>Ga0075418_10000198_pt1 | contig 57938 bp, 37 predicted proteins | sample SoiMetdeltSBSDD2_FD_81776 | JGI IMG/M metagenome (GOLD analysis project Ga0075418, IMG submission 81776) | Bulk soil microbial communities from a Populus tree surrounding site in Tennessee, USA - Soil MetaG P. deltoides SBSDD2 | ecosystem: Environmental > Terrestrial > Soil > Tree plantation...
CACCGAGTCGGTCGAGAACCTGCCGATTCTCAACCGCAACTTTGCCGGGTTCGCCACGCTGGTCCCCGGCGCGATTGCGCAGAGCGGGACCGCCATTGCCGGCGGCGTCTTCCGGCTCGGCGGCGGCGGCCAGAACAACATCATGATGGACGGCGTGTCGACGATGGACACGGGGAACAACGGCCAGTTGATCTCGATGAACGTCGATTCGATCGCCGAGGTCAAGGTGCTGACGCAAGGCTACCAGGCCGAGTTCGGCCGCTCGAGCGGCCTTCAGATTTCCGCGGTGACCAAGAGCGGCACGAACCAGCTCCGCGGGTCGCTGTACGACATCGAGCGGAACTCCGACTGGAATTCCAACAGCTGGGTGAACACGAAGAACGGCGATCCCAAGGCCGTGTCGAAGCAGCGTGACTGGGGGTATTCACTCGGCGGGCCGATCGGGAAACCGGGCGGCGCCAACCGGCTGTTCTTCTTCTACAGCCACGAGTACCGGCCGCGCGAAATCGGCGGCGACATCAACCGCTTCCGGGTGCCGACGGCGCTCGAGCGTCAGGGGGACTTTTCGCAGACGCGCGACAACAACGGCGCGCTGTTCAACACCATCCGCGACTCGAGTACCAACCAGGCCTGCACGGCCTCCGACACGCGGGGGTGCTTCCAGGACGGCGGCGTGCTCGGACGGATCCCGCAGTCGCGGCTGTATCCGACCGGCATGAACATCCTGAACAGGCTCTGGCCGCAGCCCAACGTCGAGCAGGTGCCCGGGCTCGGGTACAACTACGAAGTGCAGGTGCCGGTGACGAAATCGCTGCTGCACCAGCCGGTCATTCGCGCCGACTACCAGGTGTCCTCGACGCTGCGCTTCACCGCGAAGTATGCCGGGCAGCTGCAGGGGCAGGACACGGATCCGGGCAGTCTCCCCGGCTTCAACGACCTGCTGCGATGGAACCGCAACCGGCATGCGCCCTCGGTCACCGTCAACTACAACCTGTCCTCCTCGATGTTCGTCGAGGGCACTTACGGGTACAGCTTCAACGAGATCGCCAATCTCTACGTGAGCCCGCTGTCCAACCGTGCCAACGCCGGCCTCGCCGATCTGCCGATGCTGTTCCCGCAGGCCGGGCTCGTCGATCCGTCGTACAACGCCGCTCGGGTTTTCGGTGCCGCCGAGTCGCCGTTCTATACCGACGGGAAGGTGATGTATCCGCCGAACTTCACCTGGGGCAACCGCATCGCGAACGCACCGCCGAACCTCGGCGCGCAGCTCGCCAACATCAACCCGTCGCACGACGCATCGTTCAGCCTCACGAAGCTCGCGGGGCGGCACACGCTGAAGGCGGGTGCCTACTGGAATCACGCCTACAAGGCGCAGCAGCTCGGCACCGCGGGCGCCACGCCGTTCCAGGGAGCGCTCAGCTTCGCCAACGACACGCAGAATCCGCTCGACAGCGGCTTCGGGTACGCCAACGCGGCGCTCGGGATCCTGAGCTCGTACGCGCAGCAGTCGGTGGTCGTGGAGGGCGGCTACATCTACAACAACGTCGACTGGTACCTGCAGGACAACTGGAAGGTGAACAACAAGCTGACGCTCGACTACGGGATGCGGTTCGTCTACATGCAGCCGACCTACGACACCCGCGTTCAGGCGTCGACGTTCTTTCTCGATCGATGGCAGGGATCGCAGGCCCCGCTGCTCTACATGACGGGCTGCGTCGGCGCGAGCCCGTGCTCGGGGACCAATCGCCAGGCGCTGAATCCTCGAACCGGTCAGCTTCTCGGACCCACGTCGGCCGTCCTGATCGGTCAGATCGTCCCGAACTCGGGGGACCTGATGAACGGCATCGTCCGGGCCGGTGACGGGATCTCCAAGTACAACTACACGTGGCCGACGGTCGTCGCCGCGCCGCGCTTCGGGCTCGCCTACGACATCAGCGGGACGCAGCGGACGGTGCTGCGTGGCGGGATCGGGTTGTTCCACGATCGGCCTGCCGGCGACACGATGTACTCCCAGGTCGGCAACCCGGGCTTCTCCACGTCCCGAACAGTGCGTTACGCGCAGTTGCAGCAGCTGGCCTCCGGCCTCGAAATTCTCGGTCCGCCCCAGCTGACGTCGGTGTGGCCGTACGAGGCGGACATCCCTTCCTCCACGCAGTGGAACGCCGGGATACAGATGACGCTGCCGTGGGCATCGACGGTCGACGTCTCGTACGTCGGTCAGCGCGGGTTCAACCAGTTGCGTGAGATTCGCGGACAGACCCAGGTCGACATCAACGCCGTGGACTTCGGCGCGGCGTTCCTGTCGCAGAATCAAGATCCCACCCTCGCCGCCAGCAGCACGCCCGGGGCGTCAGCGTATTCGACCGACATCCTCCGGCCGTACCGCGGCCTCGGCCAGGTCGGATACAACTTCCCGGATTTTCACGAGACCTACCATTCGATTCAGACGTTGCTGAATCGGCGATTCCGCGACGGCATCGCGTTCGGCCTCGCCTATACGCTGGGCCTTGCCTGGGAAGGGAACATCGGCCTCACCCAGCGGCTGCAGCACAGCACCGACGGGACGTATGTGATTCGTGCGGACCAGGCAGAGTACGAAGAGCTGAACAAGGACATGGGCAACCGACGCCATCTGCTGAAGGCGAACTTCCTGTGGGATCTGCCGGACCTCCACGCGAGCAGCGACGCGATGAAAGTCGTCGGTTTGCTCGTCAACGACTGGCAGCTCTCGGGGATCTTCACGGCGGGCTCGGGCGCGCGCTACGACATCAGCTACTCGTACCAGAATGGTGGCTCGAGCGTGAACCTGACCGGGTCGCCCAGCTACCCGGCGATGATCCGCATCGTCGGCGATCCCGGAAAGGGTTGTTCGGACGACCAGTATCGTCAGTTCGACGTGACCGCGTTTGCAGGACCGCAGACCGGGAGCCTGGGCCTCGAATCGGGGCGCAACTACATGGCCGGGTGCCCGGACCACACGCTGGATCTCTCCATCGCACGAAACATCAGGCTCGGAGGGTCGAAACAGATCCAGCTGCGGGTCGAGGCGTACAACGCGCTCAACACGGTCGTCTATAACGGGCGCGTCACGACGGTGCAGGTGAACAGTCCGACCGACCAGACCGTGCGCAACCCGCAGTTCCTGCCGGATGGCAGCGTCGATCCGAATCGGCTGACGCCGCGGAACGCGGGATTCGGCGCGGTCACGACCGCGCAGGGGATGCGATCCATCCAGGCCCAGATACGGTTCTCGTTTTGATTGTCGTTTCCAGTTGCCAGTTTCCAGTTGAAGAGCAGCCTGACTGGTAACTGGCAACTGGAAACTGAAAACTGACAGCGAAGAGGCCTTCAAATGCCCAAGCCGACCTACCCTCTCACCCGTCGCCGTTTCTTCGACCTCGCCGCAACAGCAGCGGGTGTTGCCGCAGCGGCAGGCCGCGCTCGCGCGCAAGGGCCGAAGGGCGCGAACGACAGGATTCGTATCGGCCTGATCGGATCGGGGAGCCGTGGCCGTTCCGTGGCCGCCCAGTTCGTCCGCAGCCACGCCGACGCGCAGTACGTCGCCAATTGTGACGCTTATGCGATGCGGCTCGAGCAGGGACTGCAGCAGCTGACGGAGTTGCAGAAGGACGTGAAGGTCGAGGGCTACGAAGACTACCGGCGCATTCTCGACCGCAAGGATGTCGACGCGGTGCACATCGCGACGCCCGATCACTGGCACTGCCAGATGCTGGTCGACGCGATCGCGGCCGGCAAGGACGTGTACGTAGAGAAGCCGCTCTCCAATACCGTCGAACGTGCTGTTGAAGCGCTGCAGGCCTACAAGAAATCCGATCGCGTCATCCAGTTCGGTACGCAGCAACGTTCCGGCGCGCACTTCCAGGAGGCCGCGAAAATCATCCAGGAAGGGTCGCTTGGAAAGATCACCCACGCGGTGATCCAGTTCGGCGGATCGGGTTACGGAACAGCGCCGGAACCCGAAGTCGCGGTGCCGCAGGGACTGAACTGGGATCTGTTCCAGGGTCCCGCCCCACGGCGGCCGTTCAAGCAGGGACGCCTCCGCTGGCGCGGCTGGTGGGACTACGGCGGCGGACTTATTACCGACTGGGGTGTTCACCTCACGGACGTCGCATTGTGGTACCTCACGTCGCAGCACACCGGCCCGTTGCTCACCAGCGGGTGTTCCCAGTACGTGAACTTCGTGAACCCGGAGCGCGATCAGTCTCCCGACGCATTCTCCGTGAGCTGGCAATATCCGAACTTCGTCATGACGTTCACCAACGCCGTGCCGCAGGACTGGGAGTTCGCGCGGCATGGGAACTACTTCTATGGTCCGGGCGGCAGCCTGCTCATTCATCGCGCCGGCTACGAGGTGCGGCCCGGAACGACCGGGCAGGGCGGCGGCCGCGGCCGCGGAGCAGCGGGTGCCGCGAACGCGCAGGGAAGCGCCGCGGCAACGCCGGCACCGCCGCCGCCCCCGCCGATCCAGCCACGCCGGGTGCCGTGGCGTGAGGCCGATGGCTCGGACAGCAACAGCTCCACCGTCGCCCACGGCCGGAACTTCCTCGACTGCATGAGATCGCGGAACAAGCCGGTGAGCGATCTGGAGATCGGCTTCTACGCATCGCTGCCGTGCCTGCTCGCGGTCAAGGCGGTGCGGGAGGGACGGTCGTTCAAGTGGGACGACGCCGCGAAGAAAGCCGTGACGGTGTAGGGGCGCCGCCCCGCAGGCCTATAATCGTCCGCACACCGCTTTCCTGAGCAGGCCCATACGACGCGGGGCAACCCCCAGTCATCGTGTCTCCTCACGCGCGCGTTGCGCGTGCGATCCGTCCCGGCGCTCGTCGTCTGTCTGACGCTGCTCACGGCCCTCGCCCCACCCGTCTGCGCCCAGAACCGGTTCGACTCCTGGAACACCGAAAACGGACTGCCGCAGAACTCGGTCAACGACATCCTGCAGACTCGCGACGGCTACCTCTGGCTGGCCACCTTCGGTGGCCTGGTGCGATTCGACGGGATTCGATTTGCGATCTTCGACCGGAGCACACCAGGGATCGAAAGTCAGCGGCTCACGGCGCTACATCAGGACCGCAATGGTGTGCTCTGGGCAGCGAGCGAGGACGGCATGCTCGTCCAGTACGACGGGAACCGGTTCACGACCTACTCGAGCAGGGACGGGTTGCCTCCTGTCAGCGCCGTCAGAATCGAAGAAGACGAGGAGGGTTGCTTGTGGGTGACCTGGAGAGACCGGATAACGAGGTTCGACGGGCGGCGTTTCGAGACCCTGGGACCCGACCATTTTGCGAAGGGCCTCGCGGTTCCGCCGCCTGCCCACTACTACGACGCCTGGTGGGCCCAGGACGTCGATGGTCTGCGCGTTCTCGTCAAGGGCGGCGTGCGAACGTTTTCCAACCACCTCGTGGGACCGGGGGTCAGACGCGTCACGCCGGACTGGCGTGGAAACGTCTGGATCGTCACCCGGGACGCCGGCGTGATCAGGGCGTCGGGCGATCGGCTCCGGCGGTTTACGACGCGCGACGGCCTGCCGACCGATCATCCTGACGGTCTGATTGCCGAAGGACGCGACGACGACGTGTGGGTCATGGATCGGGGCGTCGTCTATCGGGCGAGACACGGGAAGGCGGACCTGGTCCGGCTTCCGGGCGCGCCGATTTTCGGATGGAGAAGCTTCTACGTTGACGATGACGGGTCGACGTGGCTGGGCTCCACCGCGACCGGGTTGCACCGGGTCATCGATGCGACCATCACGGTCCACTCCGAGACCGATGCATTTTCGCTGAAGGCGGCGTACTCAATCCTCGAAGACAGGACCGGCGCGATCCTGCTGAACGCCGGAGGGCTGAAGCGGTATTCGAAAGGCCGCTGGACGGCGTTGTCGTCTCCTCGAATCGTGGAACCCGACGCCGTCAGATCGATTTACGAAGACAAAGCAGGGCGCGTATGGGTGGGCACCAGCAGCGCCGTCGGTTTCATCGATCGCGGCAGGTACCAGCGGTACGCCGAGGACTCCCCGTTCTTGAACGACTGGATTGCAGCAATCCTCGAGGACCGCTCCGGAGCCTTCTGGTTCGCGGCCGGCTCGGGGCTGGTTCGATCCGCCGAGGGGCGCTTGACGAAGTTCACCACCCGGGATGGCTTGTCGCACGACCGGGTCATCTCGTTGTTCGAGGACCGCAGCGGCGTCCTGTGGATCGGCACGTTTCGAGGGCTCACGCGTCTCGAGGCGGGGAGATTCCGCACGTATCGCGAGTCCGACGGGTTCATTGGAAACGCGGTCCGCGCGTTTCACGAGGATGCCGATGGCTTTCTCTGGGTTGGCACCTACGACGGCGGTCTCTATCGGCTCGCGAACGGCCGGCTGACGCGCTTCACGAGGACGGAGGGGCTCCACGACAACGGCGTGTTCCAGATACTGGAGGATGGGAACGGGTTCTTCTGGATGGGCTCGAATCGCGGAATTTCCCGTGTCAGCCGCAAGGAACTGAACGATGTTGCCGAAGGACGGCGCCGTTCAGTGATGGCCGTGGCACTGGGTCCGGCAGACGGGCTGTCGAGCGTGGAGGTGAACGGCGGCGCGCAACCGTCAGGTCTCGTGGCGTCGGATGGCAGACTTTGGTTTCCAACCATGGGTGGCGCGGCGGTGATCAATCCCGCCGTGTTCGAAGTCCGATCGAAGCCACCGCCCGCGCTCATCGAGGAGTTCCGGCTGAACGGAGAGCCGGTCGAGTTCGCTGGCGGTGTCAGGTTCTCCGCCGGAGGGGCGTTCGAGATTCGGTACACCGCGCCGAGCTTCGTGAAGCCCTTACAAGTGCGATTCCGCTACCGGGTGCTCGGCCTCGGCGATGGATGGACGGACGCGGGGGATCGTCGATCAATCAGCTTTCATGGCCTCGCACCGGGCAGCTACCGGTTCGAGGTGAGGGCGGCCAGTCACGACGGCGTCTGGAACACGACTGGTCCGCACGTCGAGATTGTCGTCGTGCCGCCGTTCTGGCGCACGTGGTGGTTCCTCGGGCTTGCGTTCGCCGGGGCGATCGCTCTCGCGTTTGGCGGCCACGTGCACCGGGTCCGGCGGCTGCAGGCGCAGCATGCGCTGCAGGAGCAGTTCTCGCAGCGGTTGATCGATGCGCAGGAGCGCGAACGCCGCCGCGTTTCGAGCGAGATGCACGACTCGCTGGGGCAGCATGTCGCGCTCATCAAGCGCACCGCCCGCTCGGGCCTGGCAATCGCCGCGGACGGTCCGGCGGCGGAAGCAGCGTTCGATGAAATTGCCGCTCTGGCCGAGGCGGTAAATGCCGAGATGACGGAGATCGCCTACGCCGTGCGCCCGCATCAACTCGACACGATCGGTTTGTCGAGGACCATCGAGACCATGGTCACGAAGGTCGGCAGGGCCTGTGACCTTCAGCTCGAAGCGGACGTGATGCGGATCGACGATCGGTTTCCGGAAGCATCACATATTCACATCTTCAGGATCGTCCAGGAGGCTGTCAGCAACATTGTCAAGCACTCGCAGGCGACGTCAGGGCGGGTGGCGATTTCGAGGAACGGGCGATCGGTCGAAATCACGGTGCAGGACAACGGCATCGGCTTCGGCCCGGACGAAATCGAGAGTGCGCGTTCGGCGTCACATGGTGCCGGCCTGGTAGGCATCCGGGAACGGGCACGAATCCTCGGCGGGCGCGTCGAGATCCGTTCCCGCGTCCCGCGCGGAACAACCATAACGGTGACGCTTCCACTCGAGGGCGCGACGCATGGCTGACGACATCCGGCTGGTGATTGCAGAGGATCACCCGCTCTTCCGGGACGCGTTACGACGGACATTCGAAAAGTGTGGCTCGATGCAGGTTGTCGCGGAAGCGCAGGATGGTCCGTCGGCCCTGGAGCACATTCGTGCGCTCGCGCCGGATATCGCGCTCCTCGATATCGGCCTGCCGCGGATGAACGGTTTCGCGGTGGTCCGCGCGCTGCGCCAGGAACGGTCGCCGGTGAAGGTCGTGTTCCTCACGGTTCACGAAGACGAGGCGACGTTCGAAGCGGCGCTCGAGCTCGACGTGCGAGGCTACCTCCTCAAGGACTGCACCGAACCGGAGCTGGTCAGGTGCATCAGTGCCGTCGCCGCGGGACAGCACTATACGAGCCCGTCGATGACGACGTTCCTCGTGAACCGGACCCAGCGGGTTCGCCAGTTCGTCGAGGACACGCCGGGCCTGCAGCTGCTGACGCCGCAGGAACGAAACATCCTGAAGCAGATCGCCCGCGACAAGACCAGCAAGGAGATCGCCCAGGAGATGGGGATCGCGGCGAAGACCGTCGATGGCCATCGCTCCAGCATCTGCCGCAAGCTGGACATCCACGGCCAGCACGGCCTGGCGCGGTTCGCCGCGCGCCATCGAGCGGATCTGTAACCGTAATCGTCCGCTCGAAACCGGGTGAACGTTCCCGGTGAACCAGGTGATTGCCCGGATTCAATCCCGGCGTGCGCCGGCCTATAAAACCCTCAGCCCAGCTCAATCACAGATCGGCTCGGTCGAAAGGCTGCGCAACGCGACGAACCTCTCTATGACCGGTTCGTACTCGCTGACACGCGGGTGTCAATGATCAACGGAGGCAATCAGATGCGATCTCTGTCCGGCGGCCTGCCTCGATGGGCCGGAATCAGCCTGCTGGTTGTGGTCAGCGCAAATATGCCGCACCCGCAGGAGGCGTGGACCGTCAGCGATCTCGGCACCCTCGGCGGATTCGCCGGCGACGCTGACGACATCAACGACGCTGGCCACGTCGTCGGCGCAAGCAACGCGGCGAGCGGCAACGAGCGTGCGTTCCTGTGGACGCCGTCGGGCGGCATGATCGACCTCGGCACCCTTGGAGGTCTGCGGAGCGAAGCACGCGCCATCAACAACGCCGGCAGGGTGGTCGGCAGCAGCAGCCTGCCGGGCCAGCCGGGTCAGCCGGACGGCGCAACGCATGCGTTTCTGCGGACGGCAACCGGCATGATGATCGATCTCGGCACCCTGGGCGAGATCTTCCCTGGATTTTCCTTTTCGGGTGCGAACGACATCAACGAGCTCGGGCAAATCGTCGGGGAGAGCACGCCCGGCGGCTCTCACGCGGTTCTGTGGACACCAACCGGCAGCATTGTCGATCTTGGCACGTTGGGCGGCTCGCAAAGCTCCGCGTGGGCCATCAACGAGGGAGGGCAGGTCGTAGGCCGGAGCGACACGGCCGATGGCGACCAGCACGCCTTTCTGTGGACGCAGGCTGACGGCATGGTCGACCTCGGTACGCTCGGCGGTTCGACCAGCAGCGCGCTCGATATCAACGAGGCCGGTCAGGTGGTCGGTCGCGCCGCTACCGCGAATGGCGACGAGCATGCGTTCCTGTGGACGAAGGCCGGCGGCATGATCGATCTCGGCACGCTCGGCGCACCTGGTTCGAGGAGCCAGGCGGAAGGCATCAACGACGCGGGGCAGGTCGTCGGCCTTTTCAACGACAACGACGACCATGCGTTCTACTGGACGCCGGCCGGCGGAATGATCGAGCTCCCCACGCTGACCGGTATCGAGAGCGGCGCCAGGGCCATCAACAACGGCGGGCAGATTGCCGGTTACGGCGACATCTCGACTGGCGACGCTCATGCCGTTGTCCGGAACAATGCCTCGACGCCGCCGACCCCGGAGGAGCAGATCGAGTCTCTGACGACGTCAATCATCGCGCTCGTCGAGGAAGGCAGTCTCAAGTCAGGCCAGGCCAATGGCCTGATGCGGCCGCTGCAGAATGCTCTGCGGAGCGTCGCGGCGGGCCGCCCTGCTTCTGCGTGCTCGCAACTCTCCGACTTCCTGGCGGAGGTCAGTCGCAAAGTTCTCGACGGCGCGCTCACGCCTGGAGAGGGTGCCGCTCTCAGTCAAGCGGCAACGAGCATCCAGTCGGCTCTCGGCTGTTGACCCTTGCGCTGGCCCGGTCCCGGAAACCGGCTCGACTGGCCCGGCTGCCGGGTGGTTCAACCCATCGAAGTGGCTGCGCATCGCTCCCTGGCCTAGCCTCGCAGCGTTCAATAACGTTGCAGCCCTTCGACGGGCTCAGGGCTGGCCCGAGCTCAGTCGAGGGCCAGGGGGTCTGACATGCGCAGCCTCACACTCACGCGTCGGACAATCACCGGGACGTTCCTGCTCGCGTTTGCCGGGTGGATGCCATCGGCGGTCGCGGGCCGCGCCGCAGCCACGGACAAGATTCCGATTACGACGTCGTCGACCGAAGCGCATGATCTCTATGTGAAGGGGCGCGAGCTGGCGGAGAAGCTTCGGGCGACGGACGCACGGAAATTCTACGAACAGGCAGTCGCGAAAGACGCCGACTTCGCCCTCGCCCACCTTGGCCTGGCGAACACCGCGGGAACCACGAAGGAATTCATCGACGCGGTCACCCGCGCTGCCACGCTGGCGGGCAAGGTCAGCGAAGGCGAGAAGCACATGGTGCTCGGGTTGGACGCCGCGATGAAAGGGAACCCCGCGGAAGTGCTGTCGCACTACACGGAGCTGGTCCGGCTGTTCCCGAACGATGAACGGGCACACACGCTGCTCGGCAACCTTTACTTCGGCCGCCAGGACTATGACGCCGCGGTGAAGGAATTCGTCAAGGCGACGACCATCAACCCTTCGTTCTCTCAGCCATACAATCAGCTTGGCTACGCCTATCGCTTCACTGACCAGCTGGACGACGCGGAGGCGGCGTTCAAGAGGTACGTGCAGCTGATTCCAGACGATCCGAATCCGCACGATTCGTATGCGGAGTTGCTGATGAAGCGTGGCCGGTTCGAGGAGTCGATCAAGGCGTACGAGAAGGCCCTGTCGCTGGACGCCAACTTCGTCGCCTCGCATGTGGGGATCGGCAACAACTACCTGTGCCAGGGTCGCACCGATCAGGCCCGGACGGCGTTCGCGCGCATCGCGGCAGTCGCCCGGAATACCGGTGAGCGGCGGCTGTTGCATTTCTGGACCGCGGCCGCCTACGTCCACGACGGTGCGACGGACAAGGCGCTCGGCGAGTTGCGCGCGGGCTATGCGCTTGCCGAGGCGGAGCGGGACCCGGCCTCGATGTCGGGCGATCTCGTGCAGATGGGCGACATCCTGAGAGAGGCGAACCGCCTCGACGATGCGTCGGCCTCGTATGCCGAGGCGGTCAAACTCATCGATCAGTCGGATGTGCCGCAGCAGGTGAAGGACGCCAGCCGCAGGAACAGCGTGTTCGAGGCGAGCCGGCTCGCTGTCGCCCGCGGCGACCTCGCGACGGCCAGAACGAAGGCGGCGGAGTATGCGACGCTGATCGCGCCGCGCAAGGCACCGTTCGAGGCGCGGCAACTGCAGGAGCTGCGCGGGTCGATCGCGCTTGCCGAGAAGCGCGGCGCTGACGCCGTCAAGGAACTGTCCGGCGCCAACCAGCAGGATCCGAAAGTCCTCTACCTGACCGCGCTCGCGTTCCGCGAGTCCGGTGACGCGCGGCAGGCGGCTGTTTTCGCGAAGAAGGCGGCCCGGTTCAACGGCCTGGCGTTCAACTATGCGTACGTTCGGACCAGGGCCGCGGCGTTGATCGGTCCAGCGACCGAGTGACGAGCCACTAGAAGCGCGACGCCCGGATCCAGGTATCCGAGCGGCTCCAGCTCGCCCGGAAATCGGCCTCGGCCTCGCCGACCGGCTTGCCCTGTGATTTGAGGGCGAGCTGCAGGCCGACGAGGGCCCATCCGTTGTGAGGATGCTGTTTCAGGTCGTCGCGATAGACGCGTTCGGCGTCGGCATGACGTTTCGCGTCGAGCAGCGCGGCCCCGAGCCAGTGGCGCGCGGGAAACGGCAACGGCTCGGGCTCGTCGACCTCGAGCTCGTCGTCCAGTGCGACGGCCCGCTCGAAGGCTGCCAGGGCGGTTGCAGTGTCGCCGGCGCTTCGCGCGATTTCTCCGTCGAGGATTTCGGCGAGCACCCCGAGAAGGCGCGGTGCCGGGTGACGAGCGCCGAAATTAGTGGTCGCGGAGGAGGACCGGGCGACCCTCCTCAGGTTCTCGAGGTGTCCCCGTGAGGCGTCGGTCTGGCCGCTGCGCAGCTTTGCGTAACCGTGCGCGAACTCCCACGCACCCAGCGGAATATCCCCTTCAGGCCGCGTGGCAATCTCGAGGACTTCGTCGAACCGGCCGAAGCGAATCAGCGCCAGGAGCTGGAACATGGTGTCGCCGCCCATGAGCTTCGCGTAGTCCTTGCCCGCACGCATCGCGATTGCCCCCTGTCCGTCCATCGCCGCCGCATACACGAGCATGTGGAGGTTGTGTGAGGGATAGATGGCGAAGCCCTCTCCAGCCGCCGCCTTCAGGTCCGAGTGCCAGGCTTCGATGTTGGCGCGGACGGAATCGCCCCATCGCCCGACCTCGTTGAAGGTGTGCGAGGGCATGTGGTTGATATGGCTGGCGCCGGGAATGGACCGGCCGAGGAACTCGGCGCACGGCTGCGCCGCCGCCACTTTCGCGGTGGCCTCGGTGGCATGGACATACCAATGGCAGGCGCCCGGGTGCTTCGGATCGCGCGCGAGCAGACCTTCCAGTACCTGGTGGATCCGCCTCACGTTGGGAGAATCGAGGTTCTGGAGCCGCGGCCGGCGCCCGGGCGGGGGGCCGGGCCGCGGTTCGAGATGAAACAGCGCATCCGCATAGAGCGTCCCGATGTCGAGATCATCGGGATAGGTCTCGAACACCTTTTCCATCGCGCGCGCGTACTCCCGGTCCTGCTCGCCTCGGGTCGTCGGATTGAAGTGCTCGACGTACCGGTGGGCGAGCGCTTCGATCAGTGCCCGTTCCGACGGCGAGGCCTTCGCCTTCAGGGAGAGCGCCTTTTGCACGGCGGCATGGGCGGACGGCGCTTCAGCAGGTGTGATCACCTGATTCATGTTGGTCCCCCACGCCCACGCCTCGCCCCAGTAGCAGATGCCGCACTCGGGGTCGCGCTTCTCGGCCTCGCGAAACGACCGGATCGCGTCGTACTTCGCGAACGCGTACATCAACTGGAAGCCCTGATCGAAGTAGGCCTGCGCTTCGGCGCTGCGTGACGAGATCTTCCGGGAGAACGAGCCCAGGCCCACCTTATAGATCGGAATCGGCTGGGCCAGGAGCTCGGTAATGTAAGGAGGTAGCGACGGTGGATCGCTCGACTGCTGCCGGGCCCCCGGCAGGGCCACCCAGATCACCGTCGCGATCGCCACTGCTGCGCATCGAATGTTCATGAGGCGCAGTACATTACATCTTCCGGCGGTTCCCCGCGGAACGAGCTGCGCTGCTATTCGCGCGGTCAGCCCACCTTGTCCCAGCTCGTACGCTGTTCGAACTGCCGCAGCTGCGAGTCGAAGCCTGATGTGATCGCCGTCATCGATCGCCCATCCACTGATACGACATAGGTTCCCTGGCCGGCGATTGAGCCATCCTCCCGGCTGAGGTCCGAGTGGAGGGTCCGTGCGTCGGGGCGCGTCGACGTCATCGTGAGGCCCGGAAAGTCGGGGACCGCGCGGGCCTGAGCGTCCGGGATGAGCGTCTGGGTTTTCTCCGTCACTTTCTGCCCTTTCTCGCTGACACCTTCGGCCTTGAGCACGTAGGCGCCATCGTCGCCCAGCTCGATGACGAGCGTCGCGGCCTGCGGACGGTGATTGGGATCGAACTGCGATCGCGAGGGGTTGAGGGTCCAGGTTCCGACGAGCGGATCGTGTTGTGTCGACATGAGCGTTGCCTCCGGTTCATTGATACGGCGACGCCCGCGGCTGCGTCCCGAAGGCTTTGCTAAGATTCGCCTAAGTTCCGTGGCCGGCCAGGAAACCTACACCTTCGGCGGCTTCACGCTCGACATTCCTGAGCGTCGCCTGTCCACAGGCACCGGCCAGCTCGCCCTCGCTCCCAAGGCGTTCGAGCTGCTCGTGGCCCTCGTGCGCCGTCGCGGCCGGCTGATCAGCAAGAAAGATCTCCTCGACAGCGTCTGGCCCGAGTCGTTCGTGGAAGAAGGCATCCTCACCGTCCACGTCTCGGCGCTCCGCAAGCTGCTGGGTGATACGAGCCGCCCGCCGCGGTTCATCGAGACGGTGCCAGGCGCCGGTTATCGCTTCATCGCGCCGGTCGGCGAGGAGACAGCGGTCCGCCAGGTGATTCCTGGACGATGGTCGATCGCCGTGCTGCCGGCGCGGCCGCCGGGCGGCGCAATCGGTGGCGAACCACAGATCGAGCGGGTCGGCGTGTACGAACTGTGCGGCCGGGGGCGTGCGCATCTGCTTTCCGGATCACGCGGCGAGGTCCCGAAGGCGGTCGACGCGTTCCGGGCGGCGGTCGAACTGGATTCCTCGTATGCGCAGGCGCACGCGGGCCTGGCGCTCGCTCATTGCGCCCAGGCAGCGATGCGCCTCGCGCCGCCTCTCGACGCCTACCGTGACGCGCGAGCGGCGGCACTGCGCGCGCTGGCGATCGACGATCGGTCCGCGGATGCGCAGCTGGCGCTCGGGTCAGTCATGTTTCTCGCGGAATGGGACTGGGCGGCAGCGGAGCGATGCCTGCAGCGGGCGATCGAGATCGACCCGGGTCACGTGCAGGCGTACCTGATGTATGGCCGGCTGCTCGATGCACTTGGACGAGCCGGCGAAGCGCTCGAGATGAAGCTGCGCGCGTTCGAGCGGGATCCGCTTTCGCCGCTGGTCCACGTGCAGATTGCGCAGTGCTGCTGGAACCAGCGTCGCTACGACGAGGCAATCGATTGGGCCCACAGGGCACTCGCGTTGGATGCCCGGCATCTCCTGGCGCGCGAGTTTCTCGCGAGCGCCTACCTGCTCAAGGACGACTTCGATCGGTATCTCGCCGAGATGATCGCGCACGGGGCGGCGCACGACGTGCCCGCGGAACAGTACGAGCCGTTGAAGGTCGCGTATGAGACCGGAGGGCGTTCATGGTTCTTCCGGTACTGTGCGGAACAGATGTCGAAGAACCCGCAGCTGCCGGCGTTTCAGCTGGCGGTCTTCCATGCGCAGGCGGGCGACGTCGATACCGCATTCCGCCATCTCGATCGCGCCATCCTCGAGCACGATCCTTCGCTCGTCGATCTGGCGGTGGCGCCGCAGTGGGAAAGCCTGAGAGCCGATCCGCGCTTCGCGGCGGCGGTTGCGCGCATCGGGTTGCCGCTGGCGGGTTCGCCCGCGATCCCTGTTGCCTAGACGTCCCTTCGAACACCCTTGTGGCTTCCGGCTTTAGCCGGAAGGCGACGGGCGGCGTTCAGATCACGCGCAAGGCCACGATCGGATCCACTTTCATCGCGCGTCGCGCTGGAAAGTAGCAGGCGGCGATGGCCACGGCCGTCAGCAACAGCGAGACGGCCGTGAACGTCAACGGATCGGCGGCGGTCACACCAAACAGCAGGCTCGACACCGCGCGTCCTAACCACAGGGCTCCGACGAGCCCCAGCGCGAGACCGCTCAGGCTGAGCGTCAGCCCTTCACCGATCATCATCCGGAAGATGTCGGCCCGCTGTGCGCCGATGGCCATGCGCAGGCCGATTTCCTGTGTGCGCGCCGCGGCGGAGTACTGGATGAGCCCGTAGATCCCGACCGCGGCCATCAGAACGGCCACGATGGAGAAGCCGGCCAGCAGCGAGGCCTGAAAGCGGCGCTGGGCGAGGTAGCTCCCGAGCTGCTGTTCCAGGGGAGCGATTCCATAGATCGGCGCATTCTTCTCCACGCGACGCACGGCCGCTCGCAGTGCCGGGGCCAACGCCAGAGGGTCGGTAGACGAGGTTCGTATGAGAAGGTCCACGCTCTGGGGAGGATTCTGCGCGAGCGACTCGAAGATCTGCGGGACCGGTTCGCGCTCCTGCCCCTGCCGCCGCATGTCGGCCACCACGCCCACGACGGTGTACCAGCGCTGGTCGGAATCCCGGAGTCCATATTTGAATCTTCTTCCGACCGGATCGCCCCGGGGCCACGAGCGGCGAGCCATCGCCTCGTTGATGATCGCCACCGGCGCAGACTCGCGGCCGTCCGCGAGCGAAAAGAAGCGGCCTCGCCGCAACGGTGTCCCGAGGGTGGCGAAGAAATTCGCGCTGACCTCGGCCCTGGTGAGCCGCGGGCGCCCGGAAACCGTTCCGTCGTCGGTTTCGACCGTGAGGACCTGTTCCCTGGGGTTACTGATGAACAGATCGCCGATGATCCCGGCGCTCTCCACCCCCGGAACCGCCTGGATCTGTTCGAGGACACGGTCGTAAAGGTCGGTCCGTTGCGCGGAGGCGCTGGTCGCCTCGCGAGCCGTCGCCGCGTGCAAGGTCGTGGGAGTCGAGAGCTCCATCATCAGGACCCGCTCAGGCCGGAATGCCGGATCGATGTTCTTCACGTGCCACCAGCTTCGGAGCAGGAGACCGGCGCCGACAAGGAGAACGATGGCGAGCGCAAACTCCGCCACCACCAGCGCCCGGCGAATCCGACGAGTGGCCGCTCCGCCTGAGACACTTCTGCCACTCTCCTCGCCGGACGGACGCAGGTCGCGGCGCATGGTCGTGATCGCTGGCGCCAGTCCCACCAGGATTCCCGCCAGCAGAGAGATGACCAGCGCCCAGCCGAGAGCGCGGAGATCGAGGCTCACTTCATCCAGACGAAGCAGGTTGCCCGGCCCGAAGGCACGGATGAGGCGAATGCCGGCGACGGCGAGCAGTGTGCCCATCAGTCCGGAGAGGCTGGAGAGCAGGACGGTCTCAGTGAGGAGCTGTCGGACGATTCGTTCGGCACTCGCTCCAAGCGCAGCCCGAACGGCCATCTCGCGCGCGCGGGCGATGCTGCGCGCCAGCGACAGGCTCGTGACGTTGGCGGCGGCGATCAGGAACACGCAAAATACGGCGCCGCCGAGCATCCACAACGCCAGGCGCGATTGCGGTCCCACGATGTAAAGGCTCAATGGGACGACGCTGATGCTGCGGTGTTTTTCGGTCGCGGGCAACTGATCGTTGAGGCGGCGGGCGATTGCGATCATCTCTGCCTGGGCCTGCTCGAACGTCGCCGCCGGTCGAAGTCTCCCAATGACGGACCACATCTCTCCACCACGAACGCTCGGCCGGGTCGGGTGCGATTCCCACACGTCGGCATCGAGTCTCGCGACCCGGAAACCCGCAGGGAGAATGCCGATGATTTGCGAAGGAACGCCGTCGAGCACGATCGTCGCGCCGACCGCATCGTGCGAGCCTGCGAATCGCGCCTGCCAGAAGCGATGACTGATCAGGACGAGCCGTTGCCGCTGCTCGGCTTCGTCAGCCGAAAAGCTGCGTCCCAGCGCGGGCTGGATCCCGAGGAGTGAGAGGAGGTTCGGAGAAATCGCGGCGCCGACGATCTGTTCCGCCCCCTCTGCTCCCGTCAGCGTCCCGGATACGGCGTCGAACGTGGCCATGTCCGCGAAGCTTTGACTTTGACTCCGCCACTGTTCGACATCCCAGAGAGCCGATCTGCCCTCGCGAAAGTTCTGCGTCGGATCCTCGGTCCACAACATCGCCAGCTGGTCGGGCGAGCGATAGGGAAGGGGCCTGAGCAGCACCGCATTCACCACGCTGAACATCGCGGTATTGGTGCCGATTGCCAGCGCCAGTGTGGCTGCCGCGGCCGCCGTAAACGCCGGGCTCTTGCGGAGGGCTCGAAGAGCATGGCGCAAGTCACGCCCCAGGTCTTCCAGCCACATGAACGACCGGACCTCCCGGTACACTTCCTTGGTCTGCGTGACACCACCGAAACTATGCTGCGCGGCGCGGCGGGCCTCTTCGGGGGAAAGACCCTGCCGGATGTACTCCTCTGTCGCTTCGGCCAGATGGCTGCTGATCTCGTCGTCGAGGTCGCGATCCCTCTGCCGGGAACGACCGAGGGCCCGCAGGCGGGACAGAAAGATCCGCAGCCGTGTCATGTCGGGTCCTCCGAGATCTTCAGGAACCGCTCAATGATGCTCGCCGCACGCTGCCACTGCGCTTCCTCCTTCTGGAGCTGCCTGCGTCCGGAGCGTGTCAGCGCGTAGATCTTCACGCGGCGGCCGCTCTCGGATGTCCCCCACCTGGACGAAATCCATTCCATCTGTTCCAGTTTGAGGAGCGCCGGGTACAAGGTGCCCTGGTTGAGCGCGAGCTGATTTCCGCTGATCTGTTCGATGCGCCGGGCGATCCGGTACCCGTGCAGCGGCCCCAGGGCGGCCAGGGTCTTGATGATCATCAAGCCGAGGGTGCCGTACAACACGTCACTACGGTCGGGCGTCATGTGTTGGGAGCCTACACCTCGCAGATGTTGGCAGTCAACTGGTGTTAGCGCCGCTGCGCCGTCAGTGGGATGAGGCGCGCCACAGGGCGAAGCCCCTCGGAATCTAATCAGTGGATCGTGCGTTGTTCGTGCAGCGTCGCGACCGCATCGATCAGCCGTGCCGCGTCGACGGGCTTGGGCAGGTGTATCTGGAACCCCGCGGTCCGGGCTTGTTCCGCGTCCTCGCGCCTGGCATGGGCGGTCAGCGCAATCGCGGGCGTGGTGATGCCGGCGGTCCGCAGTGACTCGATCAGCGAATAGCCGTTCTCTTCCGGCAACAGGATGTCCGACACCAGGACGTCGGGCGCCTCTTCCAGGATCTCGCGGCGGGCATCGCTTGCGGTCGCGACGGCTTCGACCTGCGCGCCGGCGTGCTCGAGGGTCGCTCGCACCAGCTCACGCGTGTCGTCGTCGTCTTCCACGACCAGGATCCGGACGGCCGTCAGCCGATCCTTGAGCGCGGCGGCGGCGTGTGCCATCTCCGGTGCCGGATTCAAGATCGCGGCAGGTGGCTCGTGGAGGGGCAGTTTGACGATGAAGGTGGCGCCGCGTCCTTCGCCGCGGCTCTCGGCGTGCACGCTGCCGCCGTGGAGCTGCACGAGATGACGAACGATGCCGAGGCCGAGACCCAGGCCGGCCTGGCTCCGCGCCGCGGGGTCGGCCTGACGGAACCATTCGAACACGTGGGGCAGGAAGGCCGACGGGATGCCGACCCCGGTATCGGCGACCGACAGCACGAGCCAGCCGCCGTCGCGGACCAGTCGGACCGTGATCCGGCCCGATGACGAACTGAACTTCAGGGCATTCCAGGCAAGGTTCCAGACCACCTGCTCGAGCCGGCGCGCATCCCCCAGCACCAGCCCCGGCTCGGCAAGGCTGGCCTCGATGGCGATGTTTTTCGCGGCCGCTTCCGGGCGCACCGCGTCGAGCGCCTCTTCCACCACGTCGGCGAGCCGGACCGGCTCGCGGGTGATGCGCAGCCGGTGCGACACGATGCGCGAGACGTCGAGCAGGTCTTCGATCAGCTGCCGCTGCGCGCGAGCGCTCCGCTCGATCACCGCGATCGCATGCCGCACCTGCTCCGGAGGCAGGCGCTCGGACTGGAGCATCTGCGCCCAGCCGAGAACCGCGGTGAGCGGCGTTCGAAGCTCGTGCGATACGCGGGCAAGGAAATCATCCTTTGCCTGGTTCGCGGCCTCGGCCTCGCGCCGGGCCGCCTGCTCCCTCGCGACGAGCTCGGCCAGGTTGTTGCCCATCACATTGAACGCGCGCCCGAGGGACCGGACTTCCGAGGGGCCCGCGAGCGGCAGCGGCCGATCGAACCGGCCGGTCTGGAGCGCCCGTGCAGACGCGGCGAGACGGCGGACGGGCGCCGAGATCCACTGTGCCGCCACCAGCGAGACAATCACGCCGATCACCAGGAACCAGCCGCTCTTGATCACCAGATCCTGGCGGAGGCGATCGGCCGGAGCGACGGTCTCCTGATAGTCCATGCGCGCGACCACGCACGCATTGCCCAGCACCGGGATCGGGCGGAAGCTGTTGATGGTTTTGATCTGGCGGTAATCGACATCGACCCGGGCGTCGGTCGCCGTCCGGCAGCGCTCGACGAACTCCGATGCGCGTTCCGCGGAAGGGCGCGCGGTTTCGTCGCGGGTCGCCGTCAGCAGCTGGCCCGTGCCGTCGACAAGGAAGACTTCGCCGGCCCGGCCGAGACCGGCATGATCGTCGAAGAGATCGGCGACCTGCTGGTCGTCGAATCGGAGCGCGAGCGACGTCAGACGGCGGCTTGCGGTCATCACGTATTCGATCGAGCCGTCGTTGCCGCGAACGACGCGCGCCAGCGATCCCGGCGGGATGGGCCCGGGCGGCACCGCCTTCCCGGCCCGGCGCAGCCGGCGGTTTCCATACGTGAGCGTCGCGCCCAGCGCGCGTTCACTCTGCTGGAAGTCGTCCACCAGGGTCCGGACGCATTCATGGACCCACCCGAGGCGTCCCCGCTCGAGCGGCTCCGCGCACAACGTCTCGACGCTGGACAGGAATCCCGCGGCCCGCTGCTGTCGCAACTCGAACAGCTGCGTGAGCGCCTGCTCGCGCGCCCGCGTCGCCACGTCGACGGTGCGCCGGGCCTCGGTTTCGAGATTGGTGAGAAGCGAGAGATTGGCGGCGCGAGTCAGCACCACCGTCATGCCCAGGAGCAGGCCGACGAAGGTCAGGAGCAGCTGAAGCGAGAGCGGGACAGCAGGGCGCATGGCATCGGTTCGTGGCTGATCGGACGCACAGACCCCCGCCACGCGGTGCAGGGTGCATATCGCGGGCCCGATTCAACCGGGCGCAAAACTGCAGGCTTTCGCAACCCTGGGCCGGAGGCCGTGTCCGCAAACTTGTCAGCCATGGGCGAAAGTTGTCACCGGCGCTGCCGGGGTATGGTCAGGGGGCCGGTTCGCGGATCTACAATTCACAGGAATTGACGGAGCATCCACCTTCGCGCCTTTCGGCGCTACGGCGGACAAGTCCTTCGCGCCTCGGCGTTACGGTGGACAAGTCGGCACGGCCCCGATGCTTCCGGAGTTCACATGAGGGCCGAGGGAGGCACAGTGAGAACTGAACGATGGATCCTGAGATGGCTGAGTACGGTGATCGCGACCGTCTCGCTGGCGGCCACGCTCGGTCCGGCGCGCGCGCAGCAACCCGCCGCGGCGGCGCCACAGGCGCCGCCGGCAGGACGCGGGGGCGCGAATCTGAACGATGCGTGCGGCGGCCGGAGCGCGAACCCACGCGAAGCGTGTCCGAACGATGTCGTGAGAATGATCGCGACCGTCGGCCTCCTGCCCGAGAAACCACCGGCGACGCCGCAGAAGCCGCGCAAGGTCCTGATCTGGTCGCGGCTGCCCTCGGCCGGCTTTCAGCACTCGTCGATCCCGCTGGCGGCGCGCACCATCGAGGAACTCGGCAAGAGGACCGGCGCGTGGACGTCCACGATCTCGTGGGACCTCAAGGACATCAACGCCGAGAACCTCAAACAGTACGACGCGATTTTCCTGTCGAACACGACGGGGATGTTCCTCGATGATCCCGAAGATCCGGCGGGAACCGAAGCGCGCCGCAAGGCGTTCCAGGATTTCCTGACCGGTGGGAAAGGCGTAGCCGGCATCCACGCGACCGGCGACTCGTATCACGGTCGAGGAGGAAGGCGAGGCGCAGGTCCCGGTGCCCCGCCGGCCGGTGCTGCGCCCGCGGCGGCCCCGCCGGCGGGGACGGCGCCAGCCGCGGCTCCTCCGGCAGCAGCGGCTGCTGGTCGCGGCACACAGCCGCGACCGTGCTCGGTGTCGGACGCCCAGAAGCAGGAGCGCCCCGCCGAGGCGCTGTGGTCGTGGTGGGACGAGGCGATTGGCGGCTACTTCAAGTTCCACTGGAACTATCCGACACCGATTACGGTCAAGATCGACGATCCGAAGAGCCCTCTGACCGCGGCCTTCCGCGGCAAGTCGTTCAACACGATCGACGAGGTCTACACCTTCAACGAGTACTCGTTCTCGCGCGAGCGGGTTCGCGTGCTGACCAGCATCGATTACAGCCTGATGAGCGACTGCGACAAGGGGCTCGAATCTGCCCCCCGCAAGGATCACGACTACGCGCTCAGCTGGATTCAGCGGGTCGGCCAGGGGCGCGTGTTCTATGAGGCGCTCGGCCACCACGAGTCGATCTACTACAACAATCCGGACATGCTGGCCCACGTCCTCGCGGGGATGCAGTACGTGCTCGGCGATCTGAAAGCGGACGACAGCCCGAGCAAGAAGAAGTCGTAGGCGGCCACTGGTTCAAGGGGGACAGATGTCGGACAACGACGGTATCAGCGGCGACATCCGGTCGCGGGAAGAAGAGTACTTCCGCCGGAAGGATCGCGAGCTCGTGGAAAACCTGCGGCGGACCGCGGAAGCGGACGCGTCACGGCGGGCATTGGAAAGCACGTCCGGCATCCACGATCAGGTCATGCTGCAGGAGCTCGAAGCGCTCGGATTCACGCCGGACACGGTCAGCCTGCTGCCTCTCGTCCCCATCGTCCAGGTCGCCTGGGCCGAGGGCGGAGTCAGCGACGACGAGCGAAAGCTGATCCTGCAGTTCGCGCGCAGCCGGAACATTCGCGAAGGAAGCCCGGCGGATGAACAGCTGTCCGCCTGGCTCGAACAGCGCCCCTCGGAAGACGTGTTCTCCCGGGCGACCAGGCTGATTCGGGCGATGCTCGATCGTCCGGACGGTCGGACGGCAGCGTGGAGCATCGACGATCTCATCCACCACTGCGAAGAGATCGCCGAGGCCTCCGGCGGGATCCTCGGGTTCCGCAAGATCTCGGGCGAAGAGAAGGCTCTGCTTGGGCGGATACAGACGGTGCTGAAGGGGAGATAGGAAGGGAAAAGGCAAAAGGCAGAAGGGAGAATCTGCCTTTTTGCCTGCTGCCTTTTGCCTTCTACCTTTTGCCTTCTACCTTGACGACTTCTCAGTTCAATACGAACAGATAGAACCCATTCCCCCCAGTGAACAGCATGTGCTGCTTGCCGTCGAGCATGAACGTTTCCGCCGGACTCGACAGACCGCCGATCTGCGAGTACCAGAGGCCCTTGCCGGTTGCGGCGTCCCATGCTTCGACGTTCGGGCCGTTGCTCAGAAACAGCAGGCCACCGGCCGTTGAGAGCAGCCCCACACTTCCGCCATTCAGCTCTTTCCGCCAGGTGATTTTTCCAGTCTTGTAGTCGACCGCGACGATGTAGGTGCCCCAGTTCAGATTGCCGCCGCCGCTGGTGCCGCCGAGACCCATCGACCCGCGCGGATCCGGCTCCATCAGGTAGCTGATGCGCATCGAGTTCTGCTCGTGCACGTAGAACAGGCCGGTGTCGGGCGAGAAGGTCGGCGGCGGGTAGTTCAGGACGTCGCCGTTCACGAGCGATCCGGCAATGGTCGCGTCCTTGTTGGGATTCCGTTTCGGCTGACCCTTCGCGTCGAGGCCGACCGCCCAGTTGTTCACGAGACCAAGTTTGCTGGTGAGGAGGCGCTCGCCGGTCGTGCGATCGAGCACGAAGAAGTAGCCGTTCCGCGTGGCCGTCATCACCAGCTTGCGGGTGCGTCCGTTGAAGGGCATGTCGGCCATGATCGGCGTCTGCGTCGAGTCCCAGTCGTGCGTGTCATGGGGCGACGTCTGGAAGTACCACTTTATCTTGCCGGTATCGACGTCGACCGCCAGCAGTGACGACGTGAAAAGGTTATCCCCTTCGCCACGACCCTGCGTGTAAGCCGGGGTCGGGTTGCCCGTGCCATAGAGATACAGGTTGGTTTCCGGATCGTAGGAACCGGGAATCCAGGTTGCGCCGTTGCCATGGCGAGCGGCGTCGAGGCTCGCCCAGGTCTCGAGGCCGGGCTCACCCGAGTTTTGCGGCGTCGAGTAGAGGATCCATTGCACCTCGCCGGTCCGCGGGTCGAGCGACTTCAGGAACGCCGGCGCGTCGAGGTCGTTCCCGGTGCCGACCAGCACGTGGTCCTTGATGACCATCGGCGCATTCGACGAGAAGTACTGCTGGTCGAACGGCGCGATCTCGTGCTTCCAGATCTCCTTCCCGGTTTTTGCGTCGAGGCAGACGACCCAGTCGTCGTTCAGCTCGAAGTAGATGTAGTTGCGCCACATACCGAGACCGCGGGTCTGCAGGCTGGTGCCGCCGCGGGTCTTCCAGTAGTAGTGCCACAGCAGCGTCCCGTCGCGCGCGTCGATCGCATAGACGTTACTCGGGGACGACGCGTAGATGATGCCGTCGACGAAGAGGATGCCGCCTCCGAGGCGCGCCGGCCCGCAGTTGTTGGCGTCGCCATTCCCGAGGCCGCCGACGTTGATGGGGGCTACCGGACCGCCACCGCCAAAACCGCCGCGCCCGCCGCCGAAGCCGCCTCCGCCCGCGGGTGCCGCAGCGCGCCCCGTCGGACCACAGCCGGTCGTGAGGCTCGTGACCCACTTGAGGCTGAGATTCTTGACCGTGTTGGTGTTGACGTGCTTCAGCAGGCTGAAGCGCTTGCCGCTCATGTCACCGGAGTAGCTGGTCCACTGATCCGACAGCGGCTTCTTGATGATGTCCATCGGATCGAGGCCGCCGACGGATGCATTGGCGGGGGCCGGTGACGTTTGGAGGGTCTGACCCTTCCAATCGGGGTGGCCGGGCGTGCCGGCGCGGCGATCCTGGCTGCCACTCTGCGCGAGGGCCAGCGCCGATCCGGCAATCAGCGACGTAACGAGGAAGACAGGCTTTTTCATGGGTTTGAGGCCTCTGCGCTGATTGCGCTGGACAGTGTCAAGGCAATCCCTTTTGCCTTGTGCCTTTTGCCTTTGTCCCTGTCACTTCACCGTCCACAGATACGCGGTGACGTCGTGCATCTTCTTGTTCTCGGGATCGTCGAGCTCCAGCACCATCGTCTTGTGCGGATCCTTCGGATCCTTGACGTCCACTTTCGGCACGCCGTTGTTGCGTGCGATCGACTTGCGCGTGCCGTCGGCCAGCGTGAGGATCACGAGCCAGTCGTCCTTGCGGACAAGCGTGCCTTCGATCTTCGAACCGTCCGGCATCGTGACCGTCGCCGGGTTGCCTGCGCCGGCGGCGCCGCCACGGCCGCCGCCAAAGCCGCCGAACGCCGCGCTCGATCCCGACACCCACGCGTTCTGCAGCGCCCGCGCGTCGGAGAACTTCCCGCCGATGCCCTTGAGATCACCGGTGACGGAATGGCACTTGGAGCACGCGGCGGCGAAATACGTCGCGCCCGCCTTGGCGTCGCCGACCAGGACGTTCAGCTCGATCCCGGTGGGATTGCGTCCGGGCGGACTGCCCTGGCCGCTCATCGTGGCGTGGACGCTGTGGATGTATTCAGCGATCGCGACGCTGTCGGTGTCGGCCAGCGTGATCGCCGGTGAGTGGGTCTTGAGCGACGCGCCGATCTTGTCGCCGTGCTGATCGCCCAGCGCGATGCCGGAGCGCAGCAGGTTGGCGCCGGTCTGGCTGCCGCGCAGATCGGAAGCATGACAGCTCGCGCAGTTCGCCTCGTAAAGGCTCTTGCCGCGGACGATGACATCCTGCGGCGCGAGCTCGCGCGTGAACTGGGTGAAGCCCCCGGCCCGGCCGCCGCGCCCCTGCCGTCCGCCACCCGGCCCCGCCCCGCGTCCCGGATCACCGCGGCCCTGTTCGGTGGGGGGCTGACCCGCAGGCGCCTGACCCTGCGGCGGCGGCGCCGGCGTCGGCCCCTGCGCCAGCGGCAGGCTGGTCATAGCGCTGGCGAACACAATCGCCGCTATCGTGCGGGAATGAGCAGTCATGGAGTCTGCAACCTCCGCGTGGTTGTTTGCGTGGGCAAACAATAGTCCGGCTGGTCAGAGCCGGGCAAGCGGGCGGCCTTCAGGAGTTCAGGAGGAGAAGACAATATGTTTCAAAAGGCGACCGCGTCCTTGTGGTCTTCGAGGATCTTGACGTCGATGTTCGGGACCTTCTTGACGGCATCCAGGTCCGCGAAGTTGCCGTTCGTCTTCCGGAACGCGACGATGGCGTCGGCGTCCTTGTTCGAGAGGCCCAGGGTGGTCGTGATTTCCTCGATCGGGGCGGAGTTGATGTAGACCTTCCCGTAGTGCCGGCGCAGATAGCCGAAGACCGTCATGAAGTCTTCCTCGCTGCCGGTTGCCCCGCGTTCGATCATCTTGTTGATCACCTCTTCCCACTCCGTCTTCGTCCGTCGCAGCGCGGTGATGCGCGCCGCGTCGTGGCAGCGGTTGCACGTCTGGATGAAGAGGTCGTTCGCCGGGTCGTCAGCGGCATTCCCGGACGATTGCTGTTGAGTTCCGGATTGCCCGAATGACACTGCCGCCAGAACAGTGACGACGAGAACGGCGGAACCCACAGCGGTTATGAGGGAGGAACAAGCAGACTTCATAGCCGAACACCAAGTATATCGGAGCCTGCCGGAGGCGAAGGCGGGGAGCCTGCACTAGGATCGCGCGATGCAACAACGTCCCTCGCGCCGAAACGCCCTGAAACACCTGGCCGCCGCCGGTCTCGGCGCCGCGCTGCGCCCCGTCGTCATCCGTGGCCAGTCCGCACCGATCCGGGTGGCGGGAATGCCGGTGGAGATTGCCGTTGCATCGATCAGTCCGGCGATGGTGCGGGTGACGGTCAGCGCGATCGTGGGCACCGGCGGTGTGCCGGACGACGGCGCGCTCGTAACTGCGGCGGAGGCAAAGCCGATCGCACGGAGGCGCAGCGGGGATGCGTTCGCGCCCGTCAGGGCCGGGTCGCTGAGCGTGCGTTACACCGGCGATCCGCCGACCATCCACATCGAAACTGCCAAAGGGCAGCCGGTCCAGCGGTTGATCCTCAGCGCCGGCCAGCCAGGTGTGTCGTTCGAGCTTCCCAAGGGCCCGCTCCTCGGCCTTGGTGAGGGCGGACCGCAGTTCGATCGCAAGGGATCGACGGACCGCATGCGGAATGGACAGGGCGGGTACCAGCTCAGAACCCACGGCGGACGGGTGCCGATTCAATGGCTGGTCGGCACCGACGGCTGGGGAATGTTCATTCATCATCCGGTGGGCGCGTTCGACTTCACCGGTGCGCAGGGGACGCTGACTCCGTCGGACGACGGGTTGCCGCTCGACGTGTTCGTCGTGGCTTCACAGGATCCCGCGGTCATCATGGGTGAATACGCACGCATCACTGGATACGCGGAGCTACCGCCGCTCTGGGCGTTCGGCTACATGCAGTCGCATCGAACGCTCGCCGGACCCGACGAGATCCTGTCGGTCGCGAAGACGTTCCGCGAGAAGAAGCTGCCCTGCGACGCGTTGATCTATCTGGGCACCGAGTTCACGCCGTCGGGCTGGAATACGCGCAACGGGGAATTCGGCTGGAAGAAGGAGAACTTCCCCAACCCCGCCAGGGCGATCGACGACCTTCACGCGCTGCACTACAAGGTGGTCCTGCACGCCGTGATCGAAGGGCGGCGCATGAGCGGCACCGTGGCGGGCGCCTGCACGCCGGAGAAGGCCGTGCCGAGCGGACGCACGCCCGACGATCGCTGGCCGGAAGATCGCGCGGTCGAGTGCTACTGGCCGTATCACAAGCCGGTCATGGATCTCGGCGTGGATGGCTGGTGGCCGGATCAAGGCGACGGGCTCGACGGCCGATCGCGGCTGGTTCGGATCCGGATGTACTGGGAAGGCCCGCAGCTCTATCGCCGCAACGAGCGCCCGTTCGCGCTCCATCGGAACGGCTACGCGGGGATGCAGCGCTACGGTGCGTTTCTCTGGTCCGGCGACGTCTACTCGACGTGGGAGACACTGAAGACGCACGTGCCGATCGCGGTCAACACCGGTCTGTCAGGGATTCCGTACTGGGGGACAGACATCGGCGGCTTCGTGCCGACACCCGAATACACCGGAGAGCTGCACGTCAGGTGGTTTCAGTTCGGCACCTTCTGCCCGTCGTTTCGTGCGCACGGCCGGACGTGGCACCTGAGACTGCCGTGGGGGTGGAACACGGGCGAACTGGGCCCCGACGAAATTCGCACCTACACCGGCGGGGCAGGGAATCCGGATCCCAGCGAGCTCAGGAACGCTCGCGTCGAACCAATCATCAGGAAGTACCTGGAGCTCCGCTACCGGTTGCTGCCCTATACCTACACGGCCGCGAAGGAGTGCTGCGACACCGGGTTGCCGGTGATTCGCAGCCTGTGGCTGCACTATCCGCAGGATGCTGCCGCGGCGTCCCGCGGCGATCAATTCCTGTGGGGCCGCGATCTCCTCGTATCGCCGGTTGTCGAGAAGGGCGCGACCAGCCGACGCGTGTACCTGCCGAAAGGATCGTGGTTCGACTACTGGACCGAGGAGCGGCTCGAGGGCGGCCGCGAAATCGAGCGCAGCGTCGATCTCGAGACGATGCCGCTGCACGTGCGCGCCGGCGCCATCATCCCGCACGCGCCGGTGCGCGAATACACCGAACAGCAGACGAGCGAACCGATGACCGTGGTCGTCTATCCCGGCGCGGACGGAACCTTCACACTCTACGAGGACGATGGCCGCAGCTTCGACTACCGCCAGGGACGGCAGATGCGGCTCGCGATGCGGTGGAACGACGCCGCGAAGCGTTTGTCGATCAGCCTCGCATCCGGCTCGCGCATGCTGCCGCCGCTGACCAGGCCGATTCGCGTGCGAATCGCCGGGACGAAAGAGGAGAAGGCCGTCGTTTTCACCGGGAAGCCCATCGACCTGCGCTGAGCGCGATCGCCATGCGCTGTCCCGAGTGCTCTCATGCCGTTTCCGATCTAGCCGCCTTCTGCGATGCATGCGGCGCCCGGCTGCTGCCGGCTGAGATGGAGACGGTTACCAGTCCGGGCAACGTCGTCGCGAGGCCGGCGCCGCCGCTGCGCGATCACCTCAAGACCGCAGGTACGATTCTCGCCGGCCGCTATCGCATCGTCGGGCTGCTCGGGCGCGGCGGGATGGGCGAGGTCTATCGCGCCGACGACCTGAAGCTGGCGCAGCCGGTCGCTCTCAAGTTCCTCCCGGTCTCGGTGGCGAACGAGCCCGTGGCGCTGGCACGATTCCACAACGAGGTCCGCGTCGCGCGCCAGGTGTCGCACCCGAACGTCTGCCGGATTTATGACCTCAGCGAGGCCGACGGACAGCATTTCCTGTCGATGGAGTATGTCGACGGAGAGGATCTCTCGTCCTTGCTCCGCCGGATCGGCCGCCTGCCGGCCGACAAGGCCGTCCAGTCGGCGCGTCAGCTCTGCGCCGGTCTTGCTGCGGCGCACGACCTCGGAGTTCTTCATCGCGACCTGAAACCCGCCAATGTGATGCTCGACGGGCGGGGGACGGTGAAGATCACGGACTTCGGGCTCGCGGACTTTGCCGAGCAGATCAGGTACGACGACATTGCCGGAACGCCGGCCTACATGGCCCCCGAGCAACTCGCTGGAGGGGCGGCGACGATCCGCAGCGATCTCTACGCGCTGGGCCTGGTGCTGTTCGAGATGTTCACCGGCGCACCCGCGTTCGCGCGGGACAGCGCGGCCGATCGCGCACGCGCGTCACGGAACTCGGCGCCGCCGCCGCCCTCGCAGGCGCTGCCCGACATCGACCCGGCCGCGGAACGGGTGATTGTTCGCTGTCTGGATCCAGATCCTGCAGGCCGGCCACCCTCGGCCCGCGTGATCGCCGCGGCGCTTCCAGGGGGCGATCCCCTCGCCGCTGCCCTCGCCGCAGGCCAGACCCCCTCGCCGCAGATGGTCGCGGACGCCGGCGCCGTTGGCATGCTGCGGCCGGCTGTCGCCTGGGGTCTCCTCGCGTCTCTGGCGATCGGACTGGCGACGATCGCGGCGATCAACGACCGTGCGGCGATTCATCGTCCCGCTCTGGTCAAGCTGTCGCCCGAGGTCCTGCGAGCGCGAGCGAGGCAGATTCTCGAGCGGACCGGCTGGACAACCGAACCACTCGATCGGGTCGCGGGTTTCGAATTCGATATCGACGCCTCAGCACACCTGGACCGCGACCCGTCGGCGGATCAGTGGCGTAGGGCGGAGAGCGGCCGTCCAGGGTTGTTGCGCTTCTGGTATCGCGAGAGCGACGCGTGGCTCATTCCGTGGTGGACCTACCGGTGGTGGCCAACTCCCGGCGATCCACCGCCGAGTCAGCCCGGGGCGACGGTGGTCCTCGATCGTGCTGGCAGCCTCGAACGTCTGACCATAGTGGTCAGGCCGGGAAGCGAGGTGTCTCTGGCGGCTGCGCCATCCGACTGGTCCGGGCTCTTCGAAGCGGCCGGCCTGCACGTGTCCGACTTCGACCGCGTCGACCCGTCGCGAGTCGCGCCTGTGAGTTCCGACCTGCGCTTGGCATGGATCGAAAGGGCGCCTGAGGAGCCCGCGATGCGGCGGCGGGTCGAAGCGGCGGCCATGGGCGGGCGACCCGTCCACTTCGAGATCGTGAGCCCTTATCGGCCGGGCACGCTGTTTTCGATCATGCCGCGGCGCGGCTTCGTGCTCCTTGCGGTCCTCGTGATTTCCCTCATTCTCGCCGCCGCGCTGCTGGCGCGCCGCAACATCCGGCTGGGGCGCAGCGACAAGACTGCGGCGTTCAGGATCGCACTGTTCAGTTTCGCGCTCTTCGTGCCGATCTACCTGTTTGGTCTGCACCATATTCCCGGCATCGAGGAATTGATGCAGCTGCTCAAAGTGGCGATGGTCTCGCTCGCTTATGCAGCCGTGTTCTGGTTGATGTACGTGGCGATTGAGCCGCTGGTCCGGCGACGGTGGCCTGACCTGATCGTCTCCTCGACGCGGCTGCTCGCCGGGCGGTTGAGGGACCCGTTGATCGGCCGGGACTTTCTGATTGGCGCCGTGCTCGGCACGACCGCCGCGGCCCTGCCCGCGATATATGTGTGGGCCACCAGTGCGCTCACGTTGCCGCGGCTGGGGCTGCGACAAACGTACCTGCTCGATCCCCTCTACAGCGCAGGGCTGGCAATCAGCCAGTTCGCCTGGATCGTGCAACTGGCCGTTCAGGAGGCTCTTGGGGTGATGCTGTTGATGCTGGTGCTCACGATCGCGCTGCGCCGGCGGTGGCTGGCGGCGGCGGCGTTCTTCCTCATTGTCGTCGGACTGGGCAGCATCTCACCCGTTTCGCCGCTGGTCCTGATTACGAATAGCGTCCTCCTGGCTCTCGTGGTCACGCGCTACGGTATGCTGGCGGTGCTCGCCAATACGCTGTTCTTCCTCTCGGCGACCTACTTTCCCCTGACGCTGGATTTGAACACCTTCTACTTCGCGTCGTCTTTGATTCCGATCGTGCTGCTGCTGGGTCTCGCGTGGTGCGCGCTCTACATCACACTCGGGGGAAAGCCGCTCGGTGGCTGGACGGAGCGGAGGGCAATCTGAGCGTGGCTTCCGGCTTTAAGGGCGGTCAGACCCCGCCGGCGAAACCACGGCCACCAGGCCTGCGCACATCAGCCGCAACACCTCGAGCACCTGTTCGGGCACGTCGGTGATCAGGGCATCCCGGCCTTGCCCGATCACCTCCGTCAGGATGGTCTTCGACACGCCGAACCATTTGCCGTCGATCTCGGCGCTTGCCAGGAATCGGCCTTCGTTGCGATCGCTGAGGATCTGACTCTTCGGAAACGCCGTGGTGCCGGTCACCATTGCTCGATTGACATCCGACGTGACGCAATGTTCCTGGGCGGGAACGACTCCGTCAGGCGGCGGTCCTTCGATTCGACCCCTGGGGACGACGAAGATTCGGGCGCTGGCGAGGTTCGACGCATTCCTTTCAGTCGGATGCGCTGCGCGGGCATCGAGAGCGGCGGTCGTTCGCAGGAAGACCTGTCCCGCCCATTCCGGTGAGTGGTCGAGGTGTTCGCGCTCTCCACGTCTTACGGGCAGCCGTTCCCATGCTCGTGCGCACGCGAGCCTGGCCTCTGGACCTTCGTGGGTCACGAACATGTCTTCCAGGCTCAAGCCGGCGGCAGGCTGTCCGTGCAGCGGGGTCGAAGCCAGGTGTGAAAGAAGGTCCGCGCAGAATCCGCAGGCGATTCCGAGCGGGGAGTACGGGTTGCGCTGGGGGTCGAGGGATGTGGCGTCTTCGCGCAGACGCTCGGCGGTCTCGCCAATCAACTGTCCGTATCGGCGCAACACCTGGTTGTGCGCGGTGCCCATGTCTGTGCCACGCGCGATCCCTCCGCTGTCGCGTTCAACGAAGAGACTCTCGATCGCCGTGCAGGGTCCCAGGAGATCGAGCCTGGTGACGAACAGTTCGGGATCCGCGGACAAGCCCTGGAAGATCGCATCGCCCAGGTGGAGTCGAACGTCCGAGTCTCCCCGGAGCCACGCCGCCTGGTACGCCTCGAGCAGTGGAACCAGATCCCGCACCAGCAGCGCCGTGTCCATCGCGTTGGAGTTCCGGGTGACGGCGAGCACGTTCGGATCATCGATAGGCAGGCTCAGCGCGGTGCTGCGGTAGCGGAGCTGCGACCTGAGATGATTCCCGGCGAGCTTCGCGCCCGCCGCGTGGATCTCGAGACGCTCGGCGCCGGTGAACGAGTGAGCAATCAGATCAGCGATCAGGAAATACGGGGCGAGATGGCGCGTCAGCGGTCCCTGCCCCGTCTGAATCAACCAGCGCGCGTCGCGGATCAGGAGATTCGGCCGGAGCACGCCGTTCAGTCTGTCGAGCAGGCCTTGAATCTCCCGGAGCCGGCCCGCGGCGAGCGCCGCATCGTCGTCCCAGATCCTCAGGCTCAAAGCTTCGAGTTGCCGCAGGAGGAACACTCCAAACAGCACCCGGGCGTACGACAGCCGGCCGTTCCGGCCGGGCCATCGCCCGTGCTCCCAGACGTGATAGGCGCGGAGAATCAGCTCGAGCGGGTCCAGGGTATGAGCCGCGGCGTCCAGCACGACCGGCTCGAAGCCGTCTGCGACGTGTGAGGCGTCCAACTGCCCTCTGAGCGCCGACAGCTCGCGCGGAAGGCCTGGCGTCTCGTAGAAGCACGAGCTGAAGATTCGCTCGAAGTAGTCCCGCGATCGATTACGGGACGGCTCTCTCCCCTGCACGTTCAGCAGGCGGCTTTCGATCTGTTCGACGATGGCCTGGTAACGGGTCAGAAGCTCATTGAAAAGCGCTACGTGTGCGGGGAATGAGACGGTCATCGCTGAATTGACAGGTCCCTGACGGGACTCCAGAATACGTCAATGATCGCGGCCCGGCTCTGCGGTTCCGTGGTGCTGGCGCTGGCCGCGCTCACCACGCTCATCGGCGCTCAACAATCCCCGGCGCCGCGCGCGGTCGCGTCGCGCGTCGACTTCACCCGCCAGGTCCGCCCTCTGTTGTCGGATCGCTGCTTCCGTTGTCATGGCCCCGACGCATCGAAACGCAAGGCGAAGCTCCGGCTCGACGTTCGCGAGGGCGCGTTCAAGAAGCTGAATGCCGGCTGGTTCGTCGTCAAGCCGGGTGACCCTGGCAAGAGCGAGCTGATACGCCGGATCACGACGGACGACATCGAAGACATGATGCCTCCGCCGGAATCGAACCTTTCGCTGACCGACGCCGAAAAGGCGTTGCTCGAGCGCTGGATCGAGGAAGGCGCGGACTATCATCCGCACTGGTCGCTGGCCCCGGTCGCAGCCTCGGCGCCGCCTCCGCTCCGCGATGGTCCCGTTCCCGCGAATCCGATTGACGCGTTCGTTCGTGCGCGACTCGAGCAGGAAGGTCTTGCTCCCGCGCCGAGGGCTTCGTCGGAAGTCCTGATTCGACGGCTCGCCTTCAACCTCACCGGACTGCCGCCGTCGCCAGCCGAGATCGACGCGTTCCTCAAGGACCGTGCACCAGGCGCCTACGAGCGGCTGGTGGATCGCTACCTGGGCTCGCCCGCGTACGGCGAACGCATGGCGATGGACTGGCTCGATCTGGCGCGCTACGCGGATACCTACGGCTACCAGAACGACGTCGAACGCGACATGTCGCCTTACCGTGACTGGGTCATCAGCGCGTTCAATCGTAATCTGCCCTACGATCAGTTCCTCACCTGGCAGCTCGCCGGCGATCTGCTGCCGAATGCGACGGGCGAGCAGCGGATTGCGACCGCGTTCAACCGCCTGCACCGCCAGACCAATGAAGGCGGCAGCATCGAGGAAGAGTTCCGCACCGAGTACGTCGTCGATCGTGTGAATACGTTCGGGATGTCGATGCTCGGCCTCACGATGGAGTGCGCCCGGTGTCACGATCACCGGTTCGACCCGATCACCCAGCGCGACTACTACTCGCTGTTCGCTTTCTTCAACAACATCGACGAGTCCGGGCTCTACTCGCATTTCACCAACGCCACGCCGAGTCCGTCGATGCTGCTCTGGGCGCCGGGCCGGGAAGAGGAGCACCGGCGGCTGGAATCCGCGATGCGGGCCATCGAAGCCGGCCTGCAGCAGATGCGCCGCACCGCGCGGGCGGCATTTGCCAAAGCGAGATCTGCGCGGATCGAGCCGCCGGCGCCGATCGTGCACCTGGCGTTCGATCGCGTCGAAGGTGACAAGACACCTGACGCTGCAACGGGGCAGAAGGCTGAGCTGAAGGACAACCCCGAATCGGTGATCATCACCGGGCGGCGGCCTTTGGATGCGCCGCCGGTCAGAGGCCCATGGGACTTGTCCGCATTCGCGATGCGCTTCAGCGGCGACAACGCCGTCGTCCATCCCGGCGCGCGGACGTTCGGCCGTACCGATCCGTTCTCGATCGCCATCCGTCTCCAGCCCAGCGCGCTGCAGGATCGGGCCGTCGTCGTGCACCAGTCGCGCGCGTGGTCCGATGCCGGGAGCCGCGGCTTCGAGCTGACGCTCGATCATGGCCGCGTCTTCTTCGGCCTGATTCATTTCTGGCCAGGGAATGCCATCGCGGTCCGTTCGCGACTGCCGCTGCCGCTGAATGAGTGGTCTTCGCTCGTCGTCACGTATGACGGATCCAGCCGGGCAGCCGGGATTGCAATGTATCTGAACGGCGTGCGGCTCGCAGTCGATGTCGTTCGCGACCATCTCTACAAGGACATCACCTACGATCGCGCCGCCGGCGACAACGTGAACGAGCAGCCGCGGCTGACCATCGGCGCACGATTCCGCGACAGCGGGTTCAAGAACGGCCTGCTCGACGACGTGCAAGTCTTCGACACGAGCTTGACCGGGGCCGAAGTCGCGGTGGCTGCGAGGTTGAAGCCGGGCGGCGATGCGCCGTTCGATCATTTCCTCGTCCGCGAGTACGAGCCGTACGTGTCGGCACTTGCCAGGGTCAGGGCGCTCCGGATCGAAGAGAACGCGCTCATCGCACATGTGCCGGAACTGATGGTGATGGAGGAGATGCGGCAGCCGCGGCCGGCGCATCGCCTGGAGAGAGGAGCCTACGACGCGCCGCGCGAGCTCGTGCCGCGAGACACGCCCGCAAGCCTGCCGCCTTTTCCATCCAACCAGCCGCGCAACCGGCTCGGACTTGCGCGCTGGGTGACCGATCGCGGCAATCCGCTCGCGTCACGCGTCGCCGTGAACCGTATCTGGCGCATGCACTTCGGGCGCGGCGTCGTGGCGACGCAGGAGGACTTCGGTAGCCAGGGGCGCCTGCCGACGCACCCCGAGCTGCTCGATTTCCTCGCGGATCGATTCATGTCCAGCGGCTGGGACGTGAAGGCGCTGCATCGGCTGATCGTCACGTCCGAGACCTTTCAGCAGTCGTCTTCGGTCCCCGCCGCGGTCGTCGCGCGCGATCCTGACAATCTCCTGCTCGCTCGCGGTCCAAAGCGGCGTCTGGTCGCCGAGTCGATCCGCGACAGCGCACTCGCGGCGAGCGGCCTGCTGAACCCGACGATTGGCGGGCCGAGCGTGAAGCCTTACCAACCACCCGGTTTGTGGGAACAGTCGGGCACCGGCAAGATCTACAAGCAGGGAACCGGAGCCGATCTCTATCGCCGCAGCCTCTACACGTTCTGGCGCCGGACGTTGCCGCCGCCGTCGATGGTCACGTTCGACGCCATGTCAAGGGAGGTCTGCACTGCGAAGCGCGACGTGACGACCACGCCGCTGCAGTCGCTGGTGCTGCTCAACGATCCTCAGTTCGTGGAGGCGGCCCGCCATCTCGCGGAGACGGTGATGAAGGAATCGCCATCAGACGAGGCGGCACGAACCCGCGCGGCATTCCGTGCGCTGACCGGCCGCTCGCCAGACGCGGCCGAAGCCGGAATCCTGTCGCGGCTCTTGAAGGAGCAGCAGGCGATCTTTGCCGTGCACCCCGGCGATGCGGTCAAGCTCGTTGCGGTGGGGGAGTCGAGCACGGCCAAAGAGATCCAGCTTTCCGAGCTCGCGGCAATGACGACGGTGGTGAGCGCGATTATGAATTTCGACGAGTTCGTGGTGATGAAGTGAGGGTATCGATGTCTGGCGCAGTGCCGTGAGGGCCACATTGTGAGCTGCCACAAATGCGTTGGCGCGCTGCCGGCTGCCGGTTTGTCCCGACGGGCCGTCCTCAACCGGTTCGGGATGGGGCTCGGCGGCATCGCGGTTGCCAACTTGATCAACCCGGGCAGGCTGGCGGCGTTCGCCGGCGGCCAGGACCGGGGCGTGCTCGAGGGGCGTTTTCACGTCCCGCCGAAGGCGAAGCGCGTGATTTATCTGTTCATGGCCGGCGGGCCGTCGCAGATGGAGACGTTCGACTACAAGCCGGTGCTCAACCAGCGCAACGGCGAACAGTTGCCTGATTCGGTTCGCCAGGGCCAGCGCCTGACCGGGATGTCCGGCAATCAGTCGTCGCTGCCGCTGGCTGGCTCGCAGTTCGGATTCGGCCGGCACGGCGCCGCCGGCACCTGGGTCAGCAATCTACTTCCGCATACCGCGAGGATCGTGGACGAGCTCTGCATCGTCCGCTCGATGACGACGGAGGCCATCAACCACGACCCGGCGATCACGTTCTTCCAGAGCGGGTCGCAGATCGCCGGACGCCCAAGCATGGGCGCGTGGATTCACTATGGCCTCGGCAGCGACAACGAGGATCTTCCCGCCTTTGTCGTCCTGATCACTCCGGGGAAGGTCGACCAGCCGCTGTATGCGCGGCTCTGGGGCAGCGGTTTTCTGCCGTCACAGCATCAGGGTGTCCAGTTCCGCAGCGGCAAGGACGCGGTGCTGTACCTCAGCAACCCCGACGGCGTTTCACGGGAGGGCCGTCGCCTGATGCTCGACCGCTTGAATGAGCTTCACCGCCACGCGGCCGGGCAGCTTGGCGACACCGAGGTGGACGCGCGGATCGCGCAGTACGAGATGTCCTACCGGATGCAGGCCAGCGTGCCCGGCGTCATGGATGTGTCGAACGAGACCGATGAGACGTTCGATCTCTACGGCAAGGACTCACGCACGCCGGGCACGTTCGCGGCCAATTGCCTGCTCGCCCGCCGGCTTGCGGAGAAAGGGGTCAAGTTCGTCCAGCTGTATCACCAGGGATGGGATCAGCACGACAACCTGCCGCGCGACATCGAGCGCCAATGCCGTGAGACCGATCAGGCCAGCGCCGCGCTGATCGTCGATCTCAAGCGGCGTGGTCTGCTCGACGACACGCTCGTGATCTGGGGTGGCGAGTTCGGTCGGACCAGCTACTCACAGGGCAAGCTCACCGCAACCAACTACGGCCGCGATCATCACCCGCGGTGTTTCAGCGCGTGGATGGCTGGCGGTGGCGTCAAGGCGGGTCTCGGGTACGGCGCTACCGACGATTTCAGCTACAACGTGGTCGAGCACCCGGTGCACGTCCACGATTTCCACGCGACGCTGCTGCACCTGCTCGGTATCGATCACGAGCGATTGACGTATCTCTATCAGGGCCGGCGCTTCCGACTGACGGATGTGCATGGGCAGGTGGTCAAGGAACTGATCGCTTGACGTCGGACCACCGCCTCCGCCAAGGCTACGGCGAGTCAGGCTGGGACGCCGTTACTTCCCAGGATTCCCGTAATAGGGATACTTGTCCCAACGATCATCGTCTTGCGAGACCCGCGGGTCCTGCGTGTCGCGCATCCATTGTTCCAGCATCGCTTTCAGCGCCGCCTTGTCGCGCGCGTACTCGGATCTGGCGGCAACGTTCTCGAGCTGGCCAGGATCCGTGCGGAGGTCATAGAGCTCCTCCGCCGGCCGTTTGGCCGTTGCGAGCCCGAAGAACCGCGCAATCGCGGGATCGTTCCGGCGCTCGAGCAGCAGATCCTTCGACGGTCCGCCGTCGATGTCACCGAACGGGCCGACCGCAAAGTACATCTCCGGATCTCCGGCCGGCCAGCGCTCGGGACGGAAGTTCCTGATGTAGAGAAACCGCCCGGTCCTCACAGCGCGCGCGGGGTAGGACAGATCACCACGCCGCACCTGCGCGTGACGCTCGCGCTCGACGAAGACGCGATCGCGGTTCGGCTGACCTGATCCTGCGAGCAGCGGCACCAGGGATCGGCCCGTCATGAGCGGCGGCGTCAGGCCGGCCGCTTCGAGGATCGTCGGCGCCAGGTCGGTCAGGACGACGAAGTCGTCGCGCCGCTGACCGGCTTTCGCGCGGCCCGGGAATCGGATCGCCAGCGGCACGTGAGTGCCGCCGTCGTAGAGATTCGCCTTGGCGCGGGGGAACGGCATGCCGTTGTCGGAGGTGAAGACGATCAGCGTGTTGTCGAGCTGCCCTGCCTGTTCGAGCGTGCGGAGGATCGCGCCCGCTTCGCGATCGAGCCGTTCGACTTCAGCGTAGTAATCGAGGAGATCGTTGCGAACCTCCGGCGTATCCGGGAGGAAGGCCGGCACTGAGACCGGCTCGGCCTTCAGCCCCGCCGCCTGGCCGGACCCACCGTCGTAGGGTCGATGCGGATCCGTCGAGCCGAACCAGAAGCAGAACGGCTTGTCCTTTGGCGCCTGTGAGTAGAAGGCATCGAAGCTGGCGAACTGCGGTCCGGCGGGATTGCGCTTGCGTCCACCGGTCTCGAAGTTGCCGGGTCCCCACCCTTTGCGGGTATGTCCGATCGTGTAGCCGGCGCGTTCCAGCAGATCCGGATAGACCTCGAATCGCGAGGGCAGCGTGCTCCACAAGTTGCCGCCTTCCGCGAGCTCGTGAGGCGCGCGTCCCGTCAGCAGCGATGCGCGTGATGGCGTGCATGAAGGCGCGGCCGCGTACGCCTGCCGGAACAGCACGCCGTGGCGGGCGACGCGATCGAAGGTTGGCGTCCTCACGACTTTGTCGCCGTACACGCCGGCGTGCGGATAGCCCCAGTCGTCCGCGATGATGACGAGGATGTTCGGCGAGCCCCCGCTGCGCTGACGGGCAACGCCGGTCGTGGCCGTGAGGATGCCGACCGCCAGGACGAGGAGCCGGAGGGTCATAGCGGTCCCGCGCTTGCTCATTCGGCGGGGACGATAACACGAGACGCTCCTGCGCTCTTCCGGTCCAGCCACAAGGGAAAGATAAGATGCGGCGCTGGTGCTGACCAATCAGCTGTCGCCCCTGACTGACGCCGGGTACATCTTGACTGATCGCCGAACTCGTTCCGGAACCAGCCCCACTAACGAATTGCCGCTTTGATGGCGCCGACTCGGTCCATCAGGCTTCCCGGCTCGACGAAGACCAGTTCGAACCCGAGATTTCGGTACGTCTCTTCGTGGATCTGCTCGAAACGCACCGTGTCCTCGAAGCTGATTCGTCGCGCTTCGGTCGGTGTGACGAAGCCAAGGTGGCGGACAAAGAAAACCCGGTCCTGGTAGATGGCTCCTTCTCTGATGCGCTGCAGTTCGCTGGCAAGCACGCGTGAGATGGGGTAGCCCAGATAGACGGCCAACGCCACGGTGCAGACCGCGCAGCGGTCGTGGAACTGAACGTCAACGGGTTGACAGGACGCTCGAAGCTGACGCTCCCGCTGCAGGCTGGCGATGACATCGATGAACGAAGTCTGCATCCACGGCTCGGCCGTGCCCCGGGCGTGCGCGGCGGCGATCACGTCGGTCGCGGCCTCTTCGACCACGCTGAACCCGTCGAGCTCCAGCTGCCGGATGATCGCGGTCTTCCCTGCGCCCGGCGCGCCGGTGATGATGAACCGTCTCATGCGCGTTCCTTCTTGGCGGCGACCACCATTCACTGCCGGAGGCCGCCTACAGGCGCGGGGCGATTGTTTCGGCGGCCTCCGCTGACGTGAGGACTTGATGCACCTCGAAGTCGACGATGTCGTTCCAGTGCGCCATCCAGTCGTCCAGTAGTCTTCGATCGTCGGTTTCCATGACCTGGTAGCAGCGTTCGAAGTTCGTGTCGACCCAGCTCGAGACATAGGTGAGGCCGGGTGGCGCGAGCCGTCCACGATCCCGGAATCGCCGATACACGGGCGCGGCGTCGCCTCCCTTGAAGTGTTCGATCACCATGTAAAGCATCATCGCTCCAGTGCTGTTGACGTCGGGCCCCGGACGCCCGACCCCTGCGGAACCCCGGGCCCGGACCGCGGGCTACGGCCCGCGAACACCCGAATGCGAATTGTGGTACGCTCCAGCCCCCCACCCCAGCAAGGAAGGCTGCCGTGACGACTAGCAGCGAACAGGAACCCCTCCAGGCGCAGGCGCCCGATCCGGACGCGCCCGCCGGTGGCAACCTCGACAAGGTGCGCGACCTGCTCTTTGGCGGGCAGATGCGCGACTACGACCGCAAATTCGCGCGGCTCGAGGAACGCCTGATCAAAGAAACCGCGGATCTTCGCGACGAGGTCCGAAAGCGCCTCAGCGCGCTCGAGGCCTACATGAAAACGGAAGTCGAGTCGCTCAGCGACCGGCTCCGCGCGGAGCAGGACGGACGCTCGTCCTCGGACAAGGAGCTCGGGCGAGAGCTGCGTGACGCGTCGCAGCAGTTCGACCAGAAGCTGTCAGTGCTGAGCGACTTCGTCGCGCGCGGCCAGCGCGACGTCCGGCAGCAGCTCCATGCGCAGCACCAGGAGCTCGGCGATGACATCCGGCAGCGCGTCGAAGATGTGCTGGTCCGCCTCGCCCAGGAAGCGCAGGAGCTCCGGAGCGACAAGACGGATCGCAAGGCGCTGGCCGCGCTCCTGACCGAAATGGCGATGCGCTTGAATGGGGACATTCGTACGCTCGCGCCCGGAGACGAGGTGCGTGTCTAACATCGCCGCGGCGCGCTCGGACGATCCGGCGCCCTCGAGCGACACTCCGACCGCAAAGTTCACCGAGCTGCGGACGTTGCTCATCGGACCGGAGCAGCGGCAGCTCCGGGCCCTGCAGACCCGGCTCGAGGACCCCGCGGCGCAGGCGCGCGATGTGAGCCGCGTCCTTGCAACCGCCGTCGAGCTGCGGACGAACGATCCGCACTTGAAACGTGCGCTCGCGCCCACCATTGAAGAGACCATCGCGGCATCGGTCCGCCGCAACCCTCGCCCGCTCGCGGACGCGCTGTTCCCGATTATCGGCCCCGCGATTCGCAAGGCGATCGCGACGACCCTGAGCGGAATGCTGGAGTCGCTCAACACGACGCTCGAGCACAGCCTGTCGTGGCGCTCGCTGCGGTGGCGTCTCGATGCCCGGCGGACCGGCAAGTCGTTTGGCGAGATCGTCCTGCTCAACACGCTGGTCTACCGCGTCGAGCAGGTGTTCCTGATTCACCGCCCGTCGGGACTGCTCCTGCAGCACCTCACGGCTCCCGGCGTAGCGGCGCAGGATCCCGATCTCGTGTCGGGCATGCTGACCGCGATTCGCGACTTCGTCGGTGATTCCTTCAAGGTCACCGATGGCGAGGGATTGCAGGCGCTGAAGATTGGCGAGCTGTCGGTGTGGGTCGAACAGGCGCCGCACGCCCTGCTCGCGGTGGTGGTCCGCGGCACGGCGCCGCCGGCTCTCAGCGCGACGATGCAACAGGCGCTGGAAAGCGTGCACGCGCAGTACTCGGATCTCCTCGAGGCCTTCGACGGAAACGCCGCCAGGTTCGAAGGCGCCCGTCCGCTGCTGGAAGCCTGCTTTCTGCGGCAGTATCGCGAGCGTCGGCACCGCGCGCGCCTTTCGCCGGTGCTGCAGGCGCTGCTCCTGCTGACCGTGGTCGCGCTCGGGACATGGTTGTTCTTTGCCCTCCAGGCTCGCAGCCGGTGGAACGCCTACGTGACCGCGCTGCGCAGCGAGCCTGGAGTCGTGGTCGTGTCGACTGGCCGCGAAGGCGGGAAGTTCGTCGTCCGCGGCCTGCGTGATCCGCTCGCGCGGGACCCGGCCGCGCTGCTGCCTCCGTACAACCTCGCCGGCGACGAGGTCCTCGGGCGGTGGGAACTGTACCAGGCGCTGCACCCCGCGCTGGTGCTCGCGCGCGCCCGCCAGGTGCTCGCGACGCCGCTCGGCGTGAACCTTCAGCTCGAGAAGGACGTGCTGGTGGCGTCGGGAACAGCGCCGATCGACTGGATCGACGCGAGCCTCCGGATCGCCCCCGCGATTGCCGGTGTGACCCGGTTCGACGCAGGCAGCCTGATTGACTCGTCGGTGACGGCGCTGGCTCGATCGATCGAGGACGGCATCCCGATGTTCGTCAAGGGATCGACGGCGTTCATCCCCGGTGGAGAGCAGATCGTTCGGGCGCAAATCGCGCGCCTGGCGTCGCTGGACGCGCTCGGGCGGGTGGCGAGGCGCCATTTCACCGTGCAGCTGGTTGGCGAAGCCGACGCCGACGGCCCGCCGGAAATGAACCTGCCGCTCAGCGAGCATCGGGCGACGCGCGTCCTCTCAATGCTTCCGGCTCAATCCCTCGAGCACGTCACCTTCACCGCGATCGGCGTCGGCAGCCGCGCCGCAGCCGATCCAGCAGCCGGCGAAGAGAACAAGCAGAGAAACCGCCGCGTGTCCTTCCGGATCACATCGACCGATCGACGATAATCACCGCGAAAATGCTTCAGAACAAGATCTGCATGCTCGGCGGCTTCGGGGTCGGCAAGACCAGCCTGGTGTCGCGCTTCGTGAGCAGCATCTTCTCCGACACCTACCTCACGACGGTGGGCGTAAAAATCGACAAGAAGAAAGTGACGCTCGATTCCGGCGAGATGACGCTGATGCTCTGGGACATCTACGGTCAGGACGACTTGCAGACGGTCCGCGACTCCTACCTGCGGGGCGCGACCGGTTACCTGCTGGTCGCCGACGGGACGCGCTACTCGACGCTCGACATGGCGGTGGCCCTGCAGAGGCGGGCCGAATCGGTGATCGGCCGTGTCCCGTTCCTGCTGCTGCTGAACAAGAGCGATCTCGAACGCGAGTGGCAGGTTGACGAGGAGACCCTGGTGAATCTCGTCGATCAAGGCTGGCGGGTCCTGAAGACCAGCGCCAAGACCGGCGCCGGCGTGGAGGAGGCGTTCACGACGCTCGCGCAGGAAATGGCCATCGCCTGACAGTCAGAGGCATCACGTGACCAACACGCTTCTCGAAGGAGTCCTCAGCACGCTCGGTCTGGTCGTCCTCGAGCGCCTGCCGCATGGCATCTTCCTGCGCATGGGAACCGCGCCGCCCCCGCCGTGGTTCAACCACGCGATTGCGACTGCCGGAGAGAACCAGCCGGTCACGGTCGGGCAGGCGCTGCCCTTCGTCGGGCACTTTCTCGATGAGGCGGAGTTCTTCTGGCGGCAGGCGCAGGATGGCCGGCTGCGATCGGAACCCTTCACGATGACGGATGCCGGCGGCGCCGAGGTGGTGCTGATTGCGTCGGCACTGGTCGTCGGCCATCGACACCTGCTGGTGCTCGAGTCGCCAGGCGATTTCGAAGAGCGCCGACGTGCACTGCAGAGCGCGCGCGAGACCGTGCTCGAATACGAAACACACATCCGGCGCACCCGAGCATTGCTGGCGCGAATCGACGCCGCGCGGGCACTGGCCGACCAGCTCGCGAACAGCGGCCTGGCGCCCGGGAAGCAACAACTGGCCGTCGAGATAGGCGAGCACCTCACGTCGCTCGCGACCGCCGTCGAAGAGCTCGCGCCTCTGCCCAAAGGAGTCACGAGCGGTCAGGGGCGTTGACCACGGGAAAAGGCAAAAGGCAGAGGGCAAAAAGGCACACTGAGGGACCGCGGACGGGTTTCCGGCATATGCAGGGAGAACCAGCCGGAGGAATAGTCATGTTCTTCATGCCCATGCTGATTGCCGCCGCCGTGAGCGCGGCGGCCGTGATTCAGGAACGCCCCGCGCACCAGGAGCACGGCGCTCACAAGCATCCCGCGGAGCACGGGTCGGCCCAGATGCCGTTGCTCGAGGGCCTCGGCGACTGGCGTCATCGCATCACGACCTCGTCGCCGGAGGCGCAGCGGTACTTCGATCAAGGACTGCGGCTCACCTACGGGTTCAACCACGACGAAGCGGTGCGTTCGTTCGAGCGGGCGGTGCAGCTCGATCCCGGCTGCGCGATGTGCCAGTGGGGTATCGCGTACGCGCTCGGGCCGAACATCAACCTGCCGATGGACGCGAAGGTCGAGCCACGCGCCTTGGAGGCAAGCCGTCGTGGCGTCGCGCTGAAGCAGCGCACCACGCCTGGTGAACAGGCGTTCATCGACGCCATGGCCGCACGTTACGATGAGCCCGCCGGCGCGGCCCGCGCCGATCGCGACCTCGCGTATGCCAACGCGATGCGGGACGTCGCCCGACGGTTTCCGGATGACGCGGATGCACAGGTGCTGTTCGCGGATGCGATGCTCAACCTGCGGCCGTGGAATCAATGGACGCGCGAGGGCAAGCCTCAACCGGGAACGCTCGAGCTCGTCGGCGTGCTCGAAGGCGCAGTCAAGCGTGAGCCCGGACATGCCGGCGCCTGTCACTTCTACATCCACGCCGTCGAGGCATCGGAAACACCCGAGCGCGCCCTTCCGTGTGCGGAGCGGCTGCCAAAGCTGATGCCCGGCGCCGGGCACGTGGTCCACATGCCCGCGCACGTATACCTGCGTGTCGGTCAGTATGAGCGGGCCGCGCGAGCGAACATCGCGGCGGTCGAAGCCGATAAGCGCTATTTCGCGGCGCACTCGGCGGCGCCCGGCATTTACCCGACGTTCTATGCCCCGCACAACCTGCACTTCCTGTGGTCCACGTACCTCTTGTCGGGACAGCGTGAGAAGGCGCTCGGCGCGGCGCGGGCGCTCGCGGCGCGCGTGGCGCTGAGCGACGCGCGTGCGAATGCCTCGCTGGAAGGGTTTCTCCCGCCAGCAATCCTCACGCTGACCCGGTTCGGCAACTGGGACGCGGTTCTTGCCGAACCAGCGCCGCCGGCGGAGCTGCGGTTCGCGACCGGGATGTGGCACTACGCGCGGGGCGTCGCGTTTGCGGCGCGCAAGGAAGTCGCGTCGGCCGAGGCCGAGCTGACGAGAGTTCGGGGTGTGGCCGCGGAAGTCAAGGATGACCTGATCATCATCCTGAACCCTGCGCCCGCGTTGCTGAAGCTCGCGGCAGAAGGGCTGGGCGGTCAGATCGCCGCAAGGCAAGGCCGGTTCGACGAAGCGATCGCGCATTTCCGCACTGCGGTGACGTTGGAGGATGCGCTCACCTACGACGAGCCGCCACCGTGGTATCACTCGGCGCGCAACATGCTCGGCGAGACGCTGCTGGAGGCCGGCCGGCCGGCTGACGCCGCCGCGGCGTTTCACGAGGACCTCCGGTACGTGCGCGAGACCGGCTGGTCGCTATCGGGGCTGGAACGCGCGTTGCGCGCCGACGGGAAGTCACAGGAAGCCGGCGCGATCGCCCGGCGCTTCAAAGCGGCGTGGAAGTACGCCGACGTACCCGTCGTCACGGGGACGGTCCATTAGCATGATTTGTCAGATCGGTTCCGGGTTCCGGGTGCCAGGTTCCGGGTGCGGTTCACGGTTCAAGGTTCAAGGTTGGGGGTCCAGTTGAAAGTTCTGCGGTGGGATTGATCTGGGGTTGGGAGTTGACATGCCTACCCCGAACAATCAACCCGTGAACCAGGAACGAACTCTGAACCCGGAACCGAACCTGGAACCCGGAACCCCGGAACCCTGGAACCGATCTAAGAGTCGATCTAGTACGGAATGAACCGCCCTGGCGGCACGCGGTAACGCTCGGCCAGATCCGGTCTGCCAGTCCGGCGATAGAGCGTCATCAGCACGCGCTTGGTCTCATGCACGTTCGGATGAACGCGGCCGCCATATGCGAGCTCGAGGCTGGACAGCGACTGCAGCAGCTGCGCCTCCGCGCCTGCGACGTCGCCGCGGCCGAGCAGCACGACCGCGTACTGGCGGCGCACCTCGCCGTTGAGGACCCCGCTCGTCGCCAGCTTTGCGATCGCCGCTTCATACGTCTGGTCCGCTTCGGCGTGCCGGCGCTGGAATTCGAAGATCTGCGCGAGCAGCGGCAGTCGGGATGACGCCACGACCTGGTGCCCTGGCCCCATCGCCCGGATCGTCAGTGCCAGCGACTCGCGGGCCAGCGTCTCCGCTTCGGCGAGGCGGCGCAGACGAGCCAGCGCCGAAGCAAGTTTGTGCATCTGATCGGCGACCCGTGGATGCTCGGGCCCGGTGGCCGATTGGCTGATGGCGAGCGCACGGCGGGCGATGGCCTCCGCTTCGGTGTCGCCGCGGCTGCCGAGAAGCCCCACGAGACTGTTCATCCCGTGGAGCAGCCGGATACTGCCCTCGCCGTAGTGCCGGGTCAGGAGCTCGAGACCGCGACGATAGAGCCGTTCCGCGGCTGCGGCATCCTCCTCGATGTCGTTGACGTGATCGCCCAGATGGATCATCGCGGAACCGGTGGTGTGATGCTCGGGCCCATAGGAGCCCTCGGCGACCGCGAGCGCATCGCGGGCGGCCGCAACGGCTTCCGCGAGCCGGCCCTGCCGCCGCAGATTCGTCGCGAGTCCCTGGAGCATCGTGATCCGGCGATCGGCCGCAGCGGGAATGGGCGTCAGGATCTCGAGCGCTTGTCGGTACAGACGCTCCTGTTCAGCGCCGTACGCAATCCATCCCAGCTCGTAGAGCGCGTCGGCGATATCGGGATGACCGGCGGGCAGGGACCGGCGGCGCAGGTCGAGAGCTTCCATGACGAGCGGGCGCGCCCGATCGTGGTGGTTGCGGGTGCGGTGCACCCACGACAAGTGAATGAGGCTCCGGGCGAGATCGTCGGCGGCTCCGCCCGCGGCTCGTCGGATCGCGATTGCCTGTTCGAGTCGGGCCTGCGCCTCGTCCAGCCGGCCGAGATTGAACGACATTTGCCCGATCACGTCGAGCAGGCGTGCATGAACCATCGGCTGATTGGAGAGGTCGTCGGCCTGGAGCGCGCCGCGCCGCAGCAGGTCGAGCGCGGTCAGCTGGGTGGCGGGGACCTCGCCGGTCTCCCCCGTACGGAACAGTTCCAAAAGGAAATCGGTGACACCGTTCGACTCGGCGAGGGCCTGTTCCGCACGGTCGCGCTCGCGCGTGGCGCGGCGGCCCTGCAGAACCGCGACGCTCAGCCCGATCACCAGCGCGGCGCCGACGGCCGTCGCCGCCGCAACCTCGACCCGGTGGCGCCGCACGAATTTCCCAATCCGATACCGGCGCCCGCCGCGATGCGCCATGACCGGCGAGCCAGCGAGGTGCCGTTCAACGTCCTGACGCAGCATGTCCACTGATGCGTAACGACGGCCCGGCTCCTTGCGCATCGCCATCATGACGATGCCATCGCGGTCGCCTTCGAGCTCTTTGACCCGCACCGCCGGCCGGACGGGATCCTGGTCGCAGACGAGCGTCGCCACCTCCAGCGGCGATCGCGTGCTGAAGCGATAAGGCGCGCAGCCGCACAACAGCTCGTAGAGCAGCACGCCAAGCGAATAGATGTCGCTTGCCGTCCCCAGGGTTTCGCCGCGGACTTGTTCCGGGCTCGCATACTCCGGCGTCATCATCCGTGATTCGATTCGGGTCTGGGGCGCAGCGGCCGTCCCCGACTCGATCAGCTTCGCGATGCCGAAGTCGAGCAGGTGCACGACGCCATCAGCCGAGACCAGGATGTTGCTCGGCTTCAGGTCGCGATGGATGACGAGGTTCTGGTGCGCGTGCTGGACGGCTCCGCACACGTCCACGAACAGGCGAAGCCGGGCGTTGATGTCGAGCTGATGCCGATCGCAGTACCTGGTGATCGGCAGACCGTCGACGTATTCCATGACCAGGTAAGGGTGGCCGTCGTCGGTCACGCCTCCGTCGAGGAGTCGTGCGATGTGCGGGTGGATCAACCCGGCAAGGATCCGGCGCTCGGCGATGAACCGCTGATGCAGCGGATCGTCCGCATCGCTGGTGCCAATCATCTTGATGGCGACCCGCTGCTGAAAGTCCCCGTCGACTCGATCGGCCAGATACACCGCGCCCATGCCGCCGCGCCCGAGCTCGGACACGATCCGGTAGGCGCCGACACGCACCGGCGCCTCGGCCTCGACGAGCTGGGCGACCGACGCGATGTGTGGTGAAAGGGAATCGAGGACGCCGCCGGATTCGTCGGCGGCAAGCAGTGCGCGTACTTGATCGACGAGTGCCGGATCGCGGGACTCCTCCTCGCGAAGCAGACGCTCGCGTTCCGCCGGAGCGTGGGCGCGCGCGGCCGCAAACAGATCCTGCAGCTGCCGCCAGCGCCCGGCATCCATGGCGGTCATGTCGCCTGCGGGGTGTTACCGGGAGGAGGACTCGCGAGCTCGTTGTGGAGCCATGCGCGCGCGAAGGTCCAGTCGCGGCTGACCGTCGCCGCCGAGGTATTGAGCGCTTCAGCCGTCTCGTCGAGGCTCAAGCCGCCGAAGAACCGGCATTCGACGACCTGGGCCTGTCTCGCATCGAGCTGTTCGAGACGGGTGAGCGCCTCGCTCAGGGCAATCAGTTCGTCAAGCGGCTGCTCTGCGGCGGCGTCGTGCTCGTCGATGACGAGCACGGCGACCCCGGCCCCGCGCTTGGCCGCGCCGCGCCGCACCGCGTGGTCGACCAGCACATTCCGCATGGCCCGGGACGCGATGGCAAAGAAGTGAGCGCGGCTGCGCCAGTCGACCCGCTCCACCGGGAGCAGCTTGAGGTACGCCTCGTGAACCAGGTCCGTTGCCGCCAGCGTGTGCCCGCTGCGCTCCCGCCTGAGCCTTATGCGGGCGATTCGGCGGAGCTCTCCGTACACACGCGGCAACAGCTCTTCGAGCGCGGCAGCGTCGCCCGCAGCATGCGCCTGCAGCAGTGCCGTTATTTCGGTATTCGCAGGATCCCGGTTCATCGTCTGAGCGCGGCCCGACCGTAGTCTAAGCCATCAGCGATCAGCCACCGATAGTGAGCTCGTCAGGCCCCCTCCCTGCGCTTCAGGTCGTCTGACTTGCAATACCTTCCCCGGAGCGAGGCTATGTGGAATCAGGAGGACCAAGTTATGAAGCGGATGTGTTTCCTGTCTCTGGCACTGGCGGCGGCGCTCACGGTCGGCTGCCGCGGTGACAATCGGGACGCCAGGACCACCAATCCCGAGACCGGTGCGCCGGTCGGGACCTCGGGCGCTCGGGACATCAGCAGGGGCGACCAGGACTTCGTGAAGGACGCCACGATCGTCGGCATGGCCGAGATCGAGCTGGGCCGCATGGCGCAGCAGAAGGCCATGGACCCGAGCGTCAAGAAGTTCGGGCAGATGATGATCGACGATCACACGAAGGCGGGCGACGCGCTGAAGACCATCGCGACCGAGAACCGCATCGACATGCCGGCACAGGTCGATGACGACCACAAGGACAAGGCGGAGAAGCTGGCGGCGAAGAGCGGTGCCGACTTCGACCGCGACTATGCCGACATGATGGTCGATGGCCACCAGGACTTCGTCGACAAGCTCGAGTCGCGGATCGACAAGGACACGCTGTCGAAGTGGAAGGCGGAGCACCAGGAGCCGGCGACCGGCAAGAAGGTCGAAGAGAAGGGTGAAACGATGACCGTGACGGCCGAGAAGAGCGACAACCCGGTCACCTTCCGGCTGAACCAGTGGGCCGCGGACACCTATCCGGTCGCGTTTGCGCACCTGCAGGCTGCGAAGGATATGCAGAAGGGTCTGAAGCGGCGCACGACTACGCCTTAGCGCTGCCGGGCCTCGGAGCCGTGCGGCACCGAGGCCTTTTTCCCTTCCTCACCAGTTTCCTCCCGGCCGACGGAAGCATTAGAATCGCGCTCTTGGCTATCCGTACCCTTTTGCTGGAGCGCTTCATGAACCTTGCTCGCCTGCCGTTGGCTCTCGCCGCACTCCTGATCGCAACCGCTGCATCCGCCCAGACCCCGGATTTCACCGGGAAATGGACCCTCGCCGCGAATCCGTCGGCAGCCCCGGGCGGCTTCGGCGGTGGCGGGATCGGGCAGGAAGCGGTCATTACCCAGGACGCCACTTCCATCACTATCAAGCGGACGACGCAGATGGGTGAGTTCACGACCATCTACAAGCTGGATGGCTCCGAGAGCAAGAACACGCTGACCGTTCAGGGGAATACCATCGATCAGGTCTCGAAGGCGAAGTGGGAAGGCGGCACCCTGAAGGTCGACACCACCCTGACCTTCGATGGGAACCCTGTGCAGGTCAGCATGTCGATGTCGCTCGATCCGTCCGGCACCCTGCTCGTCGAATCCACGCGCCCCGATTTTCAGGGCGGCGGTGCGCCAGTCACGACGAAGAGCACCTACAAGAAGAACTGAGGACGCCATGAAATTCGCCTTCCTGTCGGTCACGTATTCGGGCCAGTTCTACAACGGACCTGCGCTGACGCTTCTCGAACAGATTCGCAAGGCGCCGGCGCTCGGGTTCGACGGGCTGTCGATTGAGACCAAGCGTCCCGTCGCGTCGCCGCTCGATCTGACCCGGCAGGATCGGCAGGCCATCAAGTCCGCCGCGGTCGCCGAAGGCGTCGAGATCTGCGCGATCGAGAGCATGTCGAACTTCGCCAGTCCTCTCATGGAGGAACGGGAGAACAACCTGGCGATGATGCGGCTCGTCATCGATCTCGCGTCGGACCTGGAGGTGCAGATCGTGAAGGTCTTCGCGGCCTGGCCGGGTGTGGTCAACGACGAAGACGAAACGGCGTTCTATGCTCCCTACGAAAAGGGCAACTACTACAAGTCCCTGTATCCCGCCGATCTGCGCCGCTGGCGGAGGGCGGTGACCGGGCTGCGAGAGGTGGCCGACTATGCGCGTGAGCGGGGGGTCACGCTCGCGCTCCAGAATCATGCTCCCGTCCTGCGCCCCGGATACGAAGACACGCTCGCCATGATGCGCGAGGTGGACCGCCCGAACGTCGGGCTGTGTCTCGATGCACCGCTGTTCCACGAGCGCCAGAGCGATGACTACATCCGCGAGGCGGTTCGTGCATGCGGCCCGCACGTCCTGCTGACGCATTTCGGGGCCTGGAATTTCGCGGAGGCTGGAGGCTCGGTAGTGCAGCAGCCGGCGCCCTCAGTCGGCGGTCCCATCAACTACCGGGTGTTCCTCGAGGAGCTGCAGCGCGCAGGGTACGGTGGCTATCTCGTGTCGGAGTATTGCCTGCCGTGCGTCCGGGATCACCAGATCGCCGGCATTGCCGACATCGATCAGGCCAATGTTCAGGCGCTCACATACATGAAGCGGCTGGTGCCGGCGCCACAGATGGCGTGAAGCGCGGAGTCACGCAATCTTGACGGCGGCCGGCGGGACATCCGGAACGGCAACCGGCCAGGGTAGGGCGACTGCTCTCGTGTCGACGCGCGCCTGCTTGAGCGCGTCCCGCAGTTCCTCCTGCTTCAGGAACCAGAAACCGGAGAACTCCGCGCTCAGACGTGTGTCCACGAAGAGCGTCAGCAGGTAAGCCATCGCGAAACCGATGGCAAGCCCTCCGAACAGCCACGGCTGCGCCCAGGCCTGACCCGCGATGCGGCCCGCCGTGTCCAGCGGATCCGTCAACGTCGCAATTCCGAGCGTCCCGACGGTCGACAGCGCCGCCGCCGGATCCCGCAGGAGCGTGACCGGCGTCGCGTGCCAGGCACTCGCCAGGAATCCGAGGCACGTGACGAGATACATGTAATAGGACAGTTGCGCGAGCGCCATCTCGCGTTTGACGCGCTTCAGAAGACCACCGCGCGGAATCGTGGTCAGTACTTTCTGGACGCCGGCGGCGCGGCGCCGGGCGAGCTCGGCGTTGGCGGAGTTCGGGGGAGGAGTGAAAACCACGTCGGCATCCGGGGGCAGGTTTCCGGGTGAATAGTCGTCGGTCCCGTGTGCGATGCGCTCCAGCACGCTGACGTGAATCCTTGCACGCACACCGTGTGCGTCGCAGATCTTCTTGATGTCGCGGATCCGGCGGCTGTAGAAGGCGCCGAGGCCGGCGTGTGGATCGTAAAGCTTGTCGTCCACGCTCGCGTGCTCCCTGAACCATTCCCGGTCGCTCTTGTTCAACCGCAGGCCGTGCTGTCCGAACGGCTTGCCCGCCTGCGCGGCTTCCTCCAGCATCCAGTCGAGCGCAACGAACGACATGCCCTGCTTCGGATAACCGCCGCCGACGTTGGAATGTGCGCCCGCGAACCACACCTGCGAGATGCGCGGCCCGTCGTCTTTCGTTTCCTTCCACATCAGCGGATCGAACGCTTGCCGCTCGTCATCGATGGCGAGCGCATGGCACGCGCGATCGACGATGGGGCTCAACGTGAGATCGGGAAACTTGAAGCGATGAATGGTGGCGTTCAGGAGGTTGCCGAGATGAAAGGGGAGCCCGACGGCGTCCACGGTATCCCAGACGCCGACGAAGCGGATGCGCACGTCGACAGGATAGGAATACCGTCTCTTGAAGCGCACGGCGCTGTCGTGGGACGGTTTCACGAACAGCTGCTTCAAGAGGGGTTGATAGCAGGCGCGGTAGGCGCTGTAGGCTTTCCTCACCGTCGCGTGGAAGGCCCGCGAGGTGCGCGGGCGCAGCTGGCGAGCGTCGATCAGCCCGCATGCACCGATCAGCCCGACCAGCGTCCGCACCGTGAACGCGCCGCGGCTGAAGCCGAACATGTAGATCTCGTCGCCGGGATCGTAGACGCGCGCGAGCTCGGCGTAGAGGTGCTTCACGTTGCGGCTCAGGCCCCACCCCGTTGCCCCGCCGAGCAGCTTCAACGGCTTGAAATTCTCGGTGCCGACGCCGTCGTCGTAGATCGCGATCTGCGGGGTCACGGTGGGATCGAACCGGTGGCTGTCGACATCCACCGCCTCGAACAGCTTGAACACGTTGGTCCCGCGTCCCTTGATCGCCGTGTTCCCGGTTCCGTCGGAGCAGACGACAATACGCTTCGCCATCGGCGCTTCCTCGTGGCGCGTTCTGCAGACTTAGAAAGCAGATACGTAAGTCGCTGCCTCCTGGAGCGGTCCGCCTTCGCGCCTCACGCCTTCGGCGAGACAGGTCCGCCTTCGGAGAAACAGGCAGTCTACGGCTGAGGTTCCGTTGACTCGGGCCCCAACCTATTCGGCGCGCAGCGCCGCAACCGGCTCGAGCTTCGAGGCCCGACGCGCCGGCACGTAGGCGGCGCACCCGGCAACCGCCAGGAGGACGGCCACCGCCACGGCAAACGTCGGCGGATCCCGGGGCTCGACGCCGAACAGGGTGCCGGCAATGAACCGCGACGCGGCGAAGGCAAGGGCGCCACCGGCGAGGATGCCGATCGTGACCACGCTGGCGGTTTCGCGGAGGATCATCATGATGACGCGCGCTGGACGGGCGCCGAGGGCGATGCGGACGGCAATCTCGCTCGTGCGGCGGGCGACGCCATAGGACAGGACGCCATACAGGCCGATCGCCGCCAGCGCGAGCGCCACCAGGCCGAACGCGAGCGCGAGCCGTGCGATGGCGCGGTCCTGCGCGGTCAGCGGCGCCAGGCGCTCGCGGGCAGTGCGAATCGAGGTGAGCGGCGCGTTCGCGTCGACCTCCATGATCGCCTGGCGCACGGCCGCGGCAATCGGCGCGTCGGACTGCGCACGCACGAGGAAGGTCGGGCTGCCGGCGCCGGGCGCCTGCTGCCGGCCGGCGATGAACATCCGGGGTTCTACGGTTTGCCTCGGCGATCGCGTGTGCGCGTCTCTGGCCACGCCAACGACGAGGTACGTCGCCCGCTCGGGGCCCTCGACGGAGGTGATGCGAAGACCGATCGGGTTGCGCCGCGCGAAGAAGCGGTTCGCGAACGCTTCGTTGATGACACAGATCGTCGCCGCACCGGACGTGTCGCTCTCCTGGATGTCGCGTCCCTGGACCAACCGCATGCCGACCGTCGTGAAGTACCCGGGACCGACGGCATCGACGGTCGTGTCCGGCTTGCGGTCCGGCGGCGGCGTGTAGCCCTCGACGTCGATGCTCCAGTTGGTGAATGCGCCGGTGAACAGGCCGAGCTGCGAAAAAGTGGCGCTCCGAACCCCCGGCGCCTGACCGATGCGTTCAAGCAGCGCCTGGCGCATCGTCTCGCGCCGCGCGGGAGCGTCGATCGTCGCGCGGAGGTCGACACGCGCAATCAGCAAATTCTCCACGTTCAGGCCGAGATCGATGCGCTGCACGTTGTATGCGGTGCGCGCCAGCAGGCCGGCGCCCACGAGGAGCGGCAGCGACAGCGCCAGCTGCACGCCAACGAGCAGGCGCCCGGAGCGGCCGCGCATCCGCGAGCCGATCCCGCCACGGCCCTGTTCCTTGAGCGCACTCGCGGCATCGGTGGCCGTCGCCTGCCACGCGGGCAGGAGCCCGAAGAGCAGCGCCGCGGTGAACGTGCAGCCGACGAGGAAGACAGCCATCGACGCGTCGAAGGTGAACGAGAGGGTGAACGCCGGGTCGGCTTCGGCCAGCATGACGACGAGCGCACGGTGTAGCGCTGCCGCGACGGCCGCTGCCGCCAGCCCACCGCAGGCGGCGAGCACGAGACTCTCGGTCACGAGCTGGCGCACCAGCCGGCCGCGGCCGGCCCCGAGCGAGAGCCGCAGCGACATCTCCGCCCGCCGGGCTGTGCCGCGGGCGAGCAGCAGGTTCGCGAGGTTCGCGCAGGCGATCAGCAGCAGGACGCCGACCCCCACCAGTAACGCCGTCAGCGAGCCGGACAGCTCCGAACGCTTCGACGATGCGCCGCGGGACGCTGCGCTGATCTGAAGACGTTGATCGAGATACTCGGCGCGGTGCTCACCCGTCGCCGCGGCACCGTAGAACGCGATCAGGTTCGCCTGCATCACGGCGTTCGCCCGGGCTTCAGCCTCCGCGAGCGAGACGCCTGGCTTCAGCCGGCCGAACACGTGCAGGAACATCGGCTTGTCGGGCGGCGTGTCGTGGAGGTAGTCGTTGCCCGGCAGGATCCGCGGTTGCATGGCGAGCGGCACCCACAGATCGGGGAGCTGGCCGCTGGTCTCGCCGATGAACGCCGGCGGCATGATGCCGACGATCGACACGGTGGCGTTGCGGATGGTCACCGTGCGGCCGATGACGTCTTCGCGGCCGCCGAACCGGCGCTGCCAGAAGCTGTGGCTGATGACGGCTTCGGGCGTCTCGACGCGATCGGCGTCTGCGGTGAACACGCGGCCCGATGCGGGGCTGGCCCCCAGCACCTGGAAGTAGGTGCCCGAGACCATCCGGCCGCGAACCTCTTCGAGCGCCCCGCCATTCTCACCATTGACGCGCGCCTGCCAGAGACCGAGGCTGCTCTGCGAAGCCATCACGGACGCGAAGATGCCGGAGCGATCGCGGAGCTCCTGGAACTCCTGGTAGGTCACCCAGTCGCGCGGCCCGTCGGTGCGGCCCTCCCAGCGTCCCCGAAACATCCCTGCCTCAGCGGGATCGGTGAGCATCACCAGTTCCTCGGACCGCTGCACCCCGGGAAGGGAGGCACGCAACACGCCGTTCCAGAGGCTGAAGAGCGCGGTGTTCGCGCCGATGCCGAGAGCGAGCGAAAGAATCGCGACGGTGGTGAAGCCCGGGCGCGCCGCCATGGTCCGCAGCGCGTAACGGAGGTCCTGTAGAAACACGTGCCAATGCTCCTTGGGGGCGACGGCAAGCGCGTCGCGCGCCGCTTCCGTCCAGACGGCGGCGCGGCGCACACGGCTCGGCGCGTCGTCCAGTTGATCGGTAAAGGCGAGCAGCATCTGCTCGCCGTATTCGTCGCGGAACGCCGCCGGGTAGCACCGGAGCAACGCACGGTACAGCGTGACCGCCTGCATCAGCTCTCAGGCACCAGGCCGGTCGCGCGCGCCTGGCGTACGAGCCCGTTGAGACGCGCGACTTCCGCGGCCGCAACGCGGCGGCCGAACCGCGTCAGCCGGTAGTAGCGGCGCCGCTCATCGGTGCTCGAGCGGTCGGGACTCTTCGACAACTCTTCGATCAGTCCGTGCTCGAGCATGCGGCGGATCGAGCTGTAGAGCGTCCCCGCGCTCAGCTGCACGGTACGGTCCGTCCGCGCCGCGACGTCCTGCATGATCGAGTAGCCGTGCCGGTCGCGGTCGGCCAGCGCGATCAGGATGTGGAAGACCGCTGTCGGCAGCGGCAGGAATGAGTCCGGGCTGGCATCTCTGGTCATGTAGCTGCGGCGAGTATATCAGCAGCAAGTATAGTTGCAACAGATAGAGTCGGGGGAAGGAGGGTTCCGCGCCGATTCAGCCCAGCTGTTCCCCCCGAACCCTCAACCCCAACCTACCGTAAGTTGACAATAAGTTTCCGGCACTGAATCGTGCCCCGGCTTCGAGAGGAGGCGAGGGCTATGCTTGGAAGAAACGCAGCCCTTCGCCTCACTTTCGTTACGCTTCTGACCTTCCCGTCAGCGAGCCGGTCGCTGGCAGAAGCCGTCGAACCCCAGGACGTCAGGTCTGCTTCGCCCGCTCGCGTCCTTCAAACCACGCCGGCGCGAACCGCGCAGATGCAGGTCTGCTTGCGCGAGGTGCCGGATCTCTCGCGCTACAACGGCGGGTCGGCCGGTGCCGTCCTGGGCAAATTCGATCTCACCCTCGGCAGCATCCAGCCTCAGAAGAGCGGCGCGCCCAAGGGAACCATCGTGGGACAGTCGGTCAAGCCGGGTACACAGGTGCGGTGCGGGACGCGCGTCGATGTGTACGTGTCTGACGGGATGCCCGACGTCCGGCAGACCACGCCCTACGACCCGAATCTCCGGAGACCGATCCCGTCCACCTCGGACGGACCGCCGAATTCCGATAATGACGGCCGTCGTCCAGTTCCACCCGATGTTGATTTCCGGAGGCCGATCCCTGGCAGCATCGACAGGCAGCCGCTACCCGTGACCGACTGCCCGGCTCCCAGCCTGGTGGATCACTCTTATGTCGACGTACGTGAACGGCTGCGAGGCTGGACCATCGGAAGAGCGGAGAAGGTGGAAACGCGCGCCGCGCGGGAAGGCACGATCCTGAAACAGTCCCCGGCGCCGCGCACGATGGTGAAGTGCAATTCGTCGATCGACATCGTCATCGCAGTCGCGCCACCATTCGATCCGCCGCCACCAGTGACCGATTGTCCCGTTCCCAACCTGACGAATCACCCTGTTGTCGACGTGCGTGAACGGCTCCGGGGCTGGACCATCGGAAGAGTCGAGAAGGTGGAAACGCGTGCGGCGGCGGAGGGCACGATCCTGAAACAGTTCCCGGCGCCGCGCACGATGGTGAAGTGCAATTCATCGATCGACATCGCGGTCGCGGTGGCGCCACCGATTGTCGCACCACCTCCACCACAACCTCCTCCTCCTCCTGCTCCATGCGTCGTCCCCGGCATCGAGTCGGGAGATGTGGCGAGCGCGCGGCAGGTGCTGGCCCGCCGCAACCTGACGATTGGCACCGTCAACAGGCGGGCCAGTGAGAAGCCGCCGGGCACGGTGATCGGTCAGCGCCCTGGACCCGACACCACGATCGCCTGTGGATCGACTGTCGACGTGTGGATCGCGGTGCCGCTGCCGCTCGTCCGCGTGCCACCACTCCACGGGCAGGATGTCACGACCGCGCGGCGGACCCTGGACGGCGTCGGGCTCACGCTCGGTAATGCAGAGAGGCGCGAGTCGGAGCTGCCGATTGGCGGCGTTGTCGATCAGCTCCCGTTGCCGGAAACAGAGGTCAAG
>Ga0075418_10000200_pt1 | contig 57910 bp, 43 predicted proteins | sample SoiMetdeltSBSDD2_FD_81776 | JGI IMG/M metagenome (GOLD analysis project Ga0075418, IMG submission 81776) | Bulk soil microbial communities from a Populus tree surrounding site in Tennessee, USA - Soil MetaG P. deltoides SBSDD2 | ecosystem: Environmental > Terrestrial > Soil > Tree plantation...
AGCCGCCCTCCACGACCACCGACTGCTGCGCGTACGAGCTCAGGATCCCGAGCGCCGCGTTGGCGTAGCCGAAGCCGCTGTCGAGCGGATTCTGCGTGTCGTTGGCGAAGCTGAGCGCTCCCTGGAACGGCGTCGCACCGGCGGTGCCGAGCTGCTGCGCCTTGTAGGCGTGATTCCAGTAGGCACCCGCCTTCAGCGTATGCCGCCCCGCGAGCTTCGTGATGCTGAACGAGGCGTCGTGCGACGGGTTGATGTTGGCGAGCTGCGCGCCGAGGTTCGGTGGTGCGTTGGCGATGCGATTGCCCCAGGTGAAGTTGGGCGGATACATCACCTTCCCGTCGGCATAGAACGGCGACTCCGCGGCACCGAATACCCGTGCGGCGTTGTAGGACGGATCGACCAGCCCGGCCTGCGGGAACAGCATCGGCAGGTCGGCGAGCCCGGCGTTTGCGCGGTTCGACAGCGGGCTCACGTAAAGGTTGGCGATCTCGTTGAAGCTGTACCCATACGTGCCTTCGACGAACATCGAAGAGGACAGGTTGTAGTTGACCGTCACCGACGGCGCATGCCGATTGCGGTTCCATCGCAGCAGGTCGTTGAAGCCCGGGAGGCTGCCCGGATCGGTGTCCTGCCCCTGCAGCTGTCCCGCATACTTCGCCGTGAAGCGCAGCGTCGAGGACACCTGATAGTCGGCGCGAATGACCGGCTGGTGCAGCAGCGATTTCGTCACTGGCACCTGCACTTCGTAGTTGTAGCCGAGCCCGGGCACCTGCTCGACGTTGGGCTGCGGCCAGAGCCTGTTCAGGATGTTCATGCCGGTCGGGTACAGCCGCGACTGCGGAATCCGTCCGAGTACGCCGCCGTCCTGGAAGCAGCCTCGCGTGTCGGAGGCCGTGCAGGGCAGGTTGGTGCTGGAGTCACGGATGGTGTTGAACAGCGCGCCGTTGTTGTCGCGCGTCTGCGAAAAATCCCCCTGACGCTCGAGCACCGTCGGCACCCGGAAGCGGTTGATGTCGCCGCCGATTTCGCGCGGGCGGTACTCGTGGCTGTAAAAGAAGAACAGCCGGTTGGCGCCGCCCGGTTTGCCGATCGGTCCGCCCAGTGAATAGCCCCAGTCGCGCTGCTTCGACACCGCTTTGGGATCGCCGTTCTTCGTGTTCACCCAGCTGTTGGAATTCCAGTCAGAGTTCCGCTCGATGTCGTAGAGCGACCCGCGGAGCTGGTTCGTGCCGCTCTTGGTCACTGCTGAAATCTGAAGACCGCTCGAGCGGCCGAACTCGGCCTGGTACCCCTGCGTCAACACCTTGACCTCGGCGATCGAATCGACGTTCATCGAGATCAACTGCCCGTTGTTTCCCGTGTCCATCGTCGACACGCCGTCCATCATGATGTTGTTCTGGCCGCCGCCCCCAAGCCGGAAGACGCCACCCGCAATCGCCGTCCCGCTCTGCGCGATCGCGCCTGGCACCAGCGTGGCGAACCCGGCAAAGTTGCGGTTGAGAATCGGCAGGTTCTCGACCGACTCGGTGGTCACCGTGAAGGCGCGCTCGCCGCTGGCCGCCTGGATCAGCGGCGCCTCCGCCTTGACGTTCACCGTCTCGCCGAGCCCGCCGACGGTCAACGTTAACGTCGGCACGACCACGCGATCGCCCGGGCTCACCAGGACGCCTTCGCGACGCAAGGTCTTGAAGCCTTCCAGGGTGACCTCGACCGTGTAGGTGTCTCCCGGCACGTTCGGAAACACGAAGTTGCCGTTCTCGTTGGTGTGCGCGTCGGCCACACGCGTGCCGCGCGTGTCGCTGATCAAGGTCACGGTGGCGCCAGGCACCACGGCCCCCTGCTCGTCCTTGAGCGCTCCACTGACCACGCCGGTCGTGATCTGCGCATCGGCGGTGGCGCCTGTGAGGGTGCACAGGAGCCCAATCGCCATCGCTGCCAGCCTCTGTTGCATATCGCCTCCCTCGCTTCTACTCACCGCCCCGGGGAATCGGCCTGAACCAGATGTTGCGGAACCGCATGACCGTCATTGGCCCGCCGTTCGGAATGTGATCCTGGAGCATGAGCGGTCCGCTCAACTCAGTCATGCCGGGTTCACACAGATCGTTGCGGACGCGCGGGACAACGCGGTCCTGGACGAGGACGCCGTTGTGGATGAGGGTGATGTCGCCTGGACTCAAGAGCTTGCCATCGCGACACTGCGGCGCGTGCAGGATGATGTCGTAGCTCTGCCATTCATTCGGCGCGCGCGAGACGTTGACCATCGGCGCGGCGACGCGATAGAGCGAGCCGTTCGATCCATCCGGGTAGGTCTTGTTCAGGTTCCTGTATGAATCGAGCACCTGGATCTCGTAGCGCCCGTGCAGGAAAACCCCGCTGTTCCCCTTCACCTGCCCGTTCGGCTTGCCGTCCCGGACTGCCTCCATCTGCGGCACGCTGTATTCGATGTGCAGTTGCGCGCTGCCGTAAGTCGCTTTGCTGACGATGCTCTGGTCGCCCGTGCGGCACACCATTTCCCGGTTCTCGACCTTGCAGCGCGCGGGAGAGCCGTCGCGCAGGGTCCACTTCGAGAGATCGGTGCCGTCGAACAGCATGACCGCATCGGATGGCGGATCGCCTGGTGACGCCGCTGGCGTCACCAGCGGCGGCGGCGGCGCGTTCTCGTCGATGGGATTCATCGGAGGGAGTCCGCCCGTGCCGCGGCCTCCCCGTCCTGCGGAGTCGGGTTGAGCGCCCTGGCCCGTCGCGGTGGGTGCGGCAGTCGGCGGAGTCTGCCGCGCGTCGATGGCGATCAGCAGGGTACAGAAGAGAAGGCTCAGCCAGGCGGCTGATCCACGTCTGATGCTGCGCATAGTGGTCTGTCTCCAGCCACTGGGGAGGTCTTCAGGGCCTCGCCCTCACGAATCACGAGAAGCCAGAACCAGAAAACGTTTCGGGACGTCGTGCGCGACGCGGGAGGCTATCGTCAGTGGGCGTTCGAAATACAGTAAAAAATCCTATTGCCCGCCTTCGCGCTTCGCGCTTCGGCGAGGCAGGCTCCTCAAGCTGTCCAAGGCCTGTGGTATCGTCCGGATTGCCGCCTGCTGATGTCCGTGGAGAACGTCATGATTGCCGTGGTTGCCCTGTTTGCTCTCGCGCTCGCCAGCCCACAGGCTGAGGCGCAGGAAAAGCCCCGGGTACCGGATGATTCGATCGAATTGACGGTCACCGGTTGCTTGAAAGGCCGCGTGCTGACAACCGTTGCGCGCCGGGCGGGCGAACCCGAGCGTGGCATCTACGTCGGCGAGCGCACGTTCCGGATCAACGGCAACAAGGAAGTGATCGACGAGGTCAAGAAGCGCAACAAGCAGCTCGTCGAAGTCGTCGGGCTGGTGAAGCGGTCGGCGCTCGACGACAAGGGCGTGAAGTCAGGCCGGGTCGCGATTTCCGGCGGCTCCCCGGTTGCCGGCAGCGGGAACATTCCCATCGGCGTGGACAACACCCCGGTCATGGACGTCAGCGCGATCCGGATGCGGGCCACGTCCTGCGACGCCGAGTAGGCCCGTTTTTCCGAGAGGTCAGCACCGAACCCACGAATTTGACCGCGGTGTACTAGTGTAGATAATACAGCTCGGTGTTCTACAGAAGCTGGTACACCGTGCGTGCTGCCATTTAGCATCGTCCTTCAGACCGGGACACCGATCCACGAGCAGGTCGTCTACGCGGTGCGTCGCGCTGTCGTCACCGGGCAGCTTCGCGCCGGCGATGCCTTCCCGTCCGTCCGCGCCCTGAGCATGGCGCTCAAGATCAATCCCAATACAGCGCACCGGATCGTGTCGACGCTGACCGACGAAGGCCTGCTGCTCGTCCGACCGGGAGTCGGGACGGTGGTCGGCGAGACCCGTTTGCCGGGCGCGGCCGCGCGGCGCGCGACCCTGGAGGACGAGACCGAACGGCTGGTGGTCCAGGCCAGGCGGGCCGGCATTTCGCTTCGCGATCTTCTCGCCGCAATCAAGCGTCACTGGTCGGGGACGCTCGACCCGGAGAAACAGTGAGCGGCGCATGACCTACGCAATCGAGACCCGCGGCCTGACCCGCCGCTTCGGCCGCACTGAGGCGGTGAAGGACCTGACGCTCCAGGTGCCGGCCGGGAGCGTGTTCGCGCTGCTCGGTCCGAACGGCGCGGGAAAAACCACCACCCTCAAGCTCCTGATGAATCTGCTCCGGCCGACGCGCGGAACCGCGGACGTGCTCGGCAGCGACACGCGCCATCTCGATGCCGCACACTTCCAGCGCGTCGGCTATGTCTCCGAGAATCAGCGCCTTCCGGACTGGATGACGCCGGGCGAGCTCTTCGACTACTGCCGTCCGTTCTATCCAGGCTGGGACGACGAGCTTCGGCGACGCCTCGAAACCGATCTTGCGCTCGCGGCGCACACACCGCTCCGCACGCTGTCGCGCGGTACGCGGATGAAGGCGGCGCTGCTGGCGTCGCTCGCCTACCGGCCCGACCTCGTCGTGCTGGACGAACCCTTCACCGGTCTCGACCCCGTCGTTCGCGATGAGCTGATTCGGGCGCTTGTGGATGTGTCCAGCGATCGGCCTTCGACGGTCCTCGTTTCGTCGCACGACATCGATGAAGTCGAACGGCTCGCGGACTGGGTGGGTTTCATGCGAGACGGTCACTTGCAATTCGCCGAGCGCGTTCCGGCGCTGCTCGGCCGCTTTCGACTGGTGGAAGTCGTGCCGGCCGGTGACGTGGTGCTCGACATGCCCAGGGTCCCTCATTGGCTGCTACACGGGACTGCGGGTCGCACGCTGCGGTTCATCGACACGCGTCATGACCACGCCGACGCTGCGGCCCGCATCGCGACCGCGTTTCCCGGCTGCGATATAAGCGCTTCCCCGCTGCCGTTGCGCGAGATCTTCATCACCCTGGCGCGTGGCTCGTCGTCTGTTGCGGAGGAGTCATGAAGCATCTGCTTCATCTCGTTCGTGCCGATGCGCGGCGGTTCAGAGTCCTGCTGGCACTGTGGGTGCTCGTCGTGATCGTAGAGACGGTGTTTCGCGCGGTCCGTCCCACGTTCGTCGATGAACGGCAACTGTCCATGATGTTCAACCTGCTGGCGACGATGCTCTTCGCGACCCGGTGGCTCGGCATGGTGCTCATCGTCGCACTCGTCGTGCAGACCCATCCACTCGTTGGCAGCGACGCCTTCTGGATGACCCGGCCGATTTCGTGGCGGGTGCTGCTGGCGTCGAAGATGGCGCTCCTGGTCACGACGCTCGTGGCCGTTCCCACCGTCGCCGAACTCGCCCTCATGGTCGCGTGTCGGGTGCCGATCGCCGAGGCTCTTCCGATTGCGCTTCAGCTGATCCTGTTTCAGTGCCTCTGGCTCTTCATCTTCATGGCGCTGTCATCGGTGACCAGGAACCTCGCCCGGCTGGCAGTCGTGGCTGGGAGCGTGCTGATCGGGTTGATCCTGCTTCTCAACGTGATGATCGCGGTGATGATGCGGAGAATGGGCGACGGACCGCGGATGGTCGACATGGTGCCACGCACCGAGCCCAGCCCCGCCGGTTTCGTGGTGATGCTGCTGCTGACGATCGCGGCCGCATTCATGCTGGTGACCGTGCAATACCGCACCCGATCGGTACGCAGGTCCGTTCTCACCGGCGCAGCCGGGATTTGCGTGGCGCTCGCAGCAGTCTTGTTGTGGCCTTCGCCGGGTAGGCTCGTGCCCGTGCCGGACTGGGCGAATCGCGACTCCGCCGTCCAGTTGACCGCCGAGACGCCGCGTGGCGAGTTCAGGCTGAGTCACGACGGCTCGCCGCTGCGGCCGGGAGACGGATGGCAGATCGGTGTGGCCCGACTGACGGTCCGTGGCGTGGAAGAGGGCTGGCTTCCTACCATGACGCTGAAGGACGCAAGCATCACCTTCGACGGCGCGACCGTGCGCACCGCCGGCAACGGGTACTCAACCCAGGCTGTACTGATGGCCGCCACAGACGCTCTCAACGACGGTCCGCACAGCCCTGTCGAGCGTCAGGTGCTTGGAGTAAGCCGCCTGCTCGAGAGCCTCCCGTTTCCGCAGGCAGAAAGAGGAACACCGGCGATCATCCTCGCGGACGCGGAGTTCAGGAACCGGCTGGGATCGCAGGGCACGTATCGCGGGAGCTTTCAGGTGGATCTCGACCGGCTCACCGTCGCCGCGACCCTCCCACTGCAGGCTGGCGCGACATTTCAGAGTCCTCAGAGACGACTGATCGTCGATCAAGTGATCGCTCAAAACAGGGCCGCCTCGATCAGGCTGCGCCACTTCATCTCGACGTCGATGTTCGCGTCCGGGCTTCGGCCTCGACTCTCGTTCTATCTTCGAAACCGGGGCAAGTCCGAGGCGGTTGCCGGATCCAGCCACGGCGGGTTCGGCGGCCTGTCGACCGGGATCGGCCTGATGCTCATCGGCATCGGCGGTTGGTCGTCTCCGACCGAGGCCGGCAATGGCTTTTCGATCATCAGTGACGTCATCCGGTTTCCGGCTGCCTACGGCGGGTATGCCGGCGGTCCGCCGCCGTTTGAAATCACGCCCGAATGGCTTTCGCAGGCGGAGCTGGTGATCGTGCACACGATCCCGGCCGGGTCGGTGTGGCGAGATGTCGAAATCGCCGGCTTCGAGATCGCCGAGGCGCCGCCCCCGAGGCCACCGGGGTGAGAATCGGGGGCAACCATACGCTCGATTACACGCGGCGCAGGCTGGTGCGCCAGCGTCCGTCACCTGAGTAGAATTGCGCCGGCATGTGGATGATGTTTCACGTCCGATTTCCTTCGGTGTGGCTGTCGCCGACCTTCGACTTTCACATGAAGCCGAACCTTGCGAGGGTGATCGCGTTCTCGTGCATTGCCACCGGCCTGACGGCACAGTCGGCGCAGGCTCCGACTCCGGCTGTTCTCGAGAGCCTTTCCCAGGCCAGAACCATCACCGAGGCTGACTGCTCCGCCGCGCGGGTCGGAGATGCGATTCCCGCCAGCGCGATCGGCGAACCGGTTGGCGCCGTCACGCTCGCCGCCCCACGCTGGGTGGCCGCGACTGACCGCATCCAGGCCCGCTGCGAGGTGGATGGCAGCATCGAGCCCGTCGATCGATCCGCGACCGCTCGACCCATCAGATTTCGGGCCTGGCTTCCCGCCGACTGGAACGGCCGCGCCGTTCAGCAGGGTGGCGGCGGCATGAACGGATCGATCCCCGATTTGTCGGGCGCACGGTATCCGATCGGAGGCCGCTCACCCGCGCAACTGGGTTTTGCCACTTTCGGCAGCGACTCCGGTCACCAGATGACCGGTCCACAGGACTGGACGCTGAACGACGAGGCCATGAAGAACCTGGGCTACGCGCAGTTGAAGAAAACGCGCGACGCCGCCATGGCGCTGATCGAAAGGGTCTACGGCACCCGGCCCCGCTACACGTATTTCACCGGCTCGTCGCAAGGCGGCCGCGAAGCGCTCACCGTCGCCCAGCGGTACCCGGCCGACTACGACGGCGTGATCGCAAACGTCCCGATCGTCAGTTTCTCATCCCTGATGCTGGCGCCTGAGCTGATCCGCATCCAGGAACGGCCGCTTGCCAACTGGGTCGCACGCACCAAGGTGAATGCCATCCGCGGTGAATTCCTGCGCCAGTGCGACCGGCTCGACGCCGCGGTCGACGGCGTGATCAACAACTACATCGCGTGCCGTGCCATGTTCGATGTCAGTCAGGGCAAACCGGGCCGCCGCCCATGGACTTCGAAGCGCTGCCCCGACAACGTCGATCCCGATCCCGCTGACACGACTACGGCTGCGTGCCTCACCGACGGTCAGATCTCGACCCTGGAATTCGTCTATCGACGATATCGGTTCGCGACGCCGCTGGCCAACGGCGTGCGGTCCTTCGGCATGTGGGTTCCCAACACCGATCCGTCCGGCAGTGGGCTGATCGCCGACACCCGCTTCATCGGGCAGGAAGGCGCCGGAGCCGACGCGCGCATGCACTCGCACCTCGGAGTGCTCGGAGTCACCGGATTCCTGATGCGGAACCTCGGCGCGAACCCGCTCGACTACGTCGAAGGCGGCGCGCTCAACGAGCGCAGGCAGGTCATCTCCCGGGACCTCGATGCGACGGATCCGGACCTGCGCAAGTTTGCGGCCCGCGGCGGCCGGATGATCGTGACGATCGGAACCAACGACACGCTGGCGTCGCCAGGTGCGCAGCTCGATTACTACCAGTCGGTGATCGATACGATGGGACGGCAAGCGGTCGATCGATTCGCACGCCTCTTCGTGATTCCACAGGCCGGCCACGGGTTGACGGGAGCCGTGCACGGCACCGATGGCGATGGCAAGACCACGACGCCCGGAGCGATTGCCAGCGATTACGAGCGGTTCGCGTATCTCGTCAGCTGGGTCGAGCGCCGCGTTGCTCCGGGAAAGGCACTCGAGGTGAGCGCCGGCGGCAGAACGATGCCGCTCTGCTCGTACCCGGAGTATCCGAAGTACATCAACGGATCACCAGCGACGGCGTCCTCTTACACCTGCACCGCGCCCGACTGAGCGCGGTGCAGCATCTTCTTCGCACCCGCCGTCTCACGACACGCGTTCACGCGTGACCTTCGTCAGCAACACGGGCTGAATGTCGTAGTTCTCGAGGGTGACCATCCGCCCGCTCTTGTCAGGGATGATCCTCGTCGCGACCGTGATCGTGCCGTCGCCCTGACCGCTCTTCTCCACCTTGAGCTCGATCACCGTGAACGGATAATCCACCGAGCGGGGGCGGTTGGCGACTTCACGGAATCCCATGTGCCGATCGGTCACCAGCACGATGCGCTCGCCACCATCCTTCGCCGGCTCGTGCCGGGCGAAGTGGATGTCCCACCCGATCCGGCCGGGCGTCCGGATGTAACCCATCCGCGGCATTCGCTGCAACTCTGCGAGCAGCCGCTCCTGGCCCTTGTCGAACATCACGTTCATCAACCGATCGCGATCGGCGTCACTCGACCACCGGTTGATCACTATTTCGACGCTGCCAGCGTTCCCGCGGTTCATGTTCACTGCGAAGGCAGCGAACCGGGCTGGCGCGTCCTCGATCTGCGGGGACGCCGCCAGCGGCGCGAACAGTAAGAGTGTTCCTGTCACAACCAACAACGCCTTGCTTCCAAATTTTCGCGGCATACATTCCCTCCAACACGCCCTTGCGTTACAAGCGTCGTGCCGATTCGATCGCGCGTGAATCGCGAGAGCATTCGATGAAATTTGCGTGGCGGTATTCAGAGGCGGGCGGGATAGACATGTGAGGAGTACGTTTCTCGTCCGCTGTAGGAGACAACCGAGAACAGAGAGAGCGCGCGCGCGCGCGAGAGAGAGGTCGGGGAGACAACGGATCTCAAAAACGGAGCAACGGAGCCAACGGAGGGAACGGAGTTGCAGGCACCTGCGTCGAAACGATCATGTGGTTCGCCGCTGGACGCGCGCGCAGCGCGTGAGGGTGGGAGTGGGATCTCAGAACACACAAGCGGGTACTGATACGACGCCGCTCGTGTGTTCTGAGATCCCACTCCCGCCCTCCAGCCGGGCCCTACGGGCCCGGCGCCAGCGGCCGGCGACGGAGCGTTGCAAACGAGGATCTTCTCCGGTTCCTCCGTTGGCTCCGTTGCTCCGTTTGGAGATCCGTTAGCTCCTCCCAAATCCTGGAGATCCGTTAGCTCCTCCCAAATCCTCACGACGCGAAGCTCCGTTGACTCCAACCTCCCCGACGATCGCATCATGATGCGATGCCCTCCGACGCGTTCCCTGCCCGCATCGTCTGTCTGACCGAAGAAACGACAGAGACCCTCTACCTCCTCGGCGAAGGCGATCGCGTCGTCGGCGTCTCCGGCTACACCGTTCGTCCGCCCGAGGCACGTCAGAAGCCACGCGTCTCGTCGTTCCTGCACGCCCGGTTCGACCGGATTGAAGCGCTGAAGCCGGATCTGGTGCTGGCGTTCTCCGACCTCCAGGCGGAGATCACCGGCGAGCTGATCAAGCGCGGGTACCCGGTGTTCACGTTCAATCAGCGCACGGTCGACGAGATCCTCCAGATGATTCGCGTGCTCGGCGGGATCGTCGGCTGTCCCGAGAAAGCCAACGCGCTCGCGCGCGAGCTGCAATGTGGTCTCGAGCGGATTCGCGAGGCTGCGGCGCGGCTTCCCCGCCATCCGCGGATCTATTTCGAGGAATGGGACGATCCCCTCATTTCAGGAATCTGCTGGGTCGATGAGCTCGTGGAGATCGCGGGCGGCCGGCCAGTGTTCCCGGAGTTGAGAGCCGGACGGCTGGCCAAAGAACGGTTCGTCACGAGCGAGCAGGTAATCGCCGCGGCACCCGATGTCATCATCGGGTCGTGGTGCGGCAAGCCGTTGCGCCGGGAGAAGATTGCCGCGCGGAGCGGATGGGACCGCATTCCCGCCGTGAAGACCGGATACCTGCACGAGATCAAGTCAGCGTATATTCTGCAACCGGGTCCGGCGGCGCTCACCGAGGGGATCGGGCAGATTCACCGGATCGTGACGGCATGGCATGAGGGAAGCAGTATTAACATCGAAAAGGGGGCGATCCCGTAGCGGACGCCCCGGCGACGAGCGAACGAGCACAGCGAGTGAGCCACGCGAGCGGAGCGGGGATCGTGGGGCCCCCGCGAGCGAGCGTGTAGGGGGGCTCCGGGGGGCGAAGCCCCCCGGACTAAATTGACGATGTCCAGCGCGCGAAGCACCAGCGTCCCCCAACGGGCCGACCTGCCGCTGCCGCGGGCGGTAACGCGCAGAGTCTCTTCCGTCACCAGCCTCGATAGATGGTTCGCAGGGCAGGTGCAGCGCGGCATTGCCGATGCCCCGGTCCGTCTCGAGCTCTGGGACGGCCAGCTCGCTCCTGGAGCACCGCCACATGCCATCGGCGATCTCGTCGTTCGAGATAGGCGAGCGTTGCTGGGGCTCGCGTTCAATCCCGATCTCTATTTCGGTGAGGCCTACACCGCCGGGCGCGTCCGCGTTCACGGATCGCTGACAGAGGTCGTCACGGCTCTCTCGCGAAGCACGGCCGCGAGACCGTCGCGATGGGAGCGCGCGGCGGACCTCCTCGCGCGCGCCAACGACGGTGCAACGGCACGCCGGAACGTGCACCATCACTACGACCTCGGCAACGACTTCTATGCGATGTGGCTCGATGCCGACATGGTCTACACCTGTGCCTACTACCCCGACGAGGTGATGACGCTCGAAGCGGCACAGCAGGCCAAGCTCGATCTGGTCTGCCGCAAGCTGCAGCTTCGCGCCGGTGAGACCGTGGTCGAAGCCGGCTGTGGCTGGGGAGCGCTGGCCTTGCACATGGCTCGCCGCTACGGAGTACGGGTCAAGGCCTTCAACCTGTCGGCTGAACAGATGCAATGGGCGCGCGACCGCGCCCGCCGGGAGGGCCTCGAGAGCCGGGTGGAATTCATCGAGGACGACTACCGACAGGTCACCGGCACCTGTGACGTCTTCGTCTCGATCGGGATGCTCGAGCACGTCGGACGACGGTCGTTCGACGCGCTCTCCAGGGTCATTCAGCGGACGGTGAAGCGCCATGGCGGGCGCGGTCTGCTGCATTTCATCGGGCGCGACATGCCCCGGCCCCTGAACGCCTGGATCCGCCGCCGGATTTTTCCGGGCGCTTACACGCCGACGCTCGCCGAGGTGACGACCGACATCCTCGGCCCCGCGGCGATGTCGGTGCTCGACGTGGAGAACCTGCGGTTGCACTACGCGCGCACGCTCGCGCAGTGGAGCGAGCGGTTCGGCGCCGCTGCTGATCGCGTCCGCGCGATGCACGGCGAAGAGTTCCACCGCGCGTGGGAGCTCTACCTCGCGGGCTCGGAGGCTTCGTTCCGCACCGGCTGGCTGCAGCTGTTCCAGGTGGTCTTCGCACCCAATGGAACCCCGCCGCCGGTGATGACCCGTGCGGCGATCTATCAACCAGCCCACCCGACGCCATGACACGGTGTGACGCGATCGTTGTCGGCGGCGGACCCGCCGGCTCCTCGTGCGCGCGCAAGCTGCGGCGGGCCGGATGGCGGGTCATCGTCATCGATCGCGCGCGCTTTCCGCGGGACAAGGTCTGCGCGGGCTGGCTGACGCCCGACGTCTTCCCCCTGCTCGACCTGGACCCCGCCGAGTACCGGTCGACCGGCGCCACGTTACAGGAGATCACCGGCTTTCGAACCCGGGTCATTGGCGGCAATCCTGTCGAAACGCGGTATCCGCGCACCGTCAGCTATGCCATTCGCCGCTGCGAATTCGACGCCTTCCTGCTGCGTCGCGCAGGCGTGCCGGTGATCGATGGCTCGCCCGTCAACTCGATCCGCCGCGACCGAGACACGTGGATAGTCAACGGTCAGCTCGAGGCGCCAGTCCTGGTTGGCGCTGGCGGCCACTTCTGCCCCGTTGCCCGGCATCTTCGCGGGGGCACCGACACTGCCACTCCGGTCGTGGCCAAGGAAGCGGAGTTCCGCTTGCGCTGTACCGATACCGACGTGATTCCCGACATTCCTGAGTTGCTGTTCTGCCGCGATCTCCAGGGCTACGGCTGGTGCGTGCGGAAGGGGGACTACCTGAACGTCGGCATCGGCCGCCGCGGCGGACGCGACTTCAATCAGCACGTCCGGCACTTCATGGATCTGCTCGCGGCAACGATGCACATCGACCAGACCGCCGACGTGCACTGGCGCGGTCACGCGTATCTCGCCGCCGGCGCCGGACCTCGCCCTCTGGTGGGACCAGGTGTGCTGCTCGTGGGAGACGCGGCCGGCCTCGCCTACCCGGAGAGCGGCGAGGGCATCAAGCCCGCGATCGAGTCGGCGAACCTGGCCGCATCGACGCTGATCGGCGCGAAACGCGCCTCAGAGGATGCGTTGCTGCCATACGCCACGGCGATCGAGCAGCGGCATCCCTCGAGACCGCAGGTCGCGCGTCGCACTGACCGACTCACGGCCGCGATCGGCCGTGCGCTGCTCGGCTCCTCGCTCTTCACGAGGCACGTGGTGATCGATCGCTGGTTTCTGCGCTCGAAGCCTCGCCCGGCACGCGCCCACGTAGCGACGTCAAATTAACAAGAGGGCCGTCGCTGCATTGTGGCGATCAGGCCGCTGTCTTGCGTCCTACGATTTCCTTGAAAGCGCCAAGGAAACGCGCCATCTCGTCGGGCGTGCCGACCGAGACGCGGAGGTGCTCCAGCATCGGTGGAAACGGACGCCCGACCAGCACGCCGCGCGTCCGGAGCTCGTCGATCACCGGCTGCACCTGGCGGCGGATGTGCACCATGAAAAAGTTCGTTTCCGACGGGAGGACCCTGAAGCCCATCCCCTCGAGCTCCGCGGTCGTCTTCCTGCGCAGCTGCAGCGTGCTCGTCCGAACGCGCTCGGCAGCGGCGGTGTCCCCGAGCGCGGTGACGCCGGCCCACTTCACGAGGGCATTGATGCTGCCGGTGCAGTGGGGCCGCATGCGATCGATGAGTGCTTTCGGTGCTATCGCATAACCCAGTCGCATCCCGGCGAGTCCATAAATCTTCGAGAACGTACGCGCGACGACCACCGTGCGCCCTTCGAGGACGTACGGGATCGAGGTGGCGTATTCGGGCGTGTCGACGTAGTGGTGATACGCCTCGTCTATCAGGACCGGCACGTCCTCGGGGACGCCGTCGAGCAATTGCCTGATCTCCTGCCTGGTCACGACCACGCCCGTGGGATTGTTCGGCGTGCACACGTAGATGAAGCCGACGTCCCGGTGGTTGTTCTTCGTCGTCTTGATCAGCGCGGGGATGTCCTGGCCGTAGTCCTCACGAAGCGGGAGGATGATCGATTCGCTCCGAACGCCCGACGCGTACTCGTAGACCTCGCTGAACGTCGGCGTCACGCCGACCACTTTCCTGCCGCCGCCGAGGAACGCGCGCCCGCTGACCTGCAGAATCTCACCCGATCCGGCACCCAGCAGAAGGTTCTCGGTCTTGACGCCGTGATGCTTCGCGAGCTCCTGCACGAGGTCGCCGTCAGGATAGCCGTAGCGGTTGTCGTACTTGAAGGCGGTGTTCATCGCCTTCATCACCGCATCCGATGGCCCGTACGGGTTCTCGTTGTACGCGAGCTTCGCAGCCGCGTCGTACTCCTCGAGCCCGATGCGCGGCCGGGGCTGCCGAACCACGCCCGGTCCCTGAGCGATGAGCGCCGCCTCGCCCGTCAGACACCCGACCGCCGCCGTAATCCCGCCGAGAAAGCTCCTGCGTGAGACTGTCAATGACATACGCGGCTCCTGGGGGGAGTCTACCTTGGGCTGGAGCTGGGGAACTGGCGAGCTGGGGAGCTGGGGAGCTGCTGGCACAGACACAACAAGCCGCTTGGATTGCGTTGGCTGCCTCTGAGTACGATCAGCTCCCCAGCTCCCCAGCTCCCCAGCTCCCCAGCTCCCCAGCTGCGTCAGCCCCCGATCGCCCCATCCACCAGCTGCTGCGCCTCGGCGACCAGTGCGTCGAGGTGTGCGGCATCCCTGAAGCTCTCGGCGTAAATCTTGTAGATGTTCTCGGTGCCGGACGGACGGGCCGCAAACCACCCGTTCGCGGTCACGATCTTCAGGCCGCCGATCGGCGCATTGTTCCCTGGCGCCCTGGTCAGGCGAGCGACGATCGGTTCGCCGGCGAGCGTGTCCTGCTTCACGTCCCCGGGAGCGAGCGTCAGCAGGCGGGCCTTCTGCTCCGGGGTGGCTGCCGCATCGATCCGCGTGTACCAGGGCGTGCCGAACTCCGCTTCCAGTTCCTTGTAGTGCTCACCCGGATCCCTGCCGGTGCGGGCGGTGATCTCCGCCGCCAGCAGGTCCATGATGGGTCCGTCCTTGTCGGTCGACCAGACGCTGCCATCGTGTCGCAGGAAGCTCGCACCGGCGCTCTCCTCGCCGCCGAAACAGCAGGATCCGTCGAAGAGGCCGGGAACGAACCACTTGAAACCCACCGGCACCTCGTTGACGCGGCGGCCGAGTCGTTCCACGACGCGATCGATCAGGCTGCTGCTGACCAGCGTCTTGCCGACCATGGCATCGGCCCGCCAGGCGGGACGATGAGTCAGGAGATACCGGATCGCGACGGCCAGGTAGTGGTTCGGGTTCAGCAACCCGACCGAGCGCGTCACGATCCCGTGGCGGTCCGCGTCAGGATCGTTGGCGAAGGCGACCTGGAATCGATCCTTCAACTGGATGAGACCGGCCATCGCGTACGGACTCGACGGATCCATCCGAATCCGGCCGTCGTGATCCACGGTCATGAACGAGAACGTGGGATCGACGACTGGATTGACAATGGTGATCTCGGTCCCGTAAACGGCGTTGATCGGTTCCCAATACGGAGCGGCGGCGCCCCCGAGCGGGTCGACGCCAAGCCTGAGGCCGGCACCGCGGATCGCGTCCATGTCGACCACCGACCCCAGGTCGCGCACGTACGGGATGACGAAGTCCTCCTGATGCGTCGTGGGGGCGGCGAGCGCCGCCGCGACCGGCATCCGGCGCACGCCGCCTAGCCCGGCGCGCAGCAGATCGTTGGCACGATCCTGTACCCACGCCGTCACGTCGGTGTCGGCGGGGCCGCCGTTGGTGGGGTTGTACTTGAAGCCGCCGTCCTCCGGCGGATTGTGCGACGGCGTGATGACGATTCCATCCGCCAGGCCGTCCGAGCGACCGCGATTGTGCGTGAGAATCGCGCGTGAAATGACCGGCGTCGGCGTCACTCCATCGTCGCGCTGGATGATCGTGTCGACGCCGTTGGCGGCCAGCACTTCGAGCGCGGTGCGCTGCGCGGGATGCGACAACGCGTGCGTGTCCTTCCCCATGTACAGCGGACCGTCGATCCGCTGACCGCGGCGATAGTCGCAGATAGCCTGGGTGATCGCCGCGATGTGGGTCTCGGTGAACGACGCCCGCAACGATGAGCCCCGGTGGCCGCTGGTCCCGAAGCTCACGAGCTGGGTCGGCTCGGCAGGGTCCGGCTTCACATTGTAGTACGCCGCCTCGAGCCGGTTCAGGTCGACGAGGAGGGACGCGGGAGCGGGCCGGCCGGCCAGCGGTGAAAGGGCACGGTGCCCGATGTCGGCATTTGCGGTCTTCTCCACGTCATCGCTCCTTCCCGGTGTCATCAATCAAGCTAAAGATACCTCGCGCCGGCCCGGTTGACCCTCCCCGCACCGCCACGTTACAGTCCGCGCATGATGCGGGCCGGGACCTTCCTCTTCTCCTTGACAGCTGTCGCCTTCTTCACGCTCGTGCCTGGTGCCGCCGCGAAGCGGAGCGACCAACAAGGACGCGCGGAGCAGCCTCGAGCGATTCGGGCGCTTTACGTGACTGGCGGCGGCTTTCATGAGTTCGTGAAGCAGGAAGGCATCGTGCCACCGGCTGTCGCGCAGCGCGCGAGGGTTACCTGGACGATCGATCACACCGCCGGCACCTCGACGGAAGTCCTGATCGAGCGCCACAAGAACACCGACTGGACGAAAGAGTTCGACGTCGTCCTTTACAACATGTCGTTCTCGTATGTCGTGGACGTGCCCTGGATCGAACGGCTGGCGCACGCGCACCGCGACAGCGGCGTCGGCGCGGTCATCCTGCACGGGGCCGTGCACAGCTACCGCCGCTCGGAAAGCCGGGCCTGGGGCGAACTGATGGGCGCCTTCAGCCTGCGCCACGACAGTCAGCGGCCGCTCACGGTCGAGACCGTCGCGCCGAATCACCCGATCATGCGCGGCATGCCTCAGAAGTGGGAAACGATTCCCGAGGAGCTCTACGAGCTCGAACGCGTGTGGCCGACGATGGTGCCGCTGGCTCAGTCGTTCAGCATCGAATCGAAGAAGCCCTACCCGAACATCTGGACGAACACGCACGGCAAGGCCAGGGTGTTCGTCACGTCACTCGGCCACAACACCGAGATGATCGCGAATCCCATGTACCTCGACATGGTGGCCAGGGCCGTGCTGTGGACGACCGGGCATCTCAAGGACGACGGGACGCCGGCTCCGGGATACGCCGGCGGGCAGAAGACACCTTAACAAGAGGCTCGTTTCACCATCGGTAGGCTCAGCGCGTGACCGGCACTGGCGCCGGCGCTTGCCCTGCCGACGGCAGCCTCACCGGCGCAATGATCGGGATCGTCACACACAGGATGATGAACGCAAGCACGTGGAACGAGCCGGCGAGCGTGAACACGATCCCGTAGCCGAAGCCGCGATCCAGCAGCGTGCCCACGACCTGACCGAATACCACCCCGCCCATCGCGCCGCCAAAACCCACGAGTCCCGCGACGGCGCCGATCGCCGAGCGCGGATACATGTCGGTCGGCAGGATCATCACCAGCGTCGACCAGGACTGCTGACCGAAATAGGCGAGGCTGAAGATCGCGAGCGCCCAGCCTGACGGCACGCCCGGGATGAGGAGCACAGCCGGCATGACGGATGCGCTGAGGCCGAGCGCAATCTTTCGCGCGCGGTTGAGCGGCACGTTCGCGACCAGCAACCGGCTCGACAGCCATCCGCCGGCGAGGCAGCCGACACCGGCGGCGGCATACGGGATCCAGGCGAACGCACCGACGGCCTTGATGTCGAACCCGCGAGCGTCATAGAGATACTTCGGCAGCCAGAACAGGTAGAAGTACCAGGCCGCATCGCTCAGGAACTTTGCGGTGACGAGTCCCCAGGTCTCCCGCACCTGCAGCAGCGTCCGCCATCGGGGCGGCGCTTCTGCGGCGCGGCCCGCCGCGATGACCCCGGCCAGCATCTCGCGCTCTGCTCCGCCGAGGCGCGGGTGTTGCTCCGGCGAGTAGTACAAGGACCACCACCAGCCACACCAGAACACGCCGAACACACCGGTGACGTAGAAGACCGTGCGCCAGTCCGCCGTCGTGATCACCAGCGCGATCAGCGGTGGGGCGACAACGCCGCCGACCGCGGTACCGGCATTGATGATGCCCATCGCGGTCGACCGCTCGTGCGCGGGAAACCATTCGGCCACCGCTCGCGTCGCCGCCGGGAAGCCGCCGCCCTCACCCATGCCGAGCAACAACCGGCTGACGGCCAGCATGCCAAAGCCGGTCGCGAGCCCATGGCCGGCGCAGGCCAGCGACCAGAACAGCATGATCGCCACGAAGCCGATCCTGGTGCCGAGCACGTCCATCAGCTTGCCGCCGCCCGCGTACATCACCGCATAGGCGAGGAGAAACGACGACTGCAGCAGCGAGAACTGCTCGTTGCTGATCGGGATGTCCTGACTGATGGCCTTGATCGCGACCGGGAGCGTCTGCCGATCGAGATAGCTGATCGCTATTGCCGCGCTGACCAGCAGCGCGAGTCGCCAGCGCAGCATCTCACCACTCCAGCACGATGAGCGACACGCCCTGGCGTGGCAGCGTGAACCGGATCATCGCGCGGCCGTCCGCGACGTCGACGCCCGAGTGACCCGGCAGCATGGCCAGCTCGCTCGCTTTCTCCATCTGCGCCTGCTGCGCCGCGGATGGTTTCGGAGGCGATCCCATGCCCTGCCAGACCGTGTAGGCGTTGCTGTGGTCGCTGTCGATGCGGAAGTGCTGCAGCTTCGCCTTCCCCTGCTTCAGTCCGAGCCCCTCCACCGCCAGCGAGATGTCCGCGGCAGGTCCGGGGACATCATCGTCGTGGTAATGCCAGGCCAGAACCGTTGCACGCCGTGCGTCGCGGCTCGCGAGCGCTCCGACGTCGGGCTTTTCGCGTACGCCCTGCTTCACGATGGTGTCCAGGTCGACCGCGTTGTCGCTCGACGCCGGAATCCGCTCCGCTCCCATCCGGCTCAACATGCGGAACACGTTGAAGACCGGCAGGTTGATGCCGTTGGTGGCGAGCGCCCGGAAACCGGCGAAGAACGGCGTGTCTTCGAACTCGAACGCCCACGTCAGCGCTCCTTCGAGATTGACACCATGCCGATCGGCCAGGTCGTGCTTCCGCGCGAAGCTCGCCGCCGTATAGCTCGAATACATCGTCGAATTGCGGTACTGCAGCTGCGGTCCCTGGCAGGCGGCGCAGCCCTCGGGGTCCGATTCACCGATGACGATCGGCTTCGATTTCAGCTCCGGGTACGACGCGATGATCCGGAACCCGTCGTCGATCGTGGCGAGCTGATTCGAGATTCCCATCCGCACGTGCCCCTCGACGTAGACCGGCCGGCCTTTGGCGTGAAACGACACGAAATCGACCGGCGTACCGGTCTTCCCGGTCGCGAAGTTGGTGCCGCGAAGCTGATGATCCAGGAACTCACGCATCCACTGACCGCCGCTTCCGGCGGTGTCGGGTCCGCCAACCCGCGCGGTCGGCAGCGCGCGCCGCACGCCGTCGATGGCGTAATCGTGGAGTTTGCGGAACTCCTCGGGCGTGCCGCGCCAGTAGCCGATGTTCGCCTCGTTCCAGGTTTCGAAATACCACTGCTCGACTTCCGCACCCCCGTACTTCTCGACGCAGTGTTTCGTCCACTGGTAGGCGAGCTCACCCCACTTCGCATAGTCCTTTGGCGGGTACGACCAGCCGGTGTAAATCTCGTCGTATTTCGCGGTCGGCGTCCACATGTGCTGATAGGGTTCGGGCTTGATCGACATCGCCTTCGGCATGAACCCGATCTGCACGTACGGCTTCACGCCGCGTTCGAGATACGTGTCGAAGATGCGATCGACGATGGTCCAGTCGTAAACGGGCTTGCCATTCGCATCCTCCGTGTAGGCATTCGTCGATCCCCACTTGAGGGCCGGCGTGCCGTCGCCGGTGGTGAGGAGGTTGTGCGCGCGGAAATACACGCGCTTCGGCGCCAGCTTTCCCTGATCCGCGATCAGCTTCCTGCCGCTCGGCATGTAGGCGTAGTTCGGCTCGTCGGCACCGAAGAACCGCCAGATCTGCTTGAGCGGTCCGGTGGACTTCGCGGCATCGACGCGAATGGACACCGGAAACGGCGAAGCGGTGGCCGGCGCCTGTGGCGCCGCACGGACCGCGCCGAGCGCTGCCATGGCGACAACGAGGATGGGGATCCCGATGAGGACAAGGCGCCAACGGGTCAACTGCGCAGATTGATGGAAACGCATAGGCTCCTTCGGGAATCGCCGAACGGCCGTTCTCAGCCGGGGCCGGCAGTTCGCAACCTGGGCGAGTAGTGGGCATAATACGCCGATACCTTCAATGACCATCCATCCGGCTGCATGACGTCCTCGCAGTCCCTTTTCGCCGCGGATAGAGCCGCCGGCATCGCTCCGTGAGCGACCCATCGTGCCCGCAACGGAGCCGATCACCTCCATCCTCGTTGCCTATCGTCATGGCGAGCCGGGTGCGCTCGACCGGCTCGTGAGCCTCGTCTACCCCGAGCTGCGACGGATTGCCCGGCGCCAGCTCGGCCGCTGGCGCCCCGGCCTCTCGCTCGACACCGGGGCGGTCGTGCACGAGGTCTACTTGAAGCTGGTCGATCAATCGCAGGTGCAGTGGCAGGACCGCAATCATTTCTTTGCGATTGCCGCCCGGGCGATGCGCCAGATCATCATCGATCACGCGCGACAGCGGCGGGCCGAGAAACGCGGCGGCGGCAACGTCCTGGCGCTTGGCGATCGCGAAGTCGCCGTCCAGGCCCAGGCCGCGCAGCTGCTCGAGCTCAACGACCTGCTCGCACGCCTCGAGACCGAGAACCCGCGATGGCTGCAAGTCGTCGAATGCCGGTTCTTCGCGGGCTACAGCGAAACGGAAACGGCCGAAGCCCTCGGCGTGTCGACACGCACGGTGGAGCGCGACTGGCTCGGCGCCAGGGTGTGGTTGAAGCGGGCCCTGGGCAGGCTGCCATCACCAGCGGATGCGACGAGCGCGGACGTCGCCGTGCGCCCACGGCCCCGATAGCGGCGCACCATGGATTCCGATCGCGAACTCGATGCGCTCCTCGATCAGGCGCTGCGGCTGCCACGCGACGCGCGCCAGGCGTTTCTCGATGCGCACTGCGGCGACGATGCCGGGATCCGGCGCACGATCGAGGAGCTCCTGCGTGAGCACGACGACGAGAATCCGATCCTGAAGCCGGGAGGGGCGTTCGACGGCCCGTTGTGGGAGGAGCTGCTGGCGGAACCGCGCGAGCTCGAGACGGGCGCACGGCTCGGCCCGTATGAAGTCCGCGGCACCCTTGGCGCCGGCGGCATGGGTGAAGTCTACCGCGCCCACGATACCCGGCTCTCCCGCGACGTCGCGATCAAGGTCCTCCCGGCCGTCTCGGGCCGCGTCGACGCGCTGGCGCGTTTCGAGCGCGAGGCGCGTACGGTCGCCGCGCTGAATCATCCGAACATTCTCGCCATTCACGATGTCGGCGCCGAGGGCCCGACGCACTTCGTCGTCACAGAGCTGCTCGAGGGCGAGACCCTCCGCATCCGTCTCAGGACGCGGGGCTCGCTTGCGCCGTCGGAAGCCGTGGCTTACGGCGTGCAGATCGCCCGCGGGCTCGCAGCCGCGCACGACCGCGGGATCGTGCACCGGGACCTGAAACCCGACAACATCTTCATCACGCGGGACGGCCGGGTCAAAATACTCGACTTCGGCATCGCCATCTTCGATCAGGCCTCGACTCCGACCGGTGCGCATCCATCACTGACGAGAACCGGGGAGGTACTCGGGACTCTCGGCTACATGGCACCGGAGCAGCTGCTCGGGCATCCCGCCGCCACGCAGTCCGATCTGTTCGCGTTCGGCGTCGTGATGCACGAGATGCTGACCGGCTCGCATCCCTTTGCGCGGCAGACCGTGCCTGAAGTGCAGACCGCGGTGCTGCGTGAGGAGCCCGCCTCGCTCAGCCGAGCCGTGCCGGGCCTGTCGCCATCGCTCGTACGGGTGATCGAGCGGTGTCTCGAGAAAGAGCCGGCGCAGCGGCCGGAGACCGCGCGCGATCTGGCGATGTTCCTCGAGGCGCTGGGCGATGCGCCGACGACAGCCGCACACGTGGCGGAGCCGACCCGCCGGCGGCGTCGGTTCCCGTCGGTGATGATGGCGGGCGGTCTGCTCCTGGTCACCCTGGCGGCGTGGGGTTACCTCCGGGTGAGCACCGGGCGAATCGCACGGGAGACAATCGCCGGCGAACTGTCGCGGGCGGAGCGGATGACGAGATACATCCACGACCAGCAGCGCACCCGGATCGCGCTCGTGGCGCTGCTGTTTGCGTCGTTCCCGGAGCTCAAGGCGGCATACGCGACCGACTTCGCCACCATCCGCGACTTCCTGCTCCAGTATCAGCAGCGCACGCCCGGCGAGCCGCTGCTCGTGGCGCTTGGACCGGATGGCACCGTCCTCGCCCGCACCGACGAACCCGCGCCGCAGCCGACCGCACCGCGCGACCACTGGCTGGACGTCGCACTGGCAACGCCGGGCGAAGCCGCGGTCGTGGAACTCGGCAAGCGTCCCGGCGTGGCCGTGGCGACGGCGCTGGAAGCTGCCGGCACCCTGTTCGGGTACCTGGCAGCGGCCGAGCCACTGGATCAGCGATTTGCCGACGCCGTCGGTGAAGCTACGCAGGACGGCGTCGTTCTGCTCTCCGACAGCGCGGCACTGGGCACGACGCTGCGCAGCGGCCAGAATCCCTGGCGGTCGCTCGAGGCCTGGCGCGCGGCCGGAGGCAGCGCCGGCGCGCCCATCGAGGTCCGCATCGGCACCGACACCGGCTTCGCGCGTGAAGTCACACTCGCGAGCCGGCCGGCGGTGTCGGTGATCATCGTGAGATCCCGTGACGAAGCCTTCGCCCCGTATGCCCGCCTGCAGGCAACGCTGCTGATGGTCCTGCTGGTCGTCGTCGCGGCCGCCACAGCGACGGTCCTGTGGGCCCGTCGCTAACCTCGTCTCGAGTCCGAAGCCCCGTCACCGGTCGTAGCTTGCCGCCGGGTAGTCCTTTCCGAACTTGTTCTTGTGCTGGGTCGCCACCCACGCGGTCTCGTCGAGGGTGAGCGGTTCTGCCTGCGTGGCGCCGCTCTGGGCGGTGATCTCGACCGATGCCGGCCCGGCGCGCTCCGACACGGCCGTCAGCCGGTAACGGCCCGGTGGAAGATCGAGCACGAACCGGCCATCCGCATCGGTGATCGCCACATAGGGTGTCGGGACGACGAGAATCAGCGCCGACATGTTGGGGTGGATGTTGCAGAAGACCCGGTACGTCCCCGCCTGGGTGAAGGATCGCGACTGCGACTGCCCGCTGCGATACTGCCCGAGATCGAAGGGCTGCGGTCCCGACAGCGAGAACACGTTATGAAAGATGATGTCGTCGTTCGGAAAATCGACCACCGATCCCACCGGCACGCCGAGCAGCCTCGGCGTGAACGTCTTGTTCTTCTGCCGCAGCGCGAAGCGGCTGCCCTGGCGCGGTGCCGCCGTGTCGGTGCGTTCCGCGTACACGAGACTCGGCGCCGGTACCCCTCCGGTGCGGCCGAGTGTGCGGACGACTCCCGATACCGGGCCGGCGTCGGCCGGCGCCGCGCCGAACGCGAGTCCCACGCAGACGACTGCCGTTGCCATCACCCGGGCGGGGATCCGCACCAGCGCCAGGTCAGCTGCACGCCACCAGGTGGGCATCATCAGAATTTATAAGCCAGTGTCCAGTCGAAGTGATGGTTGCGCCGCTCCGCGCCGTTGCCGGGCCGAGTCGCCAGCCAGTGGTACTCGAACGACGCCTGGATCTCCGGGGTGAGTGAAAAAATCGTAGTCCCATAGGCACTGCGATTGCGATGCCGCGGGAGAGTCGGAGCGGGATCATCGCGCAGCCGGTCGACGCCGCCGCCGGCGGCGAAGGACAGGCGCGTGGCAGGATGGAACTGGAGCTCCGCCCAGCCTCCCTGGGTGCGCGCGTCCAGGCCCGTGCCGCCGCCAAACGCGTCGACATTGTCTCCCACGAAGAACTCTCCGGCCGCACCGATCCAATCCCGTCGAACCGAGAAATCGAAGGCCGCCGCCGAGCTTTCCGTCAGACCCGTGCTCCTTCGTTCCCACCCGTAGTGGCCGGACACGCCAACGTCTCCGTGGCGGCTCGTCTCCCGGTCGCCAGCCAACCAGGCGACTCGCGCCTGAACGCCGGGTCGCCGCGAGCGCTCGCCTCCAAAGGCCTGCGGCACGAACCGGTAGTCTTCCCCCGGCACGTCACCGCCGACCGGCGCCACGATCCCTCCCGTGACCCGGACGTGCGGACCGAGCATCTGCTCGATTCGGGCTTGCGGGGTCCTCAGGTACAGGTTGCCCGATCGGAACAGTGCCGGAAAGGCGAACGACGCGAGCGACGTCGGGTCCACCGGAGCCAGGATCATCTGGTCCTGCCCGACTTCCGCCGCAGTTCGCCGGCCCTCGAACCTCGCGAACGCGACCAGCAACCGCGGCAGGCCCATCACCTGGCCGGTCGCGAACCCCGGGATGCCGCCGAAGAAGTCCATCACCAGAGTGCCGTTGACGCGCACTCCGTTCAGTGTCGGCCCATCTATCGTTGCGCCGACGCGTGTCTGTCGGAGCGACGCACTGAAGGACCCTTCGTGCCCGTCGGCGGGCGGCACGTTCACCACGTTCGGTGAGTCCAGCCAGTTGGGAGCCGCCGAGTTCGCAACGACGTTCGTGTGGATCGTGCCGAACACCTTGATGGGCAGACGGGACGCCGATTCGACTTTGATCTCCGCCATCTCGGCGACCTGGGTGCGCAGGATCTCGAGCGACGCCTGCGGGTCGACGGCCTGGGGTGCCTGGACCGAGGTCACCGGATCGGTTGCCTGCACGTCCGACGGCCCTCGTCCGGTCTCGCTTCGAGGCTCCCGCCCGGGTGAGCGATCACCCGCGACCAGCGTTCGCAGATCCCGGAGCTCCGCTCGCAGCCGTTCCACTTCGGCGCGAAGCGCCGCGATTTCCTGTCCGAGATCGGTGGGTGGCGACTGGGCGGCGGCACCGTTGGCGAACAACGCCGCCACAGCAACCAGGCAACACCGCTGGACAAAGCGACTGGTCATAGACGTTCCTTTCCGTCGGCATCTTACCTACAGCGAACCGGCAGGTTGCGGCTGGTCGGCGCCTGTGGATGAGCTCCGGCCCGGGAGAGACGCAGGCCGGTGGCGGGTCCGAGCCGGCCATTCCGTATTCAGAGTCAGTCGGCGCTCCTCTCACCGCTGGGTGGCCAAATCCCCCCGGCGGCGAGTCGAACTCGGGAACGCTCATCGGAGGAAAACGACATGACTCATCTCACTTCTGTTGCACGTTTCGGTCGGCCCGCCCTGTCCGCCGGGCTTCTGCTCGCGTTGCTGGTCCTGATCCTGGGTCCGGCGCCCGCCTCCCAGGCAGCACTTGTCGAGGGCGGCAGGGGTCCACAGCTCCTCATCGGACTCGATGACGACAATCAGACGAACGCCGCGATTCAGGCAGGTGCGGCGGCGAATCAGTCGCTCAACCGCACTGACGTTCTCGACGGCGGACAGGGCAACGACGTCATGTTTGGATTGAACGGCAACGATGTCATGGATGGTGGTCAGGGTGACGACATCATTCTCGGCGGGCCGGATGGCGGCGCAGCGCCAGGCGGTCCCCCGAACAGCGACATCATGTTCGGGGGCCAGGGCAACGACGTCAACCTTTGGGCTCCCGGCGATGGCAGCGAGGCGTTTCTCGGAGGGCCCGGGCTCGACGCGCTTATCTTCGGCGCGACCGATCGCGACGCGATCGTGGATCCAACGACCGGGGTGCGGCTGCCGACCCTGTTGTTTGGTGTTGCCGGGTTCCCGCAGGGAATTCCTACCGCCAACGTGAGCGGTCTCGCAAATTTCTGCACGGTGGAACCGAGCCCGTCAGCGGGTTACCAGTACCTCGTGCGGTTCCGTTCGTCCGCAACTCAGAACATCATCGTTACCGTGCGGGTCAAGGACGTCGAGCAGGTGTTCTGCACCGGCCAGAGCGGCGGCTCGGTCGCGTTTGCCGATTTGACGGCTCCATCACCGGCGTTCGAGGTGGTTTCGCAGCCGGAGGTCCAGGCCCTGAACCCCCTCGTCGGCGCGATGATTCGATAGGCGCCCAATACAAACAGGAGGGCCAGGAGATCAGGAGCATATGTTTTTGAACCAAGGATCTCCTGAACTCCTGGCCCTCCTGTTTACGAGCCGGTTTGCGCCGCCGGCCACTGGCGAGCCGTCGGGGCTCTGACTTCACCCTTCAACCGGACATCCGCCGAGGAGCTGCCGACCAGCACCTCGAACGCGCCCGGCTCCACGACCCACGCCTTCCGCTTCTCGTCCCAGAATGCGAGCCGTTCCGGCAACACGGTGAAACTGATCGTGCGCGCCTCTCCAGGACGCAGACTGATTCGCTCGAACGCCATCAGCTGCTTCTTTGGCCGCTTGACGCTCGCCTCGACATCGCGCACGTAGAGCTGCACGACCTCGTCGCCCGGCCGCTTGCCGCTGTTACGGATTTCGGCCGTGACGCTGAGCGGACCGCCGGGAATGCTGCCTCCAACCTTCAGATTGGAGTAGTCGAACGTCGTGTAGCTCAGGCCATGACCGAAAACCCAGTCCGGCTCACCGTCGAAGTACATGTAGGTGAACCCTCTGGTGATGTCGTACTCCTTCATTGGCGGAATGTCCTGCACCGACTGGTAGACGGTATACGGCAGCCGGCCTCCCGGATTGTAATCACCGAACAGCACGTCGGCGATCGCGGTTCCGCCCTCCTCGCCGGCCCAGAACATGTCGAGAATCGCGGGCGCGTCCGGACGCTGAGCGGCACCCGGACCTCCTCCTCCCACGAGTGACACCGGACCGCCATTCTGAAGCACGATTGCGGTTCGAGGGTTCGCCTCGAGCACCCGGCGAATCAACTGCATCTGAACCGGCGGCAGGTTGATGAAGTTGCGATCGATCCCTTCGCGCTCCAGGATCTCGTTGATGCCGACGAACAGGACGCAGACATCCGCCTGCTTCGCGATCCCGACGGCCTCGGTGTATCCAGCTTCGGGGTTGTCGCTTTCGATGATGCCGCTGCCGCGGGCGTAGAGCACTCTCGCCGACGACCCCGCCTTCTTCCTGATGCCCTCGAGCGGCTTGACGAACGTCGAATAGAGACCCGTGTAGTTCGGCCCGGTCTGCGCGAAGTCGGCGAACGGCCCAATCACCGCGATCGTCTTGAGCGCGGCCGCATCGAGCGGGAGGAAATTGTCGCGATTCCTGAGCAGCACGATCGATTCACGCGCGGCGCGCAACGCCAGCTGGCGGTGGGCGGCCGAGTCGATCTCCTCCTTGCCGAGCCTCGTGTACGGCACCATCTCGGGAGGATCGAATTCGCCAAGCCGGAATCTCACTTTGAGCACGCGGCGAAGCGCCTGATCGACACTGCGTTCGGTGAGCAGGCCCTTGGCGACCGCACCCGGCAGGTACCGCACGTACGCGGAGTTGTCGAGATCGCTGCCCACCAGGACGGTTTTCGCGACCGCCTCTTCGAATGTCGCGTACTTACGATGGCCCGTGACCAGGCGCTCGACCGCGCCGCTGTCGGGCACGATGAAGCCCTCGAACTTCCACTCGTCGCGAAGCACGGACTTGAGGAGGAACTCGTTCTCGGCTCCCGGTGTGCCGTTGATCGAGTTGTAGGACGACATGATCGACGACGCCTTGCCCTCGACAATGCCGGCCTTGAAATGCGGCAGGAAGTACTCCCGAAGCATGCGCTCGCTGACGCTGACGTCGATCTTGGTGCGGTCGCGCTCCTCGTTGTTGACGGCGTAGTGCTTGAGCGTCGCTGCCAGCTTCAGATACCTCGGATGGTCGCCCTGCGTCCCCTTGACGTAGGCGACCGTCATCCGCGATGTCAGCCAGGTGTCCTCGCCGAACGCTTCCCAGATCCGGCCCCATCGCGGATCGCGGCTGATGTTGATCACCGGCGACCGATAGACCAGCCCGTTGTGGCGCAGCCGCCGGCCGTCCGGCGTCACGGTGACGCTCTGTCCCTGTCCGCCCGTCGGTTCGACTTTGCCCTGAACCGTCGGCCAGTAGTTGTTGATGGCCCGCCCCTCGTCAGCAATTGCTGCGGCCACCTCCTGCACGAGCGTCGGGTTCCACGTGGCCGCCATGCTGATCGGCACCGGGAACATCGTCGTCGGCTCGGTCCAGACGATGCCGTGGAGGCTCTGATTCCAGCCGTCCATGGCCGGGACCTTCAGGCGTTCGATCGCCGGCGCGGTGGTGCCGAGCAGGGAGATCTTCTCCGCCAAGGTGAGCTGACGGAGAAGGTCTTCCACGCGATCGTCGAGGGGTTTGGCGGGATCGAGGTAGGGGGGCTGCTTCTCCTGAGATGCGTGGCGTGTGGCTTCCGGGTTCAGCCGAAAGGCTGTGGCCGTCGTCAATCGATGGATCGTCTCACGTAGCCTTCCGCCTGAAGGCGGCAGCCACGCCGCCGTGAACAAGAAGACCACGCAGACTGAGAGCAGCGGCTTCATCAGGCGCACCTCCCGCTCCTCAAAATAAGTACTTGAATCCGAACTGAATCTGGCGCGCCGGGTTCGAGGTGCTCGTCACTCTCCCACCCGCCGCCGTATCGACGTTCGTGTTCGGCGCATTGAAGTACGTGGAGTTGAGCACGTTGAACCCTTCGGCCCTGAATTCGAGTGTCTGGCCGGCGCGAATCTCGAATCGTTTGAAGAGCGACATGTCGACGTTCCACTGGTGATCCGAGCGCAGGATGCCTGGACCCGAATCGCCGAAGGTGAAGTTCGCCGGGACGACGAATGCCGTCTTGTCGAACCACAGATCGATGGTCGGATTGTCGAGCTCACCCGAGCCGATCCGGTTCGGCCGCTGCCCGCCCACACCGATGTTCGCGACGTCGCGCGAAATGGTTGGCGTGTACGGGAGTCCGCTGCGGTAACTGATGATGTTCTGGAATTGCCACCCGCCCACGATGGCATTGGTGACGGTGCCGGCATTCGACAGGAATGGCCGCCCTTTTCCGAACGGGAGCTCATAGCCGTAACTGGCACTGAACAGGTGCGGGATATCCCACGGCTGCGGCTGTCGTTCGTAGGTGTAGTTGCCGCCGATCTCCGGTGCGGGCACGCGGCGGGTCGACTCGGAATACGTGTAGGAAACCAGATACCAGAGACCACGAGCCGGCCGCTGTTGCAGCTTGAGCTGCAGCGCCTGGTAGTCGCTCGACTGCGCCTGCGTCTGCACGGAGAGATTGCCGAACCGCGGATACGGCCTGCGCGCCTGCACGCTGCCGGCACCCGCCGGCGGCAGGTTGATATTCTCGGCCGCGGTCTGATGGTTCCCGGTCGTGCCCACATAATCGACGTCGAGCGCGGTGTGACTGAACAGCTGCCGCTGGATCCCGAAGTTCCAGCGCTGGTCGCGTCCGGGCTGCGCTTCGAGTGGCAGCGGCACCCAGGTGACCGAGCCCACCGACGCACCCACGGGAACCCCCAACCAGAAATCGGTGAGAGTGCGGTTGGGAACGGTGTTGACCGCTGCCGTGACCGTCTCGCTGACCCGGAACGGGATGAAGTTGAAGTTCAGGCGGCCATCCGTACCTTCAGCCTCATAGAAGATGCCGTAGCCGCCGCGGACGACCATGTTGTCGCCGAAGGGACGCCACGCGAATCCCAGTCGCGGTCCGAGCTGCTTCATATCGTTCTTCGTGATGTTGAGCGGCAACCCGGCCTGGCTGCTGGTCTGAATCAGATCCGAGAACAGGGTGTAGCCCACATCCGCGAGCCGCTGGACGCTGAGATCGATGTCGCTGGTCTTGCTCGAGACGATGATCGACTTCTCGCGCGTGGGATCGAAGGCCGCCGCCTGCCCTTTGTAACCGGTCAGCCACGGCGTGTACTCGTAGCGGAAGCCAAGATTCAGTGTCAGCGAGTTGGCGACCTTGAAGTCGTCCTGGAAGAACCCGTGCCAGTAGGTGCCAGACCCGCCCCACCAGGTAGCGGGGTTCGATCGTGTCGAGTTGGCGGGGTAGCCGAGCAGGAAATCGGCAAAGCCGTCGCCCGTGCCCGCCGCCGACGCCGGATTCTGGGTCATCACGCCGGTGAACCCGTAGGTGCCGTTGTGATCGCGCGCGTCGGTGAACAGGATCTTGCGGTAGTAGGCGCGGCCGCCGAACTTGAGGATGTGCGGCCCTTTGACCCACGTGACGTTGTCGGTGATCTCCCACTCGCCGCGATCCTGCCATTTCGGGCGGCCATCACCGGCATTGCCCGAGAATCCGGCGTAGCCGGAGAACGAAAACGCCGGGAGGCTGGCGATCGCGGGATCCTGCGCCTGCTCCAGTCCCTTCACGCCTGCCTGTGCCAGCAGGTCGGAGCCCTGTCCCTGAAAGTACGCGGTCGACCGGTACTCACCGTACATCCGGCTGACGCGGAACTCGTGGACGATTGACGTGCCGAAGTTCGACGTCACCGCGCCGGCGAGGTTGAAGGCCGGTCCCCAGAGCTCGGTCGCCCCGAGCGCCGGGAATGTGGCTGGCCGATCTTCGTGGTTCGAGTGGCGGCTGAAACGCACGAAGAGCTTGTGGCGCGGAGTCAGTTCGTGATCGCCGCGGAGCGTGAACTGGTCCTGGTTGAACTCGACGATCGGATTGCTGACCCAGGTGTTGTTCGGTCCGTTCGGCAGCGGGATGTACCGCAGAAAGAACTCCGCGGCGGCAGCGATCCGGTTCTGCGGGATGACGTTGCCGGCAAACTGGGTCCGCGCGGTGCCGCTGGTCGTGAGCGGGTCGTAGATTGGCGCGAGCCCCTGAAAGTTGCCCTGGCGCTGCGCCGGCGACGGCACGATCGCGACGTCCACCGCACCCGATTTGCGGCGCTGCCCTTCGTAGCTCGCGAAGAAGAAGGTCCTGCCCCGGCCATCGACCAGGCCGGGAATCACGACCGGTCCGCCAAACGTGCCGCCGAACTGATTGCGCTCGAGCTTCTCCTTCGTCTGGGCGAAATAGTTCTTCGCGTCGAACGCATCGTTTCGCAGGAACTCGAACACGCTGCCGCGAAGCCGGTTCGACCCCGACTTGGTGACGACATTGAACGTGCCGCCGGCGCCGTGAAACTCCGCCGAGTAGGCGTTCTGCTGCACGCTGAACTCCTGCAGCGCGTCGACCGACGTCTGAATCCAGGTGCCACCCTGGTGCTCCTCGGTGATGTCGACGCCGTCGAGCAGGAAGCGGGTCTGGCGTCCGCTGACGCCCCCCATGATGTTGCCGTTGACGATCTCCGGCCTGACCAGCTGCGAATTTCCGGCCGGCGGCAGCAGCGCCACCCCCGGCGTCAGTCGCGCGAGCTCGTGGAAGCTGCGGCCGTTCAGCGGCAGGTCGACGATCTGATCGTTCGAGATCACCTGGCTGAGCGTGGCGGACTCGGTGTTGAGGAGCGGCGCCTGGGTGGTGACCAGCACTTCGGTCGAGAGTGCGCTGATCGCCAGCGTGAGCTCGACCCGTGCCGCCTGGCCAACCGTCAACTCGACGTTCTCGCGAACGGTCGTCTGGAATCCCGTGACTTCGGCCGTCACCTTGTACACGCCGGGATCGAGCGGCGTGACTGCGTAGTTGCCTTCACGATCCGTGGCGGCGGTTCTCGCGACATTGGTCGCGATGTTGGTGACGGTCACCGTCACGTTCGGGATGCCGGCGTGCTGCGGATCGTAGATGGTGCCGACAATGCGGGCACCTTGCAGCTGCGCAAGGGCGGGGCTCGCCAAGGCGAGCGAGAGGGCGATCAGACAAGCGGACCGACCGACAAGCCTTCGGCTCATGGTGCATGCGCTCCTTTGCCCTTCGGCGAAGCTCAGGCAACCCTGAGCAGGGTCGAAGGGTTGACCTGCGACCTGTTACCTCCACAGACGAAAATCGGCGCTCATGCTACAGCAGGGGAGCCGAAGACAGGAAAAAAGAGGAAAGGAGTTCAGGAGGATCCGAGCCGCGCCGCCCGCGGTCCGCGGGTCCGGGTTCTGCGGGCTGCGGGCCGCGGACTGCGGACCGTCGCCAGTCGCCAGGATTCCGAGGGTGATGTCTTAGAAGATATGGAACGCTAGCAATAACGGCGGGCGGGTGCAACTCTAACGGCGAGCGAATTCAAGTGCTCTTGCAACAGCCCATGACAGCATCCTGTAATGCTGGATTCATTCAGCGTCTGCCATGGTGGCGTCGTGTGAGTGCCTGGATCCGACATCCGTCGCTGCTGTCGTGGTGTGCCGTCGCCACGATCGCTTCGGCGCTCGACGCCCGGCAGCCGCCTCAGGCACCACCGTCATCTCCGCTGACGCTGCAGGCCGCCTTCTCGCTCGCCGACGCGCACAACCCGACGCTGACGGCGGCCCGCCTCGGGCGTGCTGTCGATCTTGCTGGCGTCGGCGTCGCGCGGCAGCGCCTGAATCCGGAGGTTTCGTTCGAAGCGGCGCGCGACACACCTCACGAAGTCCTCAGTCTCGCGTTTCCCCTCGAGCTGGGAGGAAAGCGTGCGCGTCGGATCGATCTCGCCAACGCGACACTGGCAAGGACTGCGGCGGACCTCGCCGTGCAGACGCTGGAAATCCGGCGCGCCGTGCGACTGGCCTACTACGAGCTGGTGGCGGCGGACGCGCAGGTGCAGATCACGTCGGAGCTGCGCAGCCTGGCCGAACGAACGCGAAATGCTGCGCACGATCGGTTCGAGTCCGGCGCTGCGCCGAGACTCGAGGCGCTGCAGGCTGACCTGGCGCTGGCGCAGGCCGACAACGAGCAGGAAGCCGCGCGCGGCAGGCAGGCCGCTGCAAGAACGTCGCTCAACACCGCGATCGGACGGGCCCCGGAATCGGCGGCGGAGCCCTCCGATCCGTTCGACACGGGCACGATCCCGTCCGATCCCGCGGCGATCATCGCCGCCGGCCCCGACGTTGCGGCGCTCGACCGCGAGATAGACGAAGCGGTCGCGCGGGAACGGCTCGCACTGGCCATGCGCACGCCCGATCCGACCGTGTCCGGCGGCGCGCTCTTCGACGCCCAGCCGGAATTCACCTATGGATGGAGGGCGGGCGTGGCCGTGGCGATCCCGGTTTTCACCCGGCACAACGCCGAAGTGCAGGTCGAGACCGCCCGCGTGGCGCAACTGCGGGCTCAGCGCGAGGCGCGGCTCGCGATGCTCGTCGGCGAGGCGCTGGCTGCCGCGACCCGCGCGCAAGCTGCTCGTCGTCAGTACCTTCGCTATCGGGACGAGATCGTTCCGCAGCTCACGGCCATCGAGTCCATGGCTGAGGATTCGTACCGGTCGGGACAAACGAACCTGACCGCCTTTCTCCAGGCGCTGCTGGCCGCCCGGGAGTTGCGGCTCCGGGCCACCGAGGCCGGGCTCGCCTATCAGGCGGCGTTTGCCGATCTGGAGCGCGCGCTCGGAGGACCGATCCCATGACGAGGGTCTGGAGGGGGCTCGCGCTCGCGACCGCACTGGCTGGCGCCGCCTGCCGCGGAACGACTGCCGACGAGACAGCCGCCGAAACCCCCGTCGCCGTCGCGGTCGAACCCGCGCGCACTGGGCCGATCCGCGCGGTGATTGTCGCAACCGGCATCGTGACCGCACCGCCCGGCGGCGAGCTCATCGTGACTGCGCCCGAAGCCGCGCGCATCGCCGAGCTGCCGAAGGGAGAGGGCGACAGCGTGCGCGTGGGTGACCTTCTCGCGCGCTTCGAAGTCCCCTCGCTCACCGCCGGGGCCGCGTCGAGCCGCGCCGCCATCGAGCAGGCGCAGGCACGTGTCGACAATGCCAGGGCGGCAGCGGCGCGTCTGTCCGGTCTCTTCGAGCGCGGCGTCGCGGCCAGAAAGGAAGTCGAAGACGCCGGGCGCGAGGTTCGCGAAGCGGAGGCCGGGCTGGCCCAGGCGGTCAGCGCCAGCAATGCCGCGAATGCACTCGCAGGGCGGCTGGTCGTGCGCGCGAAGTTCGCGGGCCTCGTCGCGAAGCGCTGGCACAATCCAGGCGACCTCGTTGAACCGGGACCCGGCGACCCGATTCTGCGCGTCATCGACCCGTCCCATCTCGAAGTCGTGGCCGCGGCGCCGGTCGCGGACCTGGCCAGGATTGCGACTGGTTCGCCCGCCAACATCGCCAATCCTGCCGGCGGGGACCCGCTCGACGCGACCGTGATCGCGCGGCCGGCGGCGGTCGAATCAGGGAGCGTGACGGCCCCGGTCCGGATTCGTCCTTCATCCTCGAAGAACCTGACGGCCGGGATGGCCGTTCAGGTAGAGATACTCGGTCCGCTGCGTGACGGCGCCGTGCTGGTCCCGGCGGCCGCGGTCGTGCGGGAAGGCACGACGAGCATCGTCGTGACGGTCGGGCCCGACGGCAAGGCGCACCGCCATGACGTCGAGCTCGGGATCGTGACCGCCGACACCGTCGAGATTCGCAAAGGGATCGCGGCCGGCGACAAGGTTATCGTGCGCGGCCAGAACGGCCTGCCGGACGGTGCCGCCGTCACCGTCGAATCATGACCCTCGCGGGATTCGTCGAGCGGTATGGCCGCGCCATCATCCTGTCGGTCGCGTTGATCGCCGGCGGCGGACTCGTTGCCGGCGCGTCGCTGCCGAGCAGCATCTATCCCCGCCTCGAGTTTCCGCGCGTAGTGATCATCGGCCACAGCGGCACGTTGTCGGCGCAGGCCATGATGCTGTCGATCACCCGCCCGCTGGAACAGGCCGTGATGGAAGTGCCCGGCATCCGCCGCGTGCGCTCGACGACGTTCCGGGGAGCGACGGAGATTTCGGCGCAGTTCGAGCCGGCGACCGACATGATCGTGGCGCTTCAGCAGGTCCAGGGCAAGATCGACGATGCGCGTCAGGATCTGCCGGCCGGCACCGATCTGATCGTCGAGCGGCTCACCCCGGCGGCCTTCCCGATGTACATCCTCAATCTCACCGGGTCCCTCCCCGCGGCCGACTTGTACGACTACGCCTTCTACGTGATGCGGCCGCGGCTGGCCAGGGTCGCGGGCGCGGGCCAGGTCGCGGTCGCCTCGAGCGATACCCGCGAGATCGAAGTCGTGGTTGACCCGGCTCGCCTGCTGACGGCCGGCCTCACGATCCACGAGGTGTCGGAACGGCTGCACACCGCCAACACGCTCGCGCCGGTTGGCCGCTACACATCCGGCGGGGTCCAGCCGCTCGTGCTCGGTTCGGGCCAGTGGCCGTCAATCGAAGCGATCGGACAAACACCCGTTGCGGTCCGCCCCGATGGGGTACTGCGACTGCAGGACATCGCCGAGGTGGCGCCGGGCTCGCCGGATCGAACCGGACTCATCACCGGGAACGGCCGCGACGCAGCCAGCATCAGCGTCTCGCAGCAGGTCGGCGCCAACATCATCGACATCGAAACCGGCATCGAGCAGGCGGTTTCAGAGCTCACGCACACGCTTCCCGCGGGACTGCAGATCACCAAGGTCTACGATCTCGCCGAATTCGTGCGCAGCGCAATCGCCAGCGTGCGCGACGCGATCCTGCTCGGCGGCTTTCTGGCGGTCGTCATCCTGCTGCTCTTCCTGCGCGACTGGCGGCTCACGCTGGTGGCCTCGATCACGCTCCCGCTCGCGGTGCTGATGACGCTGGTCGTCATGCACGGGTTCGGCGAGTCGATCAACCTGATGTCGATGGGCGGGCTCGCGGTGGCGATCGGCCTCGTCATCGACGACGCCGTGGTGGTGGTCGAGGGAATCCATCGGCGTGTTCTCGAAGGATCCGCGACACCGGTAGCCGATGCGGTCCATGACCTGACCGCGCCGGTCGTCAGCTCGACGTTGACCACCGTCGTGGTCTTTGCACCTCTCGGCCTGCTCTCGGGCGTGGTCGGACAGTTTTTCCGCGCGCTGTCGCTGACCCTTTCGGCCGCCGTCCTCGCCTCGCTCGCGCTGGCACTGACCCTGATTCCCCTGCTCGCGCGATGGGGCATCCGGACGTCCGCCCATTCCGCGACACCCGGCAGACGACTCGATGAAACCTACGTACGCACGCTCCGCCCGATTCTCACGCGCCCCATCCTCTCGCTGGCGCTCGCGCTGATCCTCGCCCTGGCCGGCGTCGCCCTGTATTTCCAGGTCGGCAGCGGCTTCCTGCCGCATGCGGACGAGGGAGGATTCGTCATCGACTATCAAACGCCCGCCGGCACCGCCCTCGAGGAAACCGATCGGCTGGTGCGGAAAGTCGAGCAGGTGCTGCTGAAGACTACGGAAGTCGCGGCGATTCAGCGGCGCACGGGATCGGAGCTGGGTCTCTTCGCCACCCAGTCAAATTCCGGGGACGTCCTGGTCCGCCTCAAGAATCGCAGGCAGCGAAGCCGATCCGCAGACGAGGTGATCTCGGATCTCCGGGACGAGCTCCACGAAGCCGCGCCCGGCCTCGATATCGAGTTCGTGCAGCTGCTCCAGGACATGCTCGGCGATCTCGAGGGCAATCCCACGCCGATCGAGGTCAAGGTGTTCGGAGACGATGCGAACGTGCTGGCAGAGATCGGCGGGCAGATGGAGGAAATGCTCGGCAAGGTCGACGGCGTCGTCGACATCGTCGGCGTGCAGAACGGCAGCCCGGAGATGACCTGGCAGATCGACCCGGTTGCCGCCGGCCGCCTCGGACTCACGGTTGCCGATGTTTCACAACAGCTGTCCTCGGCGTGGCTGGGCGAGGTCGCAACCGACTACCTGGCCCTCGATCGAACCATTCCCGTTCGGGTCCGATATCCAGATGCGATCAGGCTCGATGGCGGACGGCTCGGCCAGACAATGGTCAGAGGGACAGAGGGGAAGATCGCCCCCGTGTCGGCGCTGGCGACCCTGGTGCCGGGGGCCGGACAGACGCTGTTGTCGCGGGAGAATCTGCGGCAGATGGTTCTGGTGAGCGCCTATCTCGAAGGCCGCGATCTCGGCGGGGTGGTGGCCGAGATCACCGCAAAACTGCAGGGGATGAAGCTGCCGGTTGGATATACCTGGGAAGTCGGCGGCCAGTATCTGTCCCAGCGTCAAGCATTTCAGGAACTGCTCGAGGTGCTCGGGATTGCCTCGGCGCTGGTATTCGTGGTCCTGGTGATTCACTTTCGCGCGTTCCGGCCCGCCGTTCTGATCCTCGCGGCGGCACCGCTGTCGCTGGCCGGCGCTCTTCTGGCGCTCGTCGTCACCGGCACCGAGCTGAATGTCTCGTCCGCGATGGGCCTCGTGCTCCTGATCGGCCTCGTCGTGAAGAACGGGATCGTGCTGCTGGACTATGCCGAACGCGAGCGCGAACGCGGCATCGCGCCGGCCGAAGCGGTCTACGATGCCGCACGGGTGCGGCTGCGCCCGATCCTGATGACGACACTCTGCACGTTGTTCGGGCTGGTTCCGCTGGCGTTGGGAATCGGGGCCGGGGCCGAATTGCAGCGGCCGCTGGCGCTGGCGGTCAACGGAGGGCTCGCACTTTCCACCGCAATCACGCTCTATCTGATTCCGGCCATGTACATCGAATTGCAGTTGCTGGGCGCTAGTCGCCAGTCCTGAGTCCCTGGTCCTCGGCCCCTGTCCTCGGTTCCTGGTCTGCCCTCAATCGAAGAGTCGCGGCAAAAACGGTTCCTGAAGGACCACTGGACTCGATGCGCAGCGTTCCCCCGTGTGCTTCCGCAATCCAGCGCGCGATTGCGAGACCCAGCCCTGATCCACCGGCCGCCCTCGCCGGATCCAGGCGGACGAACCGCTCGAACACACGCTCCTGATCCCCGGCCGGGATCCCCGGGCCGGTGTCCGACACGCGCAACAGCAACCGGCCGTCCGTTGCCGCGAGAGAGATGTCGATCGATCCTCCAGCGGGCGTATAGGTGACGGCATTGCCAACCAGGTTCGAGAGCATTCGTCGGAGCAGCACCTCGTCTCCGGTCATCGTCGTCGGATGGACATTGGTCTTCAACCCGATGTTCTTGTCCTCCGCCGGCGCGCCGAAGTCGCGCACGCATTCGGCCACGAGCTGATCGAGGCGGACCTGTGTCGGGACCACGGGGTAGCCGCCGCCGTCAGCGCGCGCCAGAACGAGCATGTCGTCCACGAGGCGCGTCAGGCGCGACGTCTGCCTGGAGACTTCGCCAAGTGCCTCGCGATACTCCGACTCGTCCCGCCGGAATTGACTCAACGTGACCTGTGCAGCCGTGCGCGCAATCGATACCGGGGTCCGCAGCTCGTGGGAGGCATCGGCCATGAAGCGACGCTGCGTGGTCAGCGCGCTGCTGAGCCGATCGAGTACACGATTGAACGAGGCGGCGAGCTGCGCGACCTCGGTTACAGACGTGTGGATCGTGAGGCGGTTGTCGAGAGTCTTGGCAGTGATCGCCTGCGCCTCCGCGACGATGTCGTTTAGAGGGCGCAATCCATACCAACCCAGCCACCAGCCGCCGGCAGCGGCGACGATCAGGGCCAGTGGCAATCCAATCAGCGAGATCCTCAGCAGCGTCTGCCATTGCGCGAGCGCTTCCGTGAGGGGCACGCCCGCGGCGAGATAGTAAGTCGTTCGCTCGGCCGTCCGGCTCCTGACGAGGACGCGCCACTGCTGGCCGTCCTCACCGATGAGCGTCCGTGGGTCATGATTCATGCCGGCCTCCCGAATGTCCTGCGGGAGTGGCATCCGATGCGTCCCTGGACTTACCGTTGCTCCAGTCGAATCCAGGACCTGCAGGACCCCGGTGTCGGCCCGCACGACCTCCGCCATCTCACCAGCCGCAAGCGGGAGGCTCTTGACTTCCCCGAGTTCTTCCGCGACCACGTTGTCAGCGGTGGCGGCAATCGACTGGAGAGCGTCGTCGAACTGTTTCAGGAGCAGCCGCCAGTGGAGCCAGAGTACGGCGGTGGCGAAGACAGCGATCGTGAGGACGACCAGCAACGAATACCACGCCGTGAGCCGCGCCCGCAGCGATACCTGCATCACGGGCGACTGAGCTGGTACCCCCGTCCGCGGCGGGTGCGGATCAGCGAGGGGCTGTCGCCGCGATCGAGCTTCCGGCGAAGCCGCTGGATGTAGACATCGACGACGTTCGAGAACGGGTCGTAGTGCTCGTCCCACACGTGTTCAGCGATGTCCGCGCGTCCGACCACTTCTCCCGCGCGGCGGGCGAGGTACTCGAGCAAGGAGTATTCGCGGCTGGTCAATTCGACCTCGCTGCCGTGGGCCCAGACCGCCTGAGCGGCCACGTCGATCGCCAGGGGTCCGACCTCGATCCGCTCAGGGGCGAGCGGGCGGCGATCCCGCCTGGTGAGCGCCCGCACGCGCGCCAGCAGCTCGCGGAAGTCGAACGGCTTGGTGAGATAGTCGTCGGCGCCGGCATCGAGACCCTGGACCCGGGCTTCGACCGCGTCGCGGGCCGTCAGCATGAGGACCGGGACATCGGAGCCGGCGGCACGCAGATCCCGGCAGACCGTCAGGCCATCCTTCCCGGGGAGCATCACATCAAGGATGACCGCGTCGTAGTCGTTTTCCTGGCACAGCCGCGACGCCGCGATGCCGTCAGTGGCAACGTCAACCGCGTGCTTCGCCTCGCGCAGGCCCTTGGCGATGAACCGCGCGCCGCTGGGCTCGTCCTCGACCAGGAGGATTCGCATAGAACTTCCCCATCCGAACGAAATTCACGACGAATTTCATGCTGCCAGCAGGATGATGAATAGACGATGACGGTCCAGGCTGCCGCGGACCGCCCTGATTGTCAGGACTGACGCCGCTGGCCCACAATGGCGAGCCTCGGCAGGTATCACCGTAGTCTATGTCTGATTCCCTGAGCCTGATGGTCGAGACGTTCGAGGGCCTGGCCGTGCTTCGACTCAAGGGCAAACTCGTGTACGGCCAGAACTTTCAGCCGCTCTACGAGACAGCTGCGCGATTGCGAGCCGAGGGACACCGGCGGGTGGTCATCGATTTGACCACCATACAGTCCACGGACAGCAGCGGAATGAGCGCGCTCCTCGAAGTCAGGCGGCTCTTCGGCGAGCAGCCCGGCGCGGTCGTCCTGCTACGCCCTTCCGATCGGCTGCGGGCCTCGCTCGCGATGATTCGGGTCTCCGCGTTATTCGACGTGATCATGGATGAAGGAGAGATCCGGCGTCCTGGTTGATTCACTGCGGCAGCGCTCACATCGAAGCGCGCTTCCTGATGATCGCGTGCTCGAACACGATGTCGCCACGTCCGTCGGACCAGGCCTTCTTCGTAACAACGTCGAGTGTCGGCGCTATCGCTCCCGTGTACCAGGGCGTTCCCGGTTCCCCTCCACCACATGACGTCGTCGTCAGGTAGAGGTCCTGCACCAGTCCCGCATCGACGAGCCGCGTCGCCGTGGAGCGTCCGCCGATCGCGGAAATCCGCCGGATCCCCTCCTCGACACGCAAGCGGTCGATCACCGGTCGCAGGTCGTCCGCGTCGAGAGGAATATGGCGGATCCACGGCCGCTCCCGAAGCCACGTCCGCAGCCGCAATGCGCCGTCATCGCCGGCGATCAGATACGCGGGCACATCCGGGACATCGAACAGGAGGGCATCGACGTCCACCCGGCCCTCCTTCGAGACGACGATCTGGGCGGGATGGCGCGCCAGGCCGAGCGTGCGTCGGAGCGCGATTACCTCTGGATGCCAGACCGAAAAGAACGCGCCGACGTGTACGGTGCGGCCGCCCGCCAGCACCGCGTCGGCCGCCACCCGGGAGAGTCCCTCGTAGATCAGGTGCTTGTCGGTGGCACCCCCTCCGAGAGCGCCGGGATCGGACGCTCCGGTGTTGCCTTCATTCGACTGCACGAACACCAGGGACATCGCGGTTTCGTCCTGATGTGCGACAGCAAGCCCGAAGTCGCCACCATAGTGGCTGCGTGTCCAGGCATTGCCGACCGCCAGCAGGCGCGTGTCGTCGTGCCGGTCGAAAATGGTCGCGAGCGGCTCGATGCGGGCGCCGGCCGCCTCACGTGTTTTCCGCTTCACGAAGCGCTCGAACCTCGCTCGACGCACCTCGTTCATCGCTCAGCGAAGGGACGGAGGAGCCGGGAAAGGATCCGCGCCGTCCGACGGGCATCGGCGAGGGCGCGGTGGCGCGGCATTGCGCCGTCCTCAGGGGCGAGCTCGCGCGCCGTCGCCTCGAAGCTCTTGCTGCCGACAATGCGCCCGGCGAGCTTCTTGACATCCAGAAACGGGAGAGCGAGTTTCGGGAGTCCGTGAGCTTCCAGATCCAGATCGAGCTGCCACAAGTCGTAGCGGCTCCAGGTGGCCAGAACGATCCGCTCCAGGGGTTGTGACCACTCGAAGAACAGGCGCAGCGCTTCAGGGAAGGCGGGAGCGGCATCGACATCCTGCTGCGTGATGCCGGTGAGCTCGCGACAGAAGCTGGAAAGGCGAGGCAGTCGCAGCGGCCTGACGAACGTCTGAAACTCCGGCCACTTCGCTTCGTCACCATCGAGCCGCAGCTGGACGGCGCCAATTTCGATCGTCTCTTTCTTGCGGCTGAACACTCCCTTCTTCCAGCAGGTCGCCTCCACGTCGACCGTGATGATGCGCCGGTCGCCGGCGACGACGCCTCTCACCACGTCATCGGACAGCGCGAATGTCGGCACACACGTGATAATTCCACATGCCCGACGAATTCATGAAGGCGGCGATTGCGGAAGCCGGGGCCGGCGCCCGGGAAGGCGGCATTCCCATCGGCTCGGTGCTGGTTCACGCCGGACGCATCATCGGCCGCGGCCACAACCGGCGCGTGCAACGAGGCAGCGCCGTCCTGCACGGCGAGATGGATGCATTGGAGAACGCCGGACGTCAGCCGCCCGCGGTCTATCGCGCGAGCCTGCTCTACACGACGCTGTCACCGTGCGCCATGTGCAGCGGCGCCATTCTGCTCTACGGCATCCCGAAGGTGATCGTCGGAGAGAACCAGACGTTCCTCGGCGAGGAGGACCTGCTTCGTTCGCGTGGCGTGGCCGTCGAAGTGCTCCAGGATCCCACGTGCGTCGAGTTGATGCGACGATTCATTCGCGATCACCCCGATCTCTGGAACGAGGATATCGGCCGGTGAAGAGTCTTTGGTCCTGGTGCCTGCTCGCTGCCGTCGCCATGTCGCTCGGCTGGGGCCTACGTGGCTGCCCGCGCGCGCCGGAATTCCTCCACGAGCGCGCTGACGTCGGCCGGCTCCTCGAATTCCACGATCTTTCCACTCCGAAACGTAAAGACGTGGACCCAGCGGAAATCGACCGCTCTGCCGCTTCCCTTCGGTCCTTCCCGGCTCGTTCCCAGCACCACGACTTTGTCCCCCTGGGCCAGGAAATCTGTCGGTCGGAACTCCTCGAAATCGAAGGTGTTCAGCAGAAGACCGAAGAACTCGCGAACCTCTGACACGCCGCGCCTCAGCCCGCCTGTCGGCAGGTCCGGAGCACCGGGCGTCCGCCAGGACACCTGCGGATCCAGCGCAGCGAGAATTCCCTCGAAATCGCCGCGTCCGAACGCGGCATAGATGGTGCGGACAACGTCGAGATTCTGCTGTTCGCTCATGAGCCCTCCTGAGTGCGGACGACCAACGCGTCGGGAGAATAGCGCACAACGCGCTCGGCCGCCGGATGAGAGGCAGAGCTTTCCGAAAACTCAACGTGACGGCGAGAGTAATCGGTACCATTGAGGTTTATTCCTGTGCTGCCTGGTTGCAGGACGTGAAGGAGAACCTGTGAGCGACCTTCGCTACGCGATCCGCATGCTGCTGAAGAACCCCGGCGTCGCCGCCGCGGCTATCGTGTCGCTCGGCCTCGGGATCGGCGCGAATGCCGTCATCTTCACGTGGGTACAGGCGGTGCTGCTCAATCCGCTGCCAGGCGTCGGACGCCAGAGCGATCTCGTCGCGGTCGCCACCCAGACTCGAGACGGCAGCTACGTCAGCCTCTCGTATCCCGACTATCGCGACTATCGCGACGGCGCGACCGCACTCGAGGGTCTCGTCGTTACAGAAACCACCACGTTCAGCCTCGGTGCCGCGAGCCGGGCCGAGCGTGCCGAACGCCTCTACGGCGCACTGGTATCGGGCAATTATTTCGACGTGATTGGCGTGTCGGCGGCGCACGGCCGGACGTTCCGGCCCGACGAGGATCGTGTGCCGAATGGCAGCCCGGTCGTACTGATCAGCGACGGGCTGTGGCATCGGAGATTCGGCGGCGATCCTGCCGTCATCGGACGGGCTATTTCAATCAACGGCCATCCCTTCACCGTCGTCGGCATCCTCCCGCCGACGTTTCAGGGAACGATGGTTGGGATCGCGCTCGATATCTGGCTCCCGGTGATGATGCAGCCGCAGGTCGCGCCCGGCGGCAGCCGCCTCGAGGCGCGGGGGCTGCGCTGGCTCGAGGGCCTGGGGCGTCTCAAGCCGGGCGCGTCGATGCAGTCGGCGCAGTCGGAGCTCGAGACGATCAGCCGGCGCCTCGTCGAAGCGTTTCCGCGCAGCAACGACGGATTCAGCCCCCGCGTGTTGCCGCTCTCGAGAACTCCGTGGGGCGCGCAGGTGGTGCTCGGGCCGGTTCTCACCGTGCTGACCGCCGTCGTCGCTGTCGTCCTTCTGCTCGCATGCGCGAACGTGGCGAACCTGCTGCTCGCCAGGGCACTGGCGCGTCGCCGCGAAGTCGCGATCCGGCTCGCGATTGGTGCCAGCCGTGCCCGCCTGGCGCGCCAGCTCCTGATTGAAAGCCTGCTGCTTGCCCTGCTCGGTGGCGCGGCTGGATTCCTCATCGCGTATCTCGGCGCGGGAGTGCTGTCGGCGTTCACGCCACCCACCGACATTCCCGTGAAGCTGGCGCTCGGCGTGGACGCGGGTGTGCTGGCATTCACCCTGGTGCTCGCCCTGGCGACGGGCATCGTGTTCGGCCTGGTGCCGGCACTGCAAGGCACCCGGCCCGACGTTGTCGGCGACCTGAAGGACGAAGCGGGATCGAGCGGCGGCCGGACGCGCGCCCGGCTTCGCCACGGCCTGGTGATCGTTCAGGTCTCGCTGTCATTGCTGATGCTCGTCGCCGCGGGCCTGTTCGTGCAGAGCTTCAGGAATGCGCAGCAGGCGTCTCCAGGTTTCAACCCGAGCGGGGTGCTCCTGGCGTCTTACGACCTCTTCCCGAACGGGTACGACGAAGCATCAGGCCGGCAGTTTCATCACCGCCTTGTCGAAGAGGTCGCGGCGCTGCCGGGCGTGTCGTCGGTCGCGCTCGCGCGTCGCGTGCCGCTCGGGTTCGATCGTTCGCCGTCGACGCGAGTCCGGATCGACCGGTACGTACCGGATCCAAACGAGTCGATGCAGATCGACTACGACGTCATCAGTCCCGATTACTTTCAGACGATGGACGTCCCAATCGTCTCGGGCCGCGCGTTCACACCCCGGGACGACGAGAATGCTCCGCACGTCGTCATCGTCAATGCGGCGATGGCGCGGCGCTACTGGAAGCGAACCGATGTCGTGGGCGAGCGGATCCGCATCGCCGACCAGGAGCTCGAGGTCGTCGGGGTGGTTCCGACCGGGAAATATCAGACGCTTGGCGAGCAGGCGCGGCCGTACATGTATATGCCGATCCGTCAGAGGTATACGTCCCAGGTCGTGCTCCACGTGCGATCGAACGGCGATCCGGGTGCGCTTGCGCCGACCGTCCGCGCCACGGTCGCCACGCTCGATCCGAACCTTCCGCTGTTCGAGGTCAGGACCCTGCGAACGCACATGGCCTTTGCGACCGTCGCCCCGCGGCTCGCGGCGTCGCTGCTGGGCGCATTCGGTGCGCTGGCGCTGGTGCTGGCCGCGGTCGGACTCCACAGCGTGCTCGCCTACAACGTGTCACAACGCATACGCGAAGTCGCGATCCGCCTCGCGCTCGGCGCCAGCCCTGGTGATGTGCGCGGCTTGATTCTTCGCCAGGGTATGTGGCTGCTCGCCATAGGCGTGAGCATCGGCATCGTGATCGCCTACGGCGCGCTGCCCTTCATGTCGCCGCTGCTGATAGGCATTTCCGCCAAGGACCCGCTGACGTATGCGGCCGTCGGGGCGCTGCTTGGCGCGGTCGCGCTCGGGGCAAGCTACCTGCCGGCGCGTCGCGCCTCGCGTGTCAATCCGATTGCCGCGTTGAGACAGTGAAACGCAATCGAGGGGACAGACTTACGGATCCTCCACGAGGATGCCCAGCGCTTGAATACCCGGGCGTCCTTCCCGTGCGGTCTTGATCAATTGCACCTCGGCTTTTAGAAAGCGCGCGGTACGATTTCGCCCCGTCGGATCCGGTGCCGGAGCCGGCCACGGTTCTGCTCCTGGGCACTGGTATCGCCACGTTGTGCTTGCGTCGTCGTCGACCGCGGTGAGGCGTCAGCCCGCCGAGCGTGGCCCCAGCAGCGCCTCGCCGCCCTCGGCGCGGAACACCGCCAGTGCCTTGTCACGGCCAGCCTGTGCGCGCTGAAGGATCTGCGTGAAGCGCGGGTTCTCGCGGAGGGGCGCCAGCCAGGGGTCGTTGAGCAGTGGTTCCACGACGGTATAACCACCATCAACCGCCTTCTCGAAGGCTTGCAGCGCCAGATCGTGGCTGCCGACGTTGCACAGCATGATCCCGCCAGTTGCATACCCTTCCGGATCGCTCCAGCTCATTTCGCCCACCGCGCGCTCGGCGGCCTCGCGCGCGCCCGGTCCGCCGGTGAAACAGGCAACGAGCATCTCGTCCCAGGCCTTGTAGGTCGCCGGAGCGTCGGGAGGCGGGCGTCGCCAGCTGGCCAGCGCTTCGTCAGGGCGGCCGAGGCGGTAGAGAGCCATCACCTTGCTGTCGGGATCGTTGTCCTCGATGCGAAGAATGCGTTCGTAGTCGGCGAGCATCAGATAGGTATTGATGACGCTCGTCGGAATCCCCGGATCGAGCCGGCGAGCCTCCTCGTGCGCCGCCACCGAGGCATTCAGAAGCCCGGCGTAGCGACAGGCGTGGACCAGGCCGGCGAAGTGCTCGGGATCGACGGCGCGCCGGGCGCGCTGCAAGAGCCGGCGCATCGCGTCCACCGCCCGCCCCGCGTCGCACTCGAGTTGGGCGTAGTACTTGTGCAGGACGGGCAGGTCGGGATTGAGCGCGAGGGCACGCTGAAACGAACGCTCGGCCTCGCCGGAACTGACCGTGTCGTCGAAATACTTCCCCAGCACGCGCTGGCAGCGGCCCAGTCCCGCCCAGGCCGGCGCGAACTGCGAATCGAGCGTCACGCATTCCCGGTACACGTCGCGTGCCTCTGCGATGTGATCCCAGTCGCGCGCCAGCTCGTTGGCACGCAGATAGAGCTCGTAGACGCCCGGGCTGCGCGGCACGTCGGGCCGGACGGCGCGGCTCTCGGGCTCGCCCAGCGACTGCGACAGCGAGCGGACGATCCCCGCCACCAGCTCGTCCTGCATCGCCAGCACGTCTGCCAACGGATGCTGCGACGTGTGCGACCACACGACGGTACCGGCAGGCGCTTCGATCAACTGCGTCGTCGCGCGAAGCTGGTTGCCGGCGCGAAGAATGGTGCCGATGAGCGCCACGTCCACATCGGCCTCAGCGGCGAGCTTGCGCAGGTCCGGCGCCTGCGGGTCGAAGCGGGCCGCCGCAGCGCTGGAGCGGACCAGCAGGTTGGGGGTGCCGGTCAGCGACATCGTGACCGCGTCGGGCAGGCTGAATGCCAGGAAGTCGGTCTCGGCGTCCGGGCGCAGCACGCGAAACGGCAGAGCAATGAATCGAGTCATCGTCCGCGCCGCCACCGCCGAGAGCTCCCCCGAATCGCGGCGCGCAATCGCCTCGCGAACAGCGGCGGCCATCGCGACCGCCGAGTCATAGCGATCAGCGGCCCGCTTCTGCAGCGCTTTGTGGATCACGCGGTCGAGCCCGGCCACCGTGCCGCCGCCGGACAACGCCGGCGGCTGCTCGTTCAACACGGCATGGAGCACGTCGATCATCGTGGCGCCCTGGAACGCCACCTTGCCCGACAGCATCTCGAAGAGCATCGCGGCCAGCGCGAAGAGATCGGTCCGCGCGTCGAGTGCCTCCCCGCGCACCTGCTCAGGCGCCATGTAGTTCGGGGTTCCGACGATGGTGCCGACTTCGGTGAGGCGGGTCGCGCTGTCGGCGCCGAGGCTGCTGGCGATCGGCCGGGCCAGGCCGAAGTCGAGCAGCTTGACGCCGTGCGGCGTCAGGAACAGGTTTGACGGCTTCAGATCGCGATGGATCACGCCGCGCGCGTGCAGCGCGTCGAGGGCGTCGAGAACCTGCAGCGCGATAGTGGAAGTATCGGCCGGCGACAGCGGCCCGCGCATCACGCGCGCGCCGAGCGGCTCGCCGGCAAGCAGTTCCATCGCCATGATCAGCCCGTTGTCGGTTTCCTCGACCTCGTAGAGCTGACAGATGTTGGGATGTGAGACGCCGGCGGCAGCCCGGGCTTCGCGCCACAAGCGTTTGCGCGACGCGTCATCGGTCTCGCCGCGGATGGTCTTCAGCGCGACCGTGCGGTCGAGCCGCTCATCACGGGCCGCGTACACCACCCCCATGCCGCCTTCACCGATTTTCCTGTCGATCTTGTAGCGACCGATACGGTCGGGCACCGGCGGCGCTGGGGAGGACATACGGATCGATTGTAGCCGGGACGATAGCTCTTGCTGTCCTTCTCAACCGCGGGGGTGCGGCTGTCAGGGACGAATCGACGGCCCGCGCACCGACGGCCCGGGTGTACGAGACGAGCAGGCCTCGTCGGTTCCATCACGGGCTCGTGGTCCGCGTGGCTGTTTGCCGATGCCTTTCTCATCCGTCTGAGTAGGCTGTAGAGGCCAGGACGCCAGCGCCGGGTTATCGTGGCTTGGGCCAATCCAGGTGCCGGTGCAGGAATTCAAACGTGCCGGCGCCGTTGATCGTGTGCGGGCCGTTGAAGAACTCAATGGCGGTGCGGTCGCCGATTCCCAGTTTGTCGTAGAGACGGCGGACCTTGGCGTATTCGTACGCCACCCATTCGTCGGGCGCAACGCCGTCGTCATGACCGCGCTCGACCATGAACGGCCGCGGCGCGATCAACGCCGCCATTTCCGCGTAGTTGAAGGTCTGCCCGAGGTTGAACTCCGGCATCTCGTACTCGATCGTGAACAGGTAGCTGTACGGCGAATCGACCGTGACGTTCTTCTTGATCCACTCATTGAAGTCGGCGGAGCAGATCGACAGGCGATAGCGGTCGAGCAGGGACGGGACGCGCATGGCCGTCTTGCCGCCGTAGGAGAGGCCATAGAACGCAATCCGCTGCGGATCCACGAACGGCAACTCGCTCAGCCAATCCAGGATGCGATCGTGTTGTCCGAGGATGACGGAAAACAGTGATTTCTTCAGCGGGTTGGCCTTGCGCTGGAGCACGCGGAACCTGTCCTGCCCGCGGTACGGATTGTGTGGCGCGAAGGTGACGAAGCCGCGTTCGGCGAGCCGGGCGGCGAAGGACTTGTAGTAGCCGAACGCGCGGCTGCTCGAATCCTCCGAGATCGTGTCGATCGGCAAGCCCTCGAGGCCATGCTGGCAGACGACGACTGGTCGGCGCTCGCCAGGCTTGATGTCTTTCGGCACCAGCAGAAGCCCCCAGGCGAACACATCCGGCCAGACGTCCAACACGACGTCGTAGGCGGTCCATTTCGGGTTATCCAGAATCTTTCGCGAACGCGCGTTCACCGGCATGGTGGCCTTGGGAAAGCGACCAATCACGTCCGCCCAGAAAACCTCTTTGAAATCTGTCGTGGCCGCGGTCCACTGGTCGGGTGACGACGGGGCCACTTTGCGCCAGAAGAATTCGTCGCGAACACGTTCAGAGAGTCGCAACAGGCTTTGGGTGTGATCGACCAGTTCCTGCACCTGGCGGCCCTGCCGCTCCGCAGGATCGAAGCTCGTTCGCTTGTCGACCAGCGTGCTGGCGGCTGCGGTCGCGCTGGAGCGGGCGATGCCAAGCGCCTTGAAGAAGACGGTCAACGCCATGTCCGAGACCGGTCCTGCCGTCCTTCCGTCCGGGCCATGGATGAATTCGAGCGGGAACGGGAATGACTTCGGAAACAGGCTGCGGGTGCGTTCGATTTCCGCCTCCACGTCGACTCGCGCGGGAGTCGAGAGCTTCCCGGGAGCGGCGCCGCCGCGGCCCTCCCGGGCCGTGGGCGGACCGTCGATCTTCGGGACCTCGCTGAACTCAATCGTCAAGTTGCGTGGCGCGATCAGGCTCGCGATCTCCGCATCGCCGAATTCGTGAAGCAGTCCGAAGACATTGCGGTCGATCGGTTCCTCCCAGACGCGCTGCCGAGGCGCGAAATAGCCGCTGACCAGCACGGTGTCAATGCGCGTGTCGAGGGCCGCACTGTAAAAAGCGATCAAGCCTCCCTCGGCAAATCCCGCCACGCCGATCATCGGGTGTTGGAGGGTCCGTGTGGAGGATTTGGATTCTTCTTCCGTGAACCAATCGACGGCCGCGAGGACCTTCTGCACCTCGTAACCGATGACGTGGCGCCCCATTTCATAGGCCTGCCGGTAAATCCATTCGCGGTGCGGCTGGTTGGTGAAACGCTTGAGTTGGGCGTTGCCCGACCAGGTGTCGTGGCGATCGATGAGCACCGGCACAATCACCTGGCATCCGCTTTCGGCCAGGCGTCGTGCGAACTGCGACTCGCGCGGCAGGCCCGGCGCCAGGCCGACCAGCATCTCCGGCGTTTGATCGGCATCGGGCAAGGCCACCACGCGTGCCCGCAGCCCGCTTTTGGGCTGGAGCAACAATCCTTCGCCGTGAACCTCATGGAACACCGGCCACCGCACGGCGTACACCCGGAACCGATCGGTCTCGGCCACCAGTGGCAGCGCCGCGGTCCGGGTGACGTATTCGAGCGCCTTGACCGGCAGACGCGGATCCACCGCTCCGATGTATTTCTGGAATCGTTGCCGATTCAGCTGGACTGACTGCTCGTAAGCCGCGCGCGAAGAGAAATCCCGCTTCCAGAGTTTCTGCCGCTCCGTCACGGAACGGTCAAGCTCGCCCATCAGAAACTTGTCAATGCCCGCCACCATCGCGGCGGAGAGGTCGCCTTCCGCCGTCAAAGGTTCTGTCCCCGGCAGGACCTCGGTCGTCTGCGCTCCGGCTGCGAGCGGGACAATCAGGAGCCAGAGGACCAGCCATTGGACCTTCGCCCGGAAGTGGACGAGTTGAAGAGTGGCAGAGGTCGGCACGCCGGCATTCTATGCCTCGGGACTCTCGGCGCGGTCGTGTCAAATCCCGGCCTCCACAGAAAATGCACCTTCGGGACAGCAGAGCCGGTACACAGCCTGCAGCCGTCACGGTTCCGGGCACCATTGCGCCATGCATAAGTGACGGAACTGAATGTGAAATCGCCATGGTCACACGGTCCGCTCGCCGGTCGGCGAACACGAATCTGTCATCGGGGCGCACAAATCTGTTCGCCGGTGAGACCTGGGAGCGATCGGCTTTTGCATTCATGACACGCGAAACCACGACCGTACTCTGCTCTCTCCCCAGCTGGTTAGCTCTCTCTTGAATTCATGATCGGCACGATTGTCGGCAAGTACCGGATCGTCGCGCTGCTTGGCCGCGGTGCCACCGGAATTGTGTACAAAGCCGTCGATGAGACGCTCGATCGAGAAGTCGCGGTCAAGGTGTTGAATCCGCTCTACGCCGCGGGCGACATCATGAAGCGATTTCGCTCGGAAGCGACCACGCTCGCGAAGTTGAGCCACCCTGAAATCGCGACAATCCACGAGCTCCTGCGAACCGATACGAACCTGCTGATGGTGATGGAGCTGGTTCGCGGCGAGACCCTGGAAGTCCTGTCAGAGCGGAACGGACCGATGTCGCCGGAGCTCGCCGGCCACATTCTCGATGGCATTCTGTCGGCGCTCGAACACGCGCATCGGGCAGGCATCGTCCATCGAGACCTCAAGCCCGCAAATGTGATGGTGACGGCGCTGGGCAGCGTCAAGATCATGGACTTCGGCATCGCGCGAGTACGTGGAGCCGAGCACATGACCAGCGATGGATGCGCGGTCGGCACGCCTGCGTATATGGCGCCAGAGCAGGTGCTCGGAGAGGAAGTCGACGGGCGTGCCGACGTGTACGCGGTCGGCCTGATCCTCTATCGGCTGCTCGCCGGAAGGCTGCCATTCGACGCGGACACCCCGATGGCCATGTGGCAGAAGCAGGTATCGGAAACACCGCCGCCACTGTCGACGTACCGGCAGGACCTGCCTGCCTGGTGCGACATCGTGGTCCAGCGTGCCTTGGCAAAAGCGCCCGATGACAGATTTCAGACAGCCGAAGAGTTTCGAGCGGCAGTCGGGCGCGCGATCGGCCTGACGCCCACAGTCGATTTAGCGAAGGCCTTTGCCATTTCCGCAACCGATGTCGCGGCCGACGTAACGGAACGACAGGTAGTCGAAACGCTGGCCATCTCGCGGAGTGAAGCGGGACTGCCACCTCTCACAGCGAGTCCACACGCCTGGTCGATCTTGGAGAGAGCGCCGGCGCTGAAGGTCGTCCCCGCAAACCTTCGTGCGATCCTGCTCCGCACGAAGGCCTTGGTGGCGACAAGACAGGGTGCCGCGATTCTGGCTGGCTTCTGTGCTGCGGGCGTTCTTGTCTATCTGAACGATGGCGCTTCAGCGACGGACGCCGAAACCGCGCGTCCCGGTGAGACCCGCGCCGTTGAACGCACCCCTCCACCGATTGACCCGCGCGAATCCGAGACAGCGGCGACCCGACCGGTACGATCGGGGGGCAGAAGCGACTCGAGCGTGACAGGGCCACTCGTGTTTCGAGCGAAACTGGTTCTCGCAGAGGGAAGAGAGCGGCGAGAAGAAGACGCTCGATTGTCGTTCGCACGCGAGCGGCTCAGCGTGACAACCAGCCGCACTCCGGAGGAACCCGTCTTTTCGGCCGCATACACACACCTCACCGCAATTGAACACAGTCGCAAACCCGCGTGGAAGCCCCCGCAGAAATGGGCAAAGGTGGTCCGGGTCGAGGACGACGTGCTGGAAACGTTTGGCATCCGAGATCGTCACGAGATTTCACTCCACACGGATTCCGACCTGGTCCTGCTCCGGGTCGATGACCAGATCGTGAACAGGGTGCTGCGGACGCTCAAAGAGCGTACGGGGCTCAGCGCCGAGCTCGCGTCTGAGCGCTGACGCAATCATGTCTGGTGCGGTCAGTCGGCCGTCGTCCTGCTGCGCGAATGCATTCTTGTAATTGGCGAGGCAAATCCCGCGTTCGTGCCCGGAACTCGTTGCGATCTCAGGAGACTCCGCTGACGGATAACTCGAAATCGAACAGCCGATTAGGCCCGCGTTCACGTCCGCGGACCGTACGGTGCAGTTCTTGAAGCCGAAGCAATGGCGGAATCGACTGCAAAGAGCCGGAATACGAGTGGGATGCGGCTGCGCGCCGGAGCGGCCACAGAGAAGGGACTCGGGCGGGAGCGCAACGAGGACGTCTACGTGTTGCACCTCGCGCAAGGACTATTTGCCGTGTGTGACGGCATGGGTGGCGCCACAGCGGGCGACGTGGCAAGCCGGATTGCCGCCGCCACCATTCTTCACGAGGTGCAACAGCCCGAGGCGGCTGACAGCGCTGGTGGCCTGGACGCGGGCCGCTATCGCGCGCAGAGTTGCCGGCTCGCGGAAGCGGTCCGCGAATCGAACCGATTGATCTACACCGAGGGCCGGCAAAGCTCGCGGTGCGAGATGGGCACTACGGTCGTGAGTGCCTGGCTGCAACACGGGTTCGCGAGCATCGCACACGTGGGAGATAGCCGTGCCTATCTGTGGCGCGACACTCACCTCGAGACTCTGACGCAGGATCACACGTTGCTGGAAGCCCTGGCGCGCGAGGGATTCGAGGTGCCCGGTGAGGAGCTCCAGGCGGATCCTCGCGACATCCTCTTGCGAGTCGTCGGCGGCGAGCCCGACGTCGAGGTCGATGTCGTGGAGATTCCAGTGCGCCCCGGCGACTATTTGGTCCTGTGCACCGACGGCCTCACGCGTGTCGTGTCCGACACGATCATGAGTGCGAGCATTTCGCGCCTTCGTCACCCGCAGTGCATTTGCGACCATTTAGTGCACACGGCCACCTGCAGCGGTGGCACTGATGACGTCACCGTAATGGTCGTGGAGATCGTTGATAGCGCGGCGTGACGAGCGTCAAGACATCGTTTGGTACCGGAGCGCAACACATGGCAAAGCTCGTTGTAAAGTTCGACGAACGCGTCCTCGCAGAGTACCCGGTGGATTCGGAAGTGACCATTGGTCGTCTCCCGGATAACACCGTTGTCATCGACAACCCCGCCGTATCCGGCCATCACGCCCGCATCTTCCTGGAGGGAGACGACTACGTCGTCGAGGACCTGCAGAGCAAGAACGGAACCTATATCAACGAGCAACACGTCCTGCGCGGAGCCTTGCGGCACCGCGACGTCCTGCTGGTTGGAAAACACAAACTGGTGTTCGACGAGCTGGCCACCGCCGAACCTGTGCCGGCGTCTCGACGGGCACCAACGCTCGGCAAGACCGCCTACCTCAACACGAAGAAGCATCGGGAACTGCTCGCAAGGCTTCGTGCGGAACGGGCCCGCGCCCGGGGACAGGCCGAGCCATCCCTCGAAACGCACAGGACTGCCTTTCTGCGCATCGTCGACGGACAGACCGAACGCCAGGAGTACTGCATTCAGAATCGCGTCTCGTTCATCGGGAGCTCCGAGGACGCCCTGGTGCGCCTGCACGGCTGGTGGAAACCCAAAACGGCAGCGGCAATCGTCCAGAACGACGCAGGGTTTACGGTCACGGATTTTGACGGAAGCACGTTGCTGAACAGCCAGTCCCTGCCCGAGGGAAGCCAGCAACTGAAGGATGGTGACATGCTGGAGGTCGGCGGACTGGTGATGCAATTCGGACTCGCCGCCGCATCGCCCGCGGCACCTCCGCCGCCAGTGGCTGAAACGGCCTAGGAAACAGCGTGAGGCCGTTCGGGCGCGACGCCGCGGCTGTCAGGGACGGATCGCCGGCGCGCGGACGGGCTGCCCGGGGGTCACGCCGTCAACGGCCCGGCCGTTCGCCACGACCGCGACGCCGTTGACGAGGACGTGACGGATCCCGATCGGGGCGAGCGCCGGCTCCCGGTAAGTCGAGCGATCGATCACGGTGGCGGCATCGATAACCGCGATGTCAGCGTCAGCGCCGGCGCGCAGGCGCCCCTTCGTTTTCATCGCCGGCACCCGCGCCTCGAGGCGCTGCGCCGGCATCAGCGTCATCTTCCTGATGGCGTCCATCAACGTCAGCGCCTGCTGCTCGCGCACGTAGCGGCCGAGCACCCTGGAATAGGTTCCCGTCGTCCGCGGATGACCGATCCCGTTCTCCCAATAGGCGTCGCTCGCAATCATCGTCAGCGGGCTCGTCACCGCCGCCTTCACCATCTCCTCGGTGTTGGTGTGCAGAACGACCGGACCGCCGATCCTGCGATATTTCTCGAACGACTCCCGGGTGAGTCGCTCGCCTGTGCTCGGCCATTCGAGCAGCGCCAGCCGCTCGGGTGGAGCGCCGACGTACTCGTCCAGGTTCGCCGACTGAATCTCGGTCATGCCCGCCGTGTACGGATACGCCTCGGTGGTGACGTCCATCGCTTGCTTGCGCGCCCGGTCGATCACGGCGAGCACTTCGCGGGTGGCGCCCACGCTCGTGCTGTTCACGTGCACGATGTGAAGCGGCGCCTTGGTCTCGGAGGCGAGGGCGATGGCTTCTTCGACGCCGGGGAGGCCGCGGCGGGTATGCACGTGAACCGGCACGCGCCGCCGACCGGCGACACCGAACACGGCGAGCAGCTCGTCACGACTTGCCGCCGGCGTGTACACGAACCCTGCCCCGATGCTGACCGCGCCGCGGTCGAGTCCCTGCTCGAGGCGCCTGACGATCTCGGCGATCTCGCCCGTGGACGCGGCCTGGTGCGCCCCCGCACCCGTCGGCAGAAATGCGCCCGGGTCGCGAAGCACCGCCATGCGCACCGGAATGTGGCCGACGCTGACCCCGAAGTTGATCGCCTGACCGCCCTCGCGCTGGCGGTACCACGCGTCGATGTCGGCGGTGCCGACCTCGAGCTCGAGCGCGGTCGTCACGCCGTCCGACGCACGAAGCTTGTAAACGTCGGCGGCCTGGCCGTGCGCGTGCAGATCGACGAACCCGGGAACGACGATGGCGCCGGTGGCGTCGATGGTGGTGCGTCCCGTCAATCGTTCCGTGGAGACGGCGGCGATCGTCCGGCCCGTGATGGCCACGGATCGAACGGCATCCAGGTTCGATTCGGGATCGAGCACACGGCCGTTCACGATGACGACGTCGTAGGTCTGCGCCCGCAGCAAGATCACGGAGACAGCAGCCAGGAGCGCGGCGAGGCCGAGCCACGATCGTTGTTTCCGGGCGAGGTCGCGCACTCCCCTACTCCTTCCAAGGATTGTTGACGAACACCGCGAGCTCCGGCCACAGCGCTCGCCGCGGCATGCTGAGGGCGGCAATGATCGTGTCCGCGATGTCGGCAGCCTTCATTGCCGCATGATGCAGGACGTTGCACGAGTGTTCAACTGCTTTGCCCGCGCGTCAGGTGTAAGCTCCCTGGCATGGATCTGGTGACCCATTTCCAGGTGCTCGCGAGGTACAACCGCATCGCCAACGAGCGGCTCTTCGCCACCTGCGCGCTCCTGGATGATGTCGAATATCGGCAGCGTCGTGCGGGGTCTTTCGGCAGCATTCACGGATTGTTGAATCACATTCTGCTGGGCGATCGAAGGTGGATGGCGCTGTTCGAGCGGGGCGACCGGGTGACACCGCCGCTCAACCAGATTCTCTACGAAGACTTCTCGAGCCTGCGTAGTGCGAGGGCGCGCGAGGACCTGCGGATCGAGTCGTTCTTCGGCGGGCTCGATGCCGCGTTCTGGGACCGGTCGTTTGCCTATACCAACAACCAGGGCAAAGACTACGTGGAGACCGCGCACGTGGCATGCTGCCACCTGTTCAACCATCAGACGCACCATCGAGCGCAGGTCCATGTGATGCTGAGTCAGACCTCGACGCCGCCTCCGGCCCTCGACCTGCACCGCATCCTCAATCCGTAGCCGCCGGTTGCCGGCACACTGCCCTACTCCTTCCAAGGATTGTTGGCGAACACCGCGAGCTCCGGCCACAGCGCTCGCCGCGGCATGCTGAGGGCGGCCATGATCGTGTCCGCGATGTCGGCAGCATAAAGCTTGTTCGGATTGTTCCGGCCGAACTTGCCGCCGAAATTCGTCTGCACCTCCGAAGGACAGATGCAGATGACCCTGATGCCGTGCGGCCGCAGCTCCGCCTGCCAGCACTGGCTGATGCCGCGCAGGGCCCACTTGCTCGCGGCATAGGCCGTCGCCGTCGCCGCGCCCTTCATGCCGGAGGTGGACGCGAGGTTCACGATGTCCCCCTCGCCGCGCGCCTTCATCGCCGGAACGATCCGGTTCGTCAGATCCACGACCCCGAAGACGTTGGTGTCGAACATCGCCTTCATTTTCGAGACGTCCAGCGCGCCGATCTCACCACGATAGGCGTAGCCGGCATTGTTGACGAGAACGTCGATGCCACCCATCCGTTCGTCGCACTCGTCCACGGTTCGCGCGTTCTCGTCGGGTACCGAGACGTCGGCCTGCAGGCCAGACGCGCCGGTCTTTCGCGCGATCGCGTCGATCAGCTCCTTGTTGCGGCCGGTGAACACCACCTGGTGCCCGGCATTGCGCGCCTGTTCCACAATCGCCGCGCCGATCCCCTGACTGCCCCCGGTCACCAGAAAACGCGATGGTTGCATGAACGCGATTCCTCCTGACGGCTGAGAATAGTCCGAAAGGCTTCAAAGCGCCGTCGGCGATACCATGCGACCTGGAGGCTGGAATGCCGTTCAAGAGCCAGGCTCAAAGACGGAAGTTCGCGGAACTGCTCGTCGAGGGAAAAATCTCCAACGAAACCTACGAAGAGTGGAATCGCGAGACGGGCAGCACGAAGCTGCCGGAGCGTGTCCGCAAGAAGCCCGGGGCGCGACCGAAGGCGAAAACCCGGCCGACCAGGCCTGCCGCGTCGAAGAGGCGCCGTTGACAGTCGTCACGCGATGATGCGACGGTAGCTTTCCAATCGCGGCCTCCGAAATCGTCTGCGTCGCATTCCTCCTGAACTCCTGGCCCTCCTGTTGAAGACAACCAAGCCGGCTGCCGGCATTCATCCGCGAAGCAGCAGCACCCACATCCAGTCCACCAATGCATGCGTGACGGCGCTCACCGTGATTCGCCGGGTCACCTGGTACACCCATCCGTAGGCCACCCCGGCGAGCGTGGCCAGCAGCACGTATCGAGCATCGGGCAGATGCGCGAGGCCGAAGATGATCGAGGCGACCGGCAGCGCGGCACGGCCGATGGATCGCTCGAGCGTATTCTGAATCAGCCCGCGAAACAGGAACTCTTCCGGTACACCGGTCGCGAGGTAGATGGCGATCGGAGCAACGGCGAGCCTGATCGCGTCCGGGCGCGGGTTCCATTCCAGGAATCCCGTCGCCAGGCCAATCGGCACGCCGACAAGCGCGAATGCGGCGGTCGCGGTCAGTGCAACCCGCAAGTCGCGGCCGCTCGGGAGAAAGGTGTAGCCACTCCGCTCGAGAGGACAGGCGACGAGGAACAGGTAGAGACCGGCGGCCAGGGCCGCGAAGGGCGCCGCGCGCAACCCGTCCGGCGGCGGCAGCCGCAGTTGCGGCAGCAGGTCGAATTCGATCGGCAGCCAGAGAACGATCGCCGCGGCGAGAACGCGGACCGCGTCCGGCATTCGTCCTCGCCCGGCAAAC
>Ga0075418_10000205_pt1 | contig 57741 bp, 53 predicted proteins | sample SoiMetdeltSBSDD2_FD_81776 | JGI IMG/M metagenome (GOLD analysis project Ga0075418, IMG submission 81776) | Bulk soil microbial communities from a Populus tree surrounding site in Tennessee, USA - Soil MetaG P. deltoides SBSDD2 | ecosystem: Environmental > Terrestrial > Soil > Tree plantation...
CAGCGCATGGAGATGCCGGAGGAGAAGATCCGCAAGATCCTCAAGATCTCCAAGGAGCCGATCTCGATGGAGACGCCGATCGGCGACGACGACGATTCGCACCTCGGCGATTTCATCGAGGACCAGTCGACGCTCGCGCCCTCGGACGCGGCGACCTTCGCATCGCTGCGCGACGTGACCAAGGAAGTGCTCGACACCCTCACGCCGCGCGAGGCCAAGGTGCTGCGCATGCGCTTCGGCATCGAGATGTCGACCGACCACACGCTCGAAGAGGTCGGCAAGCAGTTCGACGTCACGCGCGAGCGCATACGCCAGATCGAGGCCAAGGCGCTGCGCAAGCTGCGCCACCCGTCCAGGTCGGAGCGGCTCAAGAGCTTCCTGGACCAGGAAGGCTAAAAAGGAGGGGCCGCGAAAGCGGCCCTTCTAGTTTTTGCCGGTCTTCAAGTGCTTCCTCGGGAAACCTTCGACCTCATCGTGCGGCACGCGCCGCTCGTCTCGTTCGATCTCCTCGTCCGCGACGCCCAGGGACGCCTGCTTGTCGGCAGGCGGACCAATCCCCCCGCCAAGAACACCTGGTTCGTGCCCGGCGGGCGCATCGAGAAGGATGAGCGGCTCGCCGCGGCATTCAGGCGGATTACGCGCGCCGAGCTCGGCGTCGAGATCGAGCTCGCGGCGACGCGCTTCGTCGGCTACTTCGAGCACCTCTATCCCGACAACCGCTCGCGCGTTCCCGGCTTCGGCACGCACTACATTGTGCTCGCGCACGAAATCGCGGGCCATTCGTTCGGTTCTCTGCCGACGGATCAGCACGCCGCCTACCGCTGGGTCTCGGACGCAGAAGCGCTCGCCGATCCGGAAGTGCACGAAAATACGAAGGCATACTGCCGAAATACGGGCCGGTAGCTCAGCCGGTTAGAGCAGGGGACTCATAATCCCTTGGTCGTTGGTTCGAATCCAACCCGGCCCACCAATGAGGCCAGGAACACTGAAAGAAAGAAGAGCCGCTCGGCGGCCCTTCTTGCTCCGTCGCGCTACTTCTGCGCGACCAGCTGGCGCTGCACCTGCTGGTTCAGCGCCTCTGACTTGTTCTTCGCCTGGCAGGTCGGGCTGCTGCCTTGCTTTTGCTGCGCGAGGACGTTTGCGTCCACGCCGCAGACGGTCGCCGCTATGCCCACCGGGACTTGCACGTTCACCGGGATCTGACTCGCGTTGACGTTGATGTCCTTGGCGATGTCGGCGCGTATGTTGCTGACGTCGACGTTGACGAGGCCCGATTGCTGGGCATGCGCCGCAAACGCCGCGCCAAGGCTGATGACGGCGGATGAAGCAATAGCAAGAATGGGACGATGCATGGGGGAGAACTCCTTTGAGGGTGGATTGAAGGGAAAAAACCGCGCCGAAGGCGTCCAAGCGCGGCAGCCCGGACTCTTGCAAGCGCCGTACCCGTCCTGAAAGAAAGGCGGTGAGTCTTGGTGCACCGATTGCTACCGTTCAGGAGTCAACCCGCAAACGGAGGGTTCCGTGCCTGCTGCTGCAAAAGAATCCACCCATGCGAAAGCTTCGTCCGCGAACGCCGTGGCCATCGCGGGCGTGTACGGCGTGCGCTACCAAGTGAAGGACGTGGGTCGCTCGATCGAGTTCTATACGCAAAAGCTCGGCTTCACGCTCGATCGAAAGCACTTGCCGGCTTTCGCTCAGGTCTCGGTAGGCGGTTTCAGGCTGACGCTGAGCGGTCCGGGTGCTTCGGGCTCGCGCCCGATGCCTGACGGTGAGGCGCAGCAGCCCGGTGGCTGGAATCGCGTCATGCTTGAGGTGGCCGATCTCCCTGCTGCCATGGAGGCACTGAAAAGAGCCGGAGTTCGCTTCAGAAACGAGGCGGAGGCGGGTCCCGGCGGCAAGCAGATTCAATTGCTCGATCCGGACGGAAACCCGCTCGAGTTGTTCGAGCCTGCGCATTAGGCCCGGATCGCCGTCTGCGGGAGCGTTCAGAAAAAATCGTCCGTTGGAAATAGCCCGGTCGGGCCGTGATCGGATGGAATCCCGACAGTGCTTTTCTTGCATGCTGATGCCTGATGACTTTGCATCGCTACAGGACAATGGCACCAGCACTGCGGGCGACCGCGCTTTCAATCATGGTCGCCACCCTCGGCGCCTGCGGCAGCGGCGGCGGGGGAGGAGGAAGCACGGTCGCTCCTGCGGGGAGCGACACACCTCCTCCAAGCGGCGGCACGCCCCCGCCTCAACAGGGTGGCACGACTCCTCCCGCGGGCGCACCCAATCAAAATTCAGGCGGCGGAAGCGCTCCGCGAGTGGACGTCCCGTTCACCCAGTTTTCGGCGGTCCAGGCCAACCAGAGGGCCATCATGAGTGGCTCTGCGACCACGATCAACGGGACGCAGACAAGAACCGGAAACGATGTTGTTGTCACAGAGACCGGCCCTCTCGTCGCCGACGGGCCTGCGACGCTTGCCTTGGGCTTTGACAAGCAGCGCGCGCTCACGAGCGTCGACATCACCGCGCCGCAAGGGAGCGTATCTTTCGACCGGGCTGCGGGCCACAGCATTTCCTGTCCCGGCGGCGGCCACTGCGACGCGTCGAGTGCCACCGCGTCAGCGGTCACCGGCAACGCGTTCCAGAACGGCTGGAATTACCAGACCTTCGGCGCCTGGGCGACTCAAACGGGTCCTACCAGCTTTGTGCTCGGCGGCGTGTCCGCCGGCAATGCCACGCCCGGCAATGCGGTGCCTACGACGGGAGTCTTTACCTTCACCGGGATTGCCGGAGGCTACTTCATCGATCAGGCGGGTATACGGTTCACCACCGGTGCCAGCATGATCGCCAACGTGGACTTCCAGAACCGGAGCATCGGGTTCAGTACTCTCGATACGACGTTGGTGAACTCGAAGACCGGCATCGCGACCAGGAACGAGGGCCTCGACCTCAGCGGCGGGCTGAGCTGGAATGCGGGCAGCAACGGGTTTACCGGGCAGCTGCAGTCGCGGAACGCAAATGTGAGCGGCCAGGCGAGCGGACTTTTCTACGGGCCGAAAGCCGAGGAGATCGGAGGGACCTACAACCTCGTGGGCGGGACGGTCAGCCGCATGGTTGGGGGATTCGGCGGCAAGCGGTGAATGAGGTCGTGGCGGCGAAGGCTCCTTGCCGCCGCGCTTAGCATTGCAGTTGCCGCGCAGGTTGCAGCTCAGCAGCCCGATCCCGAGATCCAGAGCGCATTCATCGAGGGCGCGCAGCGGCTGCAGGCGGGCGACTTCGAAGCCGCGGCGCGCATTTTCCGCGAGCTGACGCACAAGACCGACAGCCCCCGGGTCAAGCTCGAGCTCGCGCGTGCGCTTTTCTACCTCGGGCAGTACGAAGAGTCGCGCCGGCTTTTCAAGGCCGTCGCGCTCGAGCCCGAGCTGCCCTGGCGCGTGCGCGACAACATCGAGGTGTTCCTGCGTGCCATCGACGACGTCGACGGCTATGCGCGATTCGCGCTTTCCGTGGTGTCGGATTCCAATCCGCGCAACATCACCCAGGAGCGCCAGTTCACGATCGGGGGCGTGCGGCTGAATTTCGAGCCGCCGCACGACAACGAGCGCGTCACGGGGCTGCGCTATTCCTTCCAGGGCTTGCAGCCGATCCTGCGCGAGAGCCGCGTCTCCCTTTACTTCAACGCCTCGTACCTCGACTACCCGTCCCAATCGCTCGATCGGCTGACGGCGGACGGGGGATTCTCCAAACGGCTGAGTAGCGTCTACGGCGAGGTGCGCGCAGGAATCGAGGGCGGCACCTTCGGCGGCCAGTACCTTTACCGGTTTCCCTACCTCGAGCTGAGCCAACAGCTTTCGCAGTCGCCCGTCTACCGGATCGACGGGGCGCTGAAAGGAGGCCGCGTCACTTTTCCGTACTACAGCTACCTCGATGCGAACTACGGGAGCATCAGCCTTTCCGCGGCAAGGAGCATGTCGCAGGCGCTTGCCGGGTTGATCAAGGCAACGCTCGAGGTATCCGACGCCAGGGAACGCCCCTATTCCTACTGCGGCATCACGCTCGAGCCTGGGATGAGCCTGCTGGTCGAGCGGCCCGCAGCGCTTCTTCTCAGGATCGGCGTAGCGCTCGGGCACCGGCAGTACGCGGCCGACGACCCGCTCTTCGGCGTCACGCGAAGAGACCGCCGCGTCGCCCTCGAGGCGTCGCTTCGAAACAAGGAGTGGCGCTGGATGGATTTCACGCCCGCGCTGGCGGCTACGCTGGAAAGAAACGAGTCGACCATCGACTTCTACAGCTACCGCAAGGCGAACCTCTACCTGGTACTGGAATAAGCAAGGCGTTTTTCCGTTCGCGGTCAATACCCGCCGAGATTGGAGCCCAGAAGGAGCGAGCAGCGGGAATTGGCCGCAGCATCAGTCGCCTTGGCGCGCTTCCTTCGCGCGCCACCTCAACTTTGGCCGTTAGCCCGAATGCACTACGCATAGGAACGCGGCTTGCTGCCGCGCCAACATCTTGTGGGTGCGCGCCGAGACGCTGGACGCGGCGATAGGGGTCCAGTACATTCGAAACACGGGGAGGTAGGGTCGCCAGAGGCGACCCCAATGGCTCAAACGGGAAGCAATACAAAAACGGCGCAGCTCGAGGCCGGCGGCACGAAGGAACCAGCAACCGACCGCGCGGACGCGACGTCGGGCGCTGGCGACGATCCGCTGCGCAGGTTCAGCGCGCTCTCTGGCGACTGGTTCTGGGTCCAGGACGCGCAGCTACGTCTCACCTACATGTCGAGCCGCCTCGGCGAGCACTCGGGGATCGACCTCGCCCTGTACCTCGGCGCGCGGCGCTGGGACCAGCCCGCGCTCAACCTCACGCAATCCGACTGGGACCGCCACCGCGCGCTGGTGGAGCGCCATGAGCCGTTCAAGGACTTCGAGATCCAGTGTCTGGCGGACGGTGGCCGCAAGCTGTGGCTCTCGCTCAGCGCCCAGCCTCTGCTCGACGAGGACGGCGGATTCAGCGGCTACCTCGGCGTAGGACGCGACGTCACCCAGGAAAAGCGGATCGAGCAGCTGCTCCAGCTCGAGCACGCCGTCGCGCGCGTGATGGCGGAGGCAGCCAACGTCGTCGAAGCCGTGCGCTCGGTGCTGCGCGGCATCGGCGAAAGCGAGGGCTGGGACTGCGCCGATTTCTGGCGCGTCGACGAGGGCGCGTCCCTGCTGCGTCCCTTCGAGCGCTGGTCGGCCTCCGGAATGGAAGCTGCCGCGCGCCCGCGCGAGCGCGCGGCCGATGCGGCGCTCAAGTCCGGTGCCGGACTTGCCGGGGTGGTGTGGCAGACCGGCGAGCCGGTCTGGATCGCCGACGCGACGCACGAGCCGCGCGGCGCCGCGGCGCTCAGGCCGGAAGAGACCGGCTTGCATGCCGCAGTGCTGGTGCCGGTGCGCAACGCCGGACGCGTGGTAGCGGTGCTCGACCTCGCGAGCCGCACGGTGCGCGCGCCCGAGCCGCGCTTCCTGGAGACCCTCGAGACGATCGCGCATCATCTGGGGCCGCTGCTGCAGCGCGCCTCGGTCGAGCAGGCGCGCCGCGACAGCGATGCGCGCCTGCGCAGCCTGACTCACCTCTCGGCCGACTGGTACTGGGAGCTCGACGCCACCTATTCCTTCACCCGCATCGAGGGCCGCAACGTCGCAGGAGGAGACAAGGAGCTCGCGCGCCGCCTGATCGGTATCCGGCGCTGGGAGAGCGGCCTGGAGATCGAGGGCGGCTGGGAGGCGCATCGCGCGATCCTCGACGCCCGCAAGCCTTTCTACGACGTGCTGACGTGGCGGGCGATGGCAGATGGCCGCGTGCGCCACATGAGCATCAGCGGCGAGCCGGTCTTCGGTCCCGACGGCTCCTTCGCCGGGTACCACGGCGTGGGCCGCGACGTCACGGTGCAGAAGCGCGCCGAGAAGATGCTGCGGCTCGAGCACGAGGTGGCGCGGTCGCTCGCGGCGGCCGAGGACACCGCGAGCGGCCTGAAGGGCGTGATCCTCGCGCTGTGCGAAGCCGAGGGCTGGAACGCCGGGCGCTACTTCCGCCTCGACAGCGTCACGGGCCAGCTGCAGTTCCAGGACGGCTGGTGCGTGAGCGAGCCGGCGCTCGACAACTTCATCGAGCAGTCGCGCCAGGTGTGGCAGTCGGGCAAGGCGGTCTGGTCGGGCGGCCTGCCCGCGGCTGCGGCGCCGCAAGTCCGCCCCATCGGGGCGGGCATCGATTCCGGGCACGGCGTGTTCGCCTTCGGCGTAGTCTCGGGAGGCAAGACCATCGGCGTGCTGGTGTTTTCGGGGCGCACAGTGAGCGCTCCCGACGAGCGGCTGCAGCAGGCGGCGCGCGTCATCGGCAGCCAGGTGGGCCAGTTCCTGCGCCGCAAGCTCGCCGAGGAATCACTGCGCGAGAGCGAAGCTCGCTTCCGCAGCCTCACCCAGATGTCGAGCGATTTCTTCTGGGAGACCGATCCGCAGCACCGCGTGTCCGCCATCGTGCACGGGCCGACCTATCCCACCGCCGAGATCGGCTACGGCATGGTCGGGCGCGCTCTCTGGGATCTCCCCGCCGTCAGTCCCGACGAGACCGGCTGGGCGGCGCACCGGGCGACGCTCGAGAGCCACATCCCATTCCGCGACTTCGAGTTCGCCCGCGCCATGCCCGACGGCATGACGCGCTACTTCTCGCTCTCCGGCGAGCCGCGCCTCGCCTCCGACGGCAGCTTCCTCGGCTATCGCGGCGTCGGGCGCGACGTCACCGAGAGCGCGCTGACGCGCGAGCGCATCGCCTCGCTCGCCTACCGCGATCCGCTGACCGGCCTCGCCAACCGCACCAGCCTCGGCCCCGCGCTCGAGCAGGCCGTGGAGCGCGCCCGCCGCCGCGCGGTTCGCCTCGCCGGCGTGTTCATCGACCTGGACGGCTTCAAGCAGGTGAACGACCTCTACGGCCACGACGCCGGCGACCGGTTCCTCATCGAGATCGCGCGCCGCCTGCGCACCACCGTGCGGGCAAGCGACGTGGTCGCGCGCCTCGGCGGCGACGAGTTCTTCGTCCTGCTGGAGGAAGTGCAGGACGAGGCCGCGGTGGAGAGCGTGATCCGCAAGCTTCTGGGCGAGGCGGTGCGCCCGTACGAGCTGCCGGGGGGCGGCCAGGCGCGCCTGTCCGCCAGCATCGGCGTGAGCCTGTTCCCCGACCATGCGCTCGACGCGGCCTCGCTGGTGAAGCACGCGGATACCGCGATGTATGCCGCCAAGCAGGCCGGCAAGAACGGCTACTGCTTCTTCAGCTCCGATTCGGTCCCAGCGAGCGCAAGTGCGCACGCAGCGGTGCGACCGTCGGGCTCTCCCTCGATCCCCCCGATCCCGCCTTTCCCAGCAGGGACGTAAGCTCGCCCGCGCCGAGCGGCACGCTGAGGTAGTGGCCCTGCCCGGCGTCGCAGCCGATCCCGAGCAGGTAGTCGAGCTGCTCCTTGGTCTCCACGCCTTCCGCGACCGAGGTGAGCTTGAGCTGCTTCGACAACGCCACCATGGTGCCGACGAGCGCCGTGTCGGCGCGGTCGGCCCCGATATCGCGCACGAACGACTGGTCGATCTTGAGCTTGTGCACCGGGAAGCGGTGCAGGTAGGCGAGCGACGAGTAGCCGGTGCCGAAGTCGTCCACCGAGATGCGCACCCCGAGCGCCGTCAGCTCGTGCAGCGCGCCGATGGTATGGGCGGTGCTATGCATGATCGTCGTCTCGGTGATCTCGATCTCGAGGCAGCGCGCCGGGAGCCTGGTCTGCAGCAGGACTGCCTCGATGGCCTTCACGATGTCCTTCTGCCTGAACTGGCGCGGCGAGAGGTTCACCGAGACCTGCATCCAAGCGTGGCCCAGATCGAGCCACATCCTGCACTGGCTGCAGGCCTCCTGCAGCGCCCACATGCCGATCGGCACGATGAGCCCGCTTTCCTCGGCGATCGGGATGAATTCCGCGGGCGAGATCACGCGCTCCTTGTCGTTCCAGCGCAGCAGCGCCTCGGCGCCGAGAATGCGCCCGGTCTCCAGCGTGACGATCGGCTGGAAGTGCAGCACGAATTCATGGCGCTCGAGCGCGCGCCGCAGGCGCAGCTTCAGCTCCGCGTGCCGCTCCGTGCGCGTGGCCATGTCGTGCGAGAAGCGCTGGAAATTGTTGCGCCCCTCGCGCTTGGCGTGGTGCATGGCGAGGTTGGCGTTACGCAGCAGGGCGTCGGCGTCCTGGTCGTCGACCGGATAGACCGCCAGGCCGATGCTCGCCGAGAGGTACAGCTCGTGGCCCGAGACCACGGCGCGCTCGGCCACGGCCGTGAGCAGGCGTTGCGCGACCTGCGAGATCTCCTCGAAGTCGGGCAGACCCTCGAGCAGCACGGCGAACTCGTCGTCGCCCAGTCGCGCCAGGGTATCGATGCTGCGCAAGCACGACTGCAGGCGGCGCGCCGCCTCGGTGAGGACGAGGTCGCCCACCGCCTGCCCGAGCGCATCGTTGATCTCCTTGAAATTGTCGAGGTCGAGGATCATCACCGCGAGCAGGCTGCCGCTGCGGTCGGCGCGCGCGATGGCGTGGTTCAGGCGGTCGGTCAGCAGCGCCCGGTTCGGCAGCCCCGTGAGCGATTCGTAATGCGTGAGGCGCGCAAGCGCCTGCTCCGCGCGCTTCCTCTCGGTGATCTCGGTGCCGACGCCGCGGTAGCCCAGGAAGGCGCCGGAGCGGTCGAAGACCGGCTCGCCGCTCAGGCTGAAATGGCGCAGCTCGCCGCCGGCATGCTGGCGCACGAACTCGAAGCCGCGAAACGGCAGGCGCGCCTCGAGCGTCGCCATGTGCGCCTGCCACCCGGCGGCATCCGGCGACACCGAGTGCAGCTCCCAGCGCGACTTGCCGATCAGGCGCTCGCGCGGCAGCGCGCCGCGATAATCGGCGCCTTGCACCAGCTCGGTCAGCCGGTGCTCGGCGTCCGTTTCCCAGTAGAAGTCGGAGGAAAGCCGTACGAGCGCGCGGAAGCGCTCCTCGGCGAGCGTGCGGTCCTGCGCGGCGGCGCGGCGCGGTGTCGGCCTGGGCTCAGCGGCCCGGCGAGCCTTCTTCTTCTTTTTAGCCATCCCCGCCGGGAGATTACACGGCGGCGGGCCGGAGGGCAAAAAGAGCTAGAACTGGCTCGAGCTAGCTGGAAACTGAGTCGAGCAGCCGCGTCATCGTCTGGTCGGCCCAGTAGTCCGGATCGCGCTCGATCTTCTCGTCGCCGCGCGCGCGCGTGGCCGCGTCGACGCCCTTGCGCTCGCAGAAGCCGTGCCAGAACTCCTTAACTTCCTCGGCCGACATGTCGTCGGCGCGGCGATTGTGCGACGGCGCGCCGGCACGCCGGCCATGCGAGGGCCCGCTCATGGCGGCATTGTAGCCCCGTTGCGGTAAAATCCGCCCCCTCCACGGGGTGGTAGCTCAGCTGGGAGAGCGTCGCGTTCGCAATGCGAAGGTCGGGAGTTCGATCCTCCTCCACTCCACCAGTACCCTTCAGTGCAGCGGTCCGTAGCGCCTTATTTGCGTAGGGCGACAGCGCGAGGGGCGGGCTGGTCGGCGAGATCCCTCATCCGCAGCGCGTGGGTCCTGCGCAGGAAGAGGATGGTTCCGCCGGCGGTGAGCAGCAGCAGGGCGGACATGATCGGCAGCGCCGTGTCGGCCCGGCCGAGGAAAAAGCCGCCGGCGACCGTGTAGATGAACGGCGAAATCTCGTACCAGTAGTATTCCAGGTCCATTCTTTCCCCCGGGAGCTGTCGCAGACCGCCTATCCTGAGGCTTCGGCGCGCGCCCGGCAGTGGCCCGTTCGGGCCTCCGGACACAAGCTCACCGAATTGTTTGCAAAACTATTTCAGGCCGCCGGCGCTGCCCCCGACGCTGCCGGCGCCGGCGGTACCGGTGCTGGCTTGCTCGCGCAGGCACTGTGCACGCTCCTGGCCGGTGAGCGTGTCACACCGGCCGCTCGAGCGGTCGGGGAGCGGCGGTGCGGTCGCGCCGCTCGTGCTAACGCTGCTTTCGGTTTCGGGAGTGCGCTGGCTCGTGCCCTGGGTACCAGCTGAGGGGGTGCTCGTGCCGGTCGAGGGCGGTGACGGAGGAAGGGGACGCGGCTGCACGTTGCCGGCGACGCCGCCGCTGTTGGTGCCGATGCTCGATCCCGACTGCGTCTGCGCGGCTACGCCGGCGCAAGCTGCCGAGAGCGCGATTCCAAAAAGGAGATGGAGTTTCATGAGGCGTCTCTCGCGGCTGGTTGAGGGGCCTGCTGCAATCGACGTGCCCGGTAGGAAAGCGAGCGCACGAGCGCCGGGACCAGGCTTCGGCCGTCGGCGCCGCTGCGCCGCGCCGTCGCCGCGGCTCGCCGCGCGCGCGCCTGGAGCAGCGCCGCGACCGCCTTTTCCATCGCCTTGCCGCCGCCTTGGCGCTGGATGAAATCGCCCAGCTCGCCCTCGAGGTAGCTCTCGAGGATCTCGGGGTGGATGTAGCACTTGCGGCAGACGGCCTTGGTATTGCCGAGCGCGCCTGCTACCGCCTCGATCGCCTGCGCGACGTTGCGCTTCGCCTCGGCTTGGGTCTCGAAGGTTCCGATTTGGCATAGCGCACGCGCGGCGGCTACGGTGCCGGCCCAGGTGCGGAAATCCTTGCTGGTGAAATCCTCGCCCGAAACCTCCTTGAGATAGGCGTTGACGTCTGCGGATTCGATGCGCCGCGTTTCGCCGTCGTCGTCGACGTAACGGAACAGCTCCTCGCCGGGCAGGTCCCGCATGCGGCGCACGATGCCGGCGAGCCGGCGATCGTCGAGCTCGATCGCGTGCTCGACGCCGCTCTTGCCGCGAAAGCGGAACCTGAGCCGCGAGCCGTCCACCCGCACCTGCCGCTCGCGCAGCGTGGTGAGTCCGAACGATTCGTTCTCGCGCGCGTACTCCTCGTTGCCGATGCGGGCGCGCGTCGTCTCGAGCAGGCGCACCACGGTCGCGAGCACTTTCGCGCGCGGCAGGCCCGGACGCGCGAGGTCGCGCGCGACGCGTCTGCGGATGCGCGGCAGCGCGGCCGCGAACGGGATCAGCCGGCCGTATTTCGTCTCGTCGCGCACCTCGCGCCAGCGCCGGTGGTAGCGATACTGCTTGCGCTGGCGCGCATCACGTCCGGTCGCCTGGAGGTGGCCGTCGTCGGCGCTGCAAATCCACACGTCGCGCCAGGCCGGCGGGATGGCGAGCGCGCGGATGCGACCCAGCGTGCGCCGGTCGCGCACGGGATCACCGTCGGCATGGCGGTAGTGAAAGGCCTTGCCGCGGCGGCGGCGCAGGATCCCGGGCGCGGCGTCGGACACGTACCGCAGGCCCGCCGCGCGCGCGCAGTCGTAGGAATTGCCGTTCACGGGCTTGGCAGGCGCCATCGCCGGGCGGGCTGCAATCGGCGTGCCACGCTACCATCCGGACTATGAGCGCGCTTAGGTTCCTGGCGGCGGCGCTGCAGCGGCTGGTCGACCGGATGGACCCCCAGGAGGGCCGCTACCGCATGCTGTTCGAGCACAGCCCGCTCCCGATGTGGGTGGTCGACGTCGAGACCCAGCGCTTTCTCGGCGTGAACGAGGCCGCGGTGCGGCTCTACGGCTACGGACGCGAGGCGTTTCTCGGCATGTCGGCCGACGACGTACGCGTGCCTCAGGAGCGCGAGCCTTTCAGGACGTTTCTGCGGCGCGCGTCCGGCGCCGTGATCCGCGGCACGTTCCGTCACCTGAAGAAAGGCGGCGAGCCGATGGACATCGACGCGATCGGCCACCTGGTCATCTGGCGCGGGCGCGCGGCGCGCCTCGTCGTGCTGAACGACATCACCGAGCGCAAGCGCACGCAGCGCGAGCTCGAGGTGTCCGAAGAGCGGCTGCGCGCCTTGTCGCGGCGCCTGCTCGAGGTGCAGGAGGGAGAGCGCGGGCGCCTCGCGCGCGACCTGCACGACGACGTCGGGCAGGCGCTGACGGCGCTGAAGATCCAGCTCGAGTCGCTCGCGCGCGTCGCCGGCCCGATTACGACGCGGGTCGACGAGTGCGTCGAGACCACCCGGCACACGCTCGAGCGCGTGCGCCAGCTCTCGCTCATGCTGCGCCCGCTGCAGCTCGACGACCTGGGCCTCGTCGCCGCGCTGCGCTCGCACCTCGACCGCCAGGCGAGCATCGGCGCCCTGACCCCGCACTTCGACGCAGCAGACGCCCCGGCGGACGTCCGCGCAGAGGTCGAGACCGCGTGCTTCCGCGTCGCGCAGGAAGCCATCACCAACGTGCTGCGTCACGCCGGCGCGCGCAACCTGTGGCTGCGGCTGTTCACCTCCGGCGAGCGTCTCGCGCTTTCGGTGCGCGACGACGGCACCGGGTTCGATCTGGAAGCCGCGCGGCGCCGCGGCGCGGCGGGCGCGAGCCTCGGCCTGGTCGGCATGGAGGAGCGCGTGGCGCTGGCGGGTGGATCGCTCGAGCTGCGCTCCGCGCCCGGACAGGGCACGGTATTGCTGGCAACATTCTCGCTGGCCCCCGGCGAAAAGGAACCCGAACGTTGATCCGCGTCGTGCTCGCAGACGACCACGCGCTCGTGCGCGCCGGCATCCGCTCGCTCCTCAACGCGATGCACGACGTCGAGGTGGTGGGCGAAGCCGCGAGCGGCGAGGAAGCGCTCGAGATCGCGAGCCGCGAGCAGCCCGACGTGGTCCTGATGGACATCGCCATGAAGGGCATCACCGGCCTCGAGGCCGCGGCGCGCATGCGCGATCAGCACCCGGGCGTGCGCGTGATCATCCTGTCGATGCACTCCGGCGAGGAGTACGTGCTTCAGGCGCTGCGTGCCGGCGCCGTGGGCTACCTCCTCAAGGACGCGGCGACGGGTGAGCTCGAGCTTGCGCTGCGCACCGTGATCCGCGGCGAGAGCTGGCTCAGCCCGGCGGTGTCGCGCCAGGTGGTGGAGGGCTACGTCCAGCGCGTCGGCGGAGACGCCGGCCCCGACGTGCTGACCGCGCGCCAGCGCGAGGTGCTGCGCCTGGTGGCCGGCGGCAAGAGCACCAAGGAGATCGCTTTCGCCCTGAACCTCTCGGTGAAGACCGTGGAGACCCACCGGGCGCAGATCATGGAGCGCCTCGGCATCCGGGACGTGGCCGGGCTGGTGCGCTACGCCCTGCGCACGGGGCTCATTCCCCCGGAGGGATGAGGAAATAGTTCCGGGGCCGGGTCAGGGATTCCCTAAGCGCCCCTCAGGGGAACCCCGATACCCCGGTCCCAGGCCCCACCTTAGGCTCGCGGCATGCAGTCTGGCCGCGCCCGCCGCATTGCCATTGCCGACGACAGCCCGACTTTCGTCGATGCGGCGGCGCGCTACGTCGCCGCGCTCCCGGGCTATGCGCTCGCCGGCACCGTGCACGCGAGCGCTCATGCGCTGACGCTGGTCAGGTCTTCGACCCCCGATGTCCTGCTCCTCGACCTGGGCGCGGCGCCCGCGCGCGGCCTGGAGCTGCTGCGGCGGGTCACCGCGCTTCCAGCCGCCCCGGCGGTGGTGGCGATGACGCTGTTTCATTCGCCCGAGGCGGCGGCGGCGGCGATCGATGCCGGGGCGGTCGGCCTGGTCGGCAAGGATGGCTTCGTGGCGGGCCTGACCCAGCTTCTTGCGCGGCTCTTCCCCGCGGAAATCACCGCATGAGCAGCGCCGCCGACCTGCGGTTCCGCGACCTCGGCGAGCGCGGGGAAGCCGTCGCCCAGGCGCGCCGCGTGAGCCAGATGTACGCCGCGCTCAGCGCGGCGAACGAGGCGTCGGCGCAGCTCAAGGACGAGCGCCACCTGTACCAGCGGATTTGCGACATCGTGGTCCAGTTCGGCGGCATGCGCCTCGCGTCGGTGCGGTTGCCGCGCCCCGGCACCGACTGGCTGGACACCTGCGCCTATGCGGGCGCCGCGGCGAGCTACCTGGTCGATGCGCGCATCTCCACCGATCCTTCCCTGCCCGAGGGCCGTGGCCTCGGCGGACCGGCGATGCGCGAGAACCGCACCATCGTGTGCAACGACTTCGTGGCCGAACCCCGTCTCGCGCCATGGCACGCGGGCGCGCGGCGCTTCGGCTTTGCCTCGGTCGCCTGCGTGCCGTTGCGGCGCGCGGGCAAGGCCGTCGCCATGCTCGCGCTGTACGCCGCCGAAACCGGCTACTTCGACCCCGAGCTGGTGACGCTGGTCGAGCGCATGGCCGCCAACGTAGGCCACGCCCTCGACCGGCTCGATGCCGAGCGGCGCACGCGCGAAAGCGAAGCGCGCTTCAGGAGCCTCGCCAAGCTGCACGCCGCCTTGAGCTCGGCCAACGAGGCGATCCTGCGCGCGAGCTCGCCCGCGGAGCTCCTCAGCCGCGCCTGTGAGATCGCGGTCGCCGCGGGGGAATTTGTGCTCGGGACCGTGTTCCTGTTCGACAGCGCCAGCGGAGAGCTGAAGCGGGTGGCGCGGAGCGGCCCGGCCGCGGCCTATCCGCTCACCGAAACGCCGATCTACGACTCCTTCGTGGTGGCCGCGTGGCAGAACGGCGAGATGATGATCGCCAACGATTACCAGAGCGACCCGCGCACCCGGCGCCGTCGCGAGCATCCGCGTCCCTATCCGCACCACCTGGGCGCCGGCGCGGTGTGGCCGCTTTTCGTGGACGGAAAGCCCGTCGGCGTGTTTTCGCTGCTGCACTCCGAAAAGAACGCGTTCTCGGAGGACATGACGCAGCTGCTGCAGCGCCTCGCGGACAACATGTCCTTCGCGCTCGCGAACTTTGCGCACGAGGCGCGGCGCCTCGAGGCCGAGCAGGAGCTCCGGGAGAGCGTGAGCGAGCGCATCGGCGCCGAGGAGCGCCTGCAGCAGAGCCTGGAGCGCTTCGAGATCGTGGCGCGCGCCACGAACGACGTGGTGTGGGACTGGAACCTGGTCACCGACCAGCTGTGGCTGAACGACAACTTCTGCTCGGTGTTCGGCTACGCGGCCGCCGAGATCGGCGCGTATATCGACGCCTGGACCAACCGCATCCACCCCGATGACGCCGTCCGCGTGCGCCAGGAGATCCGCAGCGCGATCGAGCGCGGCGATCAGGTCTGGACCGCGGAATACCGCTTCCGCCGCAAGGACGGCTCGTACGCCAACGTGCTCGACCGCGGCCTGCCGCTGCGCGACAGCGCCGGCCAGCCGGTGCGCATGATCGGCGCGATGGTCGACATCAGCGAGCGCAAGCGCGCCGAGCGCAAGCTCGCGCTGCACGCGCAGCGCCAGGAGATCATCGCGCGCCTCGGCCAGTTCGCCCTGGGGGGCGCCGACCTCGAGCAGGTGCTCGCCGAAGCGGCCCGGGTGCTGCGCGCGGGCGGCTGCGACGTCGCCGCGATCATCGAGCGCGTCGGCGACCGCGGCCACGAGTTCCTGGTGCGCGCCGCCAGCGGAGAGAACGCCGAGGCCTCGGTCGGCAAGAGCAAGATGCTGCCGGCGCACTCGAAATGGTCGGCGATGCTCGATTCGGCCGCGGGTGCGGTCGAGCACGACCGCAAGTACTTCGAGGCGCGCGACTCCGACCGGCCGTGGTCGTTCTGGCTGCGCCGGCTCGGCAGCGGCGTGTACGTCCCGATCCGCTCGGACACCGGACCATTCGGCATCCTGATGATGGGGTCGCTGCGCGATGGGGCCTTCGACGCCGAGGACCTCTCCTTCGCCGAGGCGATCGCGCATGTCCTTTCCAGCGCGGTGCGCCGCCACCACACGCAGACCAGGCTCGCGTACATGGCGGAGTTCGACTCGCTGACCGGCCTGCCCAACCGCAACCTGCTGCAGGACCGGTTGAACCAGAGCGTGGCGCAGGCGCGCCGGCGCCAGTGGCAGGGGGCGGTGCTGTTCATCGACCTCGACCGCTTCAAGCTGATCAACGACACGCTCGGCCACCACGTCGGCGACCGGCTGATCGCCGAGGTCGGCCTGCGCATCCGGCGGTGCCTGCGCGGCGGCGATACCGTCGGCCGTGTCAGCGGCGACGAGTTCGGCGTGGTGCTCACCGACCTTGCCCAGGCCGACGACGCCGCGCTCGTGGCGCAGAAGATCCTCGACGGGCTGGCGCTGCCGTTCGACCTCGGCGGCAACGAGGCCTACGTCACCGCAAGCATCGGCATCTCGGTGTTCCCGGCCGACGGGGCCGACGCCGAGACGCTGCTGAAGAACGCCGACATGGCGATGTACCGGGCGAAGGAGCTCACCCGCAACGCATACTGCTTCTTCACCGCCGAGATGAACGAGCGCTCGGTGGCGAAGCTGCAGCTCAACACCGATCTGCGGCGCGCCATCGAGCGGGGCGAGTTCGTGCTGCACTACCAGCCCAAGGTGGACCTGCGCGACGGCCGCATCCACGGCGTCGAGGCGCTGCTGCGCTGGAACCACCCGCAGCGCGGCATGGTGCTGCCGCACGAGTTCATCCCCGCGCTGGAGGACTCGGGGCTCATCCTGCCGGTCGGGGAGTGGGTGCTCGCCGAGTCCGCGCGCCAGCTCGGCGCCTGGCGGCGCGCCGGGTACGCCCCGGTGCCGGTGGCGGTGAACCTCTCGGCCAAGCAGTTCCGCCGCCGCGACCTCGACGCGCTGATCCGCGGCGTGCTCTCGCTCACCCAGGTGCCGGCCGGCATGATCGAGCTCGAGATCACCGAGAGCTGCCTGATGGACGAGCCCGAGGAAGCGGTGCGCCTGCTCGCCGGGCTGCGCGAGGCCGGGCTCAAGATCTCGGTGGACGATTTCGGGACCGGCTATTCGAGCCTGTCGTACCTCACGCGCCTGCCGCTGACGGCGCTCAAGATCGACCGCGGCTTCGTGCGCGACGTGGCGACGCGGACCGAATCGGCCTCGATCGTGCGGGCGGTCATCGACATGGCGCACAACCTCGGCTTCACCGTGATCGCCGAGGGCGTCGAAACCGAGGAGCAGGTGGCTTTCCTGCGCCGCCACGGCTGCGACCTCGGACAGGGGTTCCTGTTCGACTCGCCGATGAGCGCGGCGGAGCTGGCCGCGCGGCTAGGGCGCACCGCCTAGCTTCTTCTCCAGCCGGCGCGCGAACACCGTCATCTCCTTCTCGGCCTGGCGGTCGCCCTTGCGCTGCGCCGCCGCGATGCCGTCGCGGTACGCCGCCAGAGCCTCGGCGGGCCGGCCGAGGTCGCCGAGCGCTCTGCCGAGCGCTTTCCAGGCCGCCGAGTAGAGCGGATCGCGCGCGAGCGCCTCGCGCAGGTGCTCGAGCGCTTTCTCCGGATTGCCCGCCTTCTGATACTCGAGCCCGAGCGAATAGCGCAGCAAGGCGCCATCGCGCGGGGTGCCGAGCAGCTTCTCTAGCGCGGAAATCATTGGGCTAAGATACCCCCATGAAGACCGCGATCCAATCGAAGGGCGCACCGGCCGCCATCGGCACGTACTCGCAGGCGGTGCGCGCGGGCGACACCGTATACCTCTCGGGGCAGATCGGCCTCGATCCGGACAGCATGCAGCTCGCCGAAGGCATCGAGGCGCAGACGCACCGGGTGTTCCGCAACCTCGCCGCCGTGGCCGACGCGTCGGGCCTGCACCTCGACGATGCGGTGCGCATGACCGTGTACCTGACCGACCTCGCGCACTTCGCGCGCGTCAACGAGATCATGGCGCAGTACGTGCGCGAGCCCTACCCCGCGCGCGCGGCCGTCGGCGTGGCCGGCCTGCCGCGCGGCGCCCTGGTCGAGATCGACGCCATCCTGCACCGGGGGTGAAGGCCGCGGGCAAGTTCGAAAAGCTCGGGCTGCGCTCGGGCTTCGACTTCGTCCTGCACCTGCCGCTGCGCTATGAGGACGAGACGGCGCTCACCGCGCCGGCGTCCGCGCCGCAGGGCAGGCCGGTCAGCGTCGAAGCAAGGGTCCTGAAGGCGCAGGTCATGTATCGCCCCAGGCGGCAGCTCATCGTTCACGCCGAAGGCCTGGTGCTGCGCTTTTTCAATTTCTACCCGAGCCAGCTCAAGCAGTTCCAGCGCGCAGCGGAGCAGGGCCTGCTCGTGCGCGCCTACGGCGAGGTGCGCCCGGGCTTCTTCGGCGCCGAAATGGCCCATCCTCGCTACCGGGTCGTGCCGGAGGGCGAGCCGCTGCCCGATACGCTGACGCCGATCTATCCGAGCACCGCGGGCGTCACCCAGACGGAATTGCGCGCGCGCGTGCTGCAGGAGCTCGACGGCGCGGACCTCGTCGACACGCTGCCGACGGCCTTGAAACGGACGTACAACGTAAAGGGCTTTGCCGAAAGCGTGCGCCTCCTGCACCGGCCGCCGCCGGGAATCGAGCTCGCGACGCTGGCCGATCGTACCCACGAGGCATGGCAGCGCATGAAGTTCGACGAGCTGCTGGCGCAGCAGCTCTCGATGCGCTTTGCCTACCAGAAGCGGCTCGCTCTGCGCGCCCGCGCCTTGCCATCGAAGGGTGCGCTTGTGCGTCACTTCATGCAACGACTTCCCTTCAAGCTCACGCAGGCGCAGGAGCGCGCGGTGCGCGACGTGCTGGGCGATGTCGCAGCGCCGCGGCCGATGCAGCGTCTCTTGCAGGGCGACGTGGGAAGCGGAAAGACGATCGTCGCGGCGATTGCCTGCCTCGCGGCCGTGGACGGCGGCCACCAGGCCGCGGTGATGGCGCCCACCGAGATCCTCTCGGAGCAGCACTGGCGCAAGTTCAGCGACTGGCTGGCCCCGCTCGGGGTGCGCCTCGGTTGGCTTCACGGGGGTCTTACCCGCAAGGAGAAGAAATCGGTTCTCGAAGCGAGCTCCAAGGGAGCGTTGCAGATCGTGATCGGCACCCATGCCCTGGTGCAGGAAGGCGTCGACTTCGCGAACCTCGCGCTGGCGGTGGTCGACGAGCAGCATCGATTCGGTGTCAGCCAGCGCCTGAGGTTGCGCCACGCGGCCGCAGAGGTATGGCCGCATCAGCTGATGATGAGCGCGACGCCAATCCCGCGCACGCTGTGGATGACCTGCTACGCCGATTTGGACGTCTCCGTGATCGACGAGCTGCCCCCCGGACGACGCCCTGTTGCCACGCGGACGTTCGCGGCAGCCCGGCGAGACGAGGTGCTGGCGCGCGTGCGCGACGCCTGCGTCGAGGGACAGCAGTGTTACTGGGTATGTCCCGTCATAGAGGAGTCGAAGGAAGGTGACCTGCAAACCGCGCTGGATACGTTCGAGAAGCTGAAGAAGGAGCTGACGAGCGTGCGCATCGGACTGCTGCACGGCAAGCTGCCGCCCGCCGAGAAAGCGGCCGTCATGAAGGCGTTTCAGGGAAACGAGGTCCAGTTGCTGGTATGCACCACGGTGATCGAGGTCGGCGTCGACGTGCCGAATGCTTCGCTGATGGTCATCGAAAGCGCCGAGCGCTTCGGTTTGGCCCAGCTGCATCAACTGCGAGGCCGGGTCGGCCGGGGCACGCGCGACAGCGTCTGCATCCTCCTCTTTGGAGAAGACCTGTCGGATGCGGCCAAAGCGCGCATAAAGGTGATCCGCGAGAACAGCGACGGATTCGAGATCGCGCGCCACGACCTCGAGCTACGCGGATGGGGTGATCTCGTCGGCGAGCGGCAGAGCGGAGACCCGCTGTTTCGCTTCGCCGATCTCGGCCGCGACGGTGCGCTCATCGAGGCGGCCCGCCGTGCGGCGGACGAGCTGATCGAAGCCGATCCCGTCGCGGCGCGGGCCCACGTGGAGCGCTGGCTCGGATCGAAACGCGACCTGCTTCATGCATAGGCTATCCTAGGGCATGACCTGGGCCAGCGTCGCCAAGAGACTGGACGCCTACGAGCGCCTGATCCGCCTCGACAAGCCGATCGGCACGCTGCTGCTGCTCTGGCCGACGCTGTGGGCGCTGTGGCTCGCGTCGCGCGGCACGCCGCGCCTCGACCACTTCCTCATCTTCTTCGTCGGCACCGTGCTGATGCGCTCGGCGGGCTGCGCCATCAACGACTATGCCGACCGCCATTTCGACCCGCACGTACAGCGTACCCGGCTGCGGCCGCTCGCCGCCGGCGAGATCGAGCCGCGCGAGGCGCTCGCGGTGGCGGCGGTGCTGGCCCTGGCAGCTTTCGGGCTGGTCCTGTTCCTCAACCGCTTCGCCATCCTGCTCTCGTTCCTGGGACTCGCGATCGCCGCCACCTACCCGTACAGCAAGCGCTTCGTGTCGCTGCCGCAGGCCTATCTCGGCATCGCCTTCGGCTTCGGCATCCCGATGGCGTACGCGGCGGTGCATCGGCACCTGCCGCTGGAATGCTGGATGCTGCTCGCGGCGAATGTGTTCTATTCGTTCGCCTACGACACCGAGTACGCCATGGTCGACCGCGACGACGACGAGAAGCTCGGCATCCGCACCTCGGCGCTCACGCTCGGACGCTGGGATGTCGCGGCAGTGATGGCAAGCTACGCCGCGATGCTTCTTCTCCTCGTCGGCGTCGGCGTGCGGGCGCGGCTCGGCTGGCCGTTCTACGTCGGGCTCGCGGCGGCCGGCGTGATGATGGTCTACCATTGGAGCCTGATCCGCGGCCGCGGCCGCGAAGGCTGCTTCAAGGCTTTCATGAACAACAACTGGGTCGGCGGCGCCGTGTTCGCCGGTATCGTCTGTAGCCTTCCGCTCGGCTGGCTGGCGTGAGCAGCGACGCCGGGCCCGCCATCACGCGCTACGATTTCACGAGCGGCGCGCTGCGCGGCACGCATTTCACGCTGTACGCGACCTGCCTCACCCACCGCGGCGACAACCACCTCGAAACCTTGCCGCTCGCGGCGATCGCGTCACTCCGCGTGGCCTATGAGCGCAACGCCCGCAGGATCGGCTGGGGCGTCGCGCTCCTGGTCGTCGCGCTCATTCTGTTCGCAGTGTCCGGGCCGATCGCCGGATTCGCCGCCGGTCACGCGGCTGAGATGGCGAAGACCGAACCGAACGCTGTCACGCGCGTGTTGCAGGGAGCCTTCGGGTTTCTTGCTGCAGTTGCGAGGGCGCTGCCATTCGTCGGCGTCCTCATCGCTCTCGGCGGGATCGCGCTCGGCGCCCTGGGCTGGATCGGCAGCACCACCCTCGTGCTCGACCTCGCCGGCTCGCTGCGCGAGTATCCGGTGCGCGGCCGCAATCCCGGCCTGCTCGATTTCTCCGAGGCGGTGTGCGAGCGGCTGATGTCGCTGAAACGGTAGGCGCGGCGGTGAGCTACGCCGACCTGCGCGGCTTCCTCGCTCAACTCGAGGGCGCGGGGGAGCTCAAGCGCGTCGGCGCCGAGGTCTCGCCGCGGCTCGAAATCACCGAGATCTCCGACCGGGTGCTGCGCGCCGGCGGGCCGGCGCTGCTCTTCGAGCGTCCCGCGGGGCACCGCATCCCGGTGCTCGCGAATCTCTTCGGCAGCGTGCGGCGCATCGCCGCGGCCATGGGCGTTGCGGACGCGGGCGGGCTGCGGGAGATGGGCGAGCTGCTCGCGTACCTCAAGGAGCCCGAGCCGCCGAAAGGCCTGCGCGATCTGTGGGACAAGTTTCCGCTCTTCCGGCAGGTGCTCAACATGGCGCCGCGCGTGCGCTCGGGCGCGCCCTGCCAGGAGGTCGTGCTGGAGGGAAACGAGGTCGACCTCGCGCGCCTGCCGGTGCAGACCTGCTGGCCCGGGGACGCCGGCCCGCTGATCACCTGGGGCCTCACCGTCACGCGCGGCCCGGCCAAGCCGCGCCAGAACCTCGGCATCTACCGCCAGCAAGTGCTCGGCGCGAACCGCGTCATCATGCGCTGGCTCGCTCACCGCGGCGGCGCGCTGGACTTCCAGGACCACCAGCGAGCGAATCCCGGATCTCCCTTTCCGGTCGCCGTGGTGCTCGGTGCCGACCCCGCCACCACGCTTGCCGCGGTGACGCCGGTGCCGGATACCCTAGGCGAGTACCAGTTCGCCGGCCTCCTGCGCGGGGCGCGCACCGAGCTCGCAAAGTGCATCGGCAGCGACCTTCAGGTGCCGGCCACCGCCGAGATGGTCCTGGAAGGAATCATCAAGCCGGAGGATGTGGCGGACGAAGGACCCTTTGGCGATCACACCGGTTACTACAACGAGGTCGAGCGCTTCCCGGTGATGACGATCGAGCGCATCACCATGCGCCGGGACCCGATCTACCACTCTACGTATACCGGCAAGCCGCCCGACGAGCCGGCTGTCCTCGGCGCTGCGCTCAATGAACTTTTTGTTCCCTTGTTGCAGAAACAGTTTCCGGAGATCCTCGACTTTTACCTGCCGCCGGAAGGCTGCTCGTACCGACTGGCCGTCGTGCGCATGCGGAAGCAGTACCCCGGGCACGCGAAGCGCGTGATGTTCGGCGTTTGGAGCTTCCTGCGGCAGTTCATGTACACGAAGTTCATCGTCGTGTGCGACGACGACGTCGACGTGCGCGACTGGAAAGAGGTGGTGTGGGCCGTCAGCACGCGGGTCGACCCCGCGCGCGACACCACGCTGGTCGAGAACACGCCGATCGACTACCTCGATTTCGCGAGCCCCGCGGCGGGGCTCGGCTCGAAGCTCGGCATCGACGCCACCAACAAGTGGCCCGGCGAGACCGCGCGCCGCTGGGGCCGCCCGATCGTCATGGATTCTGAGGTCCGCCGGAGGGTCGATTCGATCTGGCCGGACCTCGGCCTGTAGCGTCGCCCTTGCCTCCCGCGCCTTCGTAGACCCACTCGAGCATCGCGTTCAGCGCGGGCTCCCCCTCCGAGCTCGCGCGGGGATGGTTGATGAGCATCACCACCACGTGTCGCTGTCCGCTGCGGTCGAGCACATAGCCTCCGATGGAGCGCGCGTCCTGCAGCAAGCCGGTCTTGATATGCGCACGCCCGGCGACGCCTGCGCCGAGCAGCCGCTTCTTCCTCGTGCCATCGGCGGCGACGACCGGTAGCGAAGACACGAATTCCGGCATCACCGGGCTTTTCCAGGCCGACTGCAGGACGGCCGCGATGGTGGCGGCGCTCGCGCGCTCGAGGCGCGACAGCCCGGAGCCGTTCTCCATTACCAGTTCCGGCGCCTTGATGCCCCTTTGGACCAGAAGCTGCTTGATCGCGACCAGGGCGAGCTCGGGGCGCGCCGGCGGGCCGCCCATCTCGGCGGCAAGCGTGAGGTAGAGCTGCCGCGCCATCACGTTGTTCGAGAACTTGTTGATGTCGCGCACGATCTCTGCGAGCGGTTCCGATTCGTGCACGTAGACGAGGCGCGCGGCGGGCGATGCCGAGCCCTGCCGCACCACGCCCGCCCAGGTCCCGCCCATCTCGGCCCAGAGCTGCTTCACCATCGCGGCGACGTACTCCTGCGGCTCGTAGAGCGCGACATTGAGCTCCTTTTCCCCGCACGAAAGCGGATACGCGCCGGTGAACGATGCTCGCGGCGGCTTCGAGCGGAAATCCGCCTGGATCAGGCTGCGGAACGCCTTGCCCTCGGGACAGCCGCCTTCGGCGAGCTTGAGCGAATTGACCAGCTCGAGCCCGGGCAGGGCCGGCTCGGCGAAGACGCGCACCGCGGCTTCCGCCGGCAGGAAGGTGAAGCGCAGCGACTTGAAGTTGACGAGCAGCGCGTCCGGCGTGACGTTGTAGGGCCGGAACGCGTCGTCGTCGATACGCCCGTCGGCAACAGGGCCGAACCACGAACGGTCCAGCACCAGGTCGCCGCGGATATCCTGCAGCCCGCGCCCTCGAAGAGCGCGCAGCAGCATCCAGAAGCTCTCCAGGTTGAGCTTGGGATCGCCGTGGCCCTTGACCACTACGTCGTTGCCGTCGAGGTAGACCTCGGTCTTCCAGCGATAGGCGGGTCCGAGCAGCTCGAGGGCGGAGTAGGTGGTGATGAGCTTCATCACCGAAGCCGGGTTCATGCTGTCCCGGGCTTCATGGACCAGCTCCGAGCGCCCGGTGACGTCCTGCACCACCGCGCCGACGCTGGACGTCGGGATTCCCGCTGTCCTGAGTGCTTGCAGCACGGGCTTCGGCAGCTCGCCCCAGGCGCTCCAAGGGGGAAGCACCAGGAGAAGGACGGCGAACAGCTTGAAAAGCCGGGGCATCATCACTATCATTAGCACTCGTCCGGACTGAGTGCTAGCAGGAGGGTCAGGTCCCGGTTATTCCGGCTGCGGGAGGGTAGGGTCCAACCTGAGTCCAGCCCCAAGCCATTGTAATACATCGTTTTTCTCTTTTTTGATTTGGGAGATCGCATGAAAATCCGTCCGCTACACGACCGCGTGATCGTCAAGCGCATCGAGGAGGAACGCAAGTCCGCCGGGGGCATCGTCATTCCCGACACCGCCGCCGAGAAGCCCGACCAAGGCGAGATCGTCGCCGTCGGCAAAGGCAAGAAGGACGACCAGGGCAAGCTCATTCCAATCGACGTCAAGGTCGGCGACCGCGTCCTCTTCGGCAAGTACTCCGGCCAGACCGTGAAGGTCAAGGGCGACGAGCTCCTCGTGATGCGCGAGGAAGACATCATGGGCGTAATCGAAGGTTCCTGATCCAAGGCGCGCAAGCGCAACTTTTCAGAGACAGATAGAGACACACTAGGAGAAAGAAACAATGCCTGCCAAGGAAGTAAGGTTCCACGAAGGCGCGCGCGTCAAGATGGTTCATGGCCTGAACATCCTGGCCGACGCCGTGAAAGTGACGCTGGGGCCCAAGGGCCGCAACGTCGTGCTCGAGCGCTCGTTCGGCGCCCCCACCGTCACCAAGGACGGGGTCTCGGTCGCCAAGGAGATCGAGCTCAAGGACAAGTTCGAGAACATGGGCGCGCAGATGGTGAAGGAAGTGGCGTCCAAGACCTCCGACGTCGCCGGCGACGGCACCACCACCGCGACGGTTCTGGCGCAAGCCATCGTCCGCGAGGGCATGAAGTTCGTCGCCTCGGGCATGAACCCGATGGACCTCAAGCGCGGCATCGACAAGGCGGTGGTCGCGGTGGTCGAGGAGCTGAAGAAGATCTCCAAGCCCTGCTCGAGCTCCAAGGAAATCGCGCAGGTCGGCTCGATCTCGGCGAACGCCGACGCCAACATCGGCAAGATCATCTCCGACGCAATGGACAAGGTCGGCAAGGAAGGCGTGATCACGGTCGAGGACGGCAAGTCGCTCGAGAACGAGCTCGAGCTGGTCGAGGGCATGCAGTTCGACCGCGGCTATCTCTCGCCCTACTTCATCAACAACCCCGAGAAGCAGATCGCGGTGCTCGAGGATCCCTTCATCCTGCTGCACGACAAGAAAATCTCGTCGATCCGCGAGCTGCTGCCGATCCTCGAGCAGGTCGCCAAGGCCGGCAAGCCGCTGCTCATCATCGCCGAGGAAGTCGAGGGCGAGGCGCTCGCGACGCTGGTCGTGAACAACATCCGCGGCATCCTGAAGACCGTCGCGGTGAAGGCGCCGGGCTTCGGCGACCGCCGCAAGGCGATGCTGGAAGACATGGCCATCCTCGCCGGCGGCACCGTGATCAGCGAGGAGCTCGGCCTCAAGCTCGAGAACGCCACGCTGAAGGACCTCGGCCGCGCGAAGAAGGTCGAGTCGGGCAAGGAGAACACCACCATCATCGACGGCGCGGGCGAGAAGAAGCAGATCGAGGCGCGCGTCAAGCAGATCCGCGTCCAGATCGACGAGGCGACCAGCGACTACGACCGCGAGAAGCTGCAGGAGCGCGTGGCGAAGCTCGCCGGCGGCGTGGCGGTGATCAAGGTCGGTGCCGCGACCGAGGTCGAGATGAAGGAGAAGAAGGCCCGCGTCGAGGACGCGCTGCACGCCACCCGTGCGGCGGTCGAGGAAGGCATCGTCCCCGGCGGCGGCGTGGCGTTCATCCGCACCAAGCAGGCCCTCGAGGGCAAGCTGAAGGGCGACAACCACGACCAGGACGCCGGCATCAAGATCGTGATGCGGGCTCTGGAAGAGCCGCTGCGCATCATCGTCGACAACAGCGGCGCCGAGCCCTCGGTGGTGCTGAACAAGGTGCTCGAGAACAAGGGCAACTACGGCTTCAACGCCCAGACCGAGGAGTACGGCGATCTCGTCGCCGAAGGCGTGATCGACCCCACCAAGGTCACCCGTACGGCGCTGCAGAACGCCTCTTCGGTCGCCGGCCTCATGCTCACCACCGACGCGATGGTGGCGGAGCTGGTGGAAGAGAAGAAGGGTGGCGGCGGCCACTCCCATGGCGGCATGCCCGACATGGGCGGCATGGGCGGAATGGACATGTAACTCCACTCCGCTTACGCGGAGTTATCCCCGCGCAGGCGGGGATCCATTCCCGGTTGTGGGAAGGGGCCCGAAAGGGCCCTTTTCTTTTTGTCTAGCGGCCGTATTAAACTCCGCGCAGAGGAGAACGCGCTCTCCATGCGCATACTGGTCGCCGAGGACGACGCGGTCCTGGCCGAAGGGGTCACGCGGACCCTGCGCCAGTCGGGCCACGCGGTCGACTGGGTGAAGAACGGCGCCGAGGCCGACTGCGCGCTCGCCGCCAATCGGTTCGATCTGCTGATCCTCGACCTCGGCCTGCCCAAGAGATCGGGGCTCGACGTCCTCAAGCACCTGCGCGCGGGCGACTCGCGACTCCCGGTGCTGATCCTCACGGCGCTCGACGGCGTGAGCGACCGCGTGCGCGGCCTCGACGCGGGCGCCGACGACTATCTCGTCAAGCCCTTCGACCTGGCCGAGCTCGAGGCGCGGGTGCGCGCGCTCACGCGGCGCGGCATGGCGGGTTGCCCGACGCTGATCCAGCACGGCGCCCTCACATACGACCAGGTCGGGCGCAGCGCCTGCCTCAACGGCGGCGTGCTCGAGCTCTCGGCGCGCGAGCTCTCCCTGCTGGAGGTGTTCCTGCAGCGTGTCGGACGGCTCGTCTCCAAGGACCAGCTCGTGTCGCATCTGTGCGAATGGGGCGAAGAAGTCTCGCCGAACGCGATCGAGGTCTACGTCCACCGCCTGCGCAAGAAGCTCGAGCCCGGCGGCGTGCGCATCGCGACCGTCCGAGGGCTCGGCTACAGCCTGGAGAAGGCCGCCGCCCACGAGCCTGTGGCCCAAGGCCGCGCGGTATAATTCGCGCCTTCGAAAAGCACGGCGTCCTGCCGCGCGTCCCGGACGGCCAAGTAGCTCAGTTGGTAGAGCAGCGGACTGAAAATCCGTGTGTCGGTGGTTCAATTCCGCCCTTGGCCACCATCTTTTCTTGAAGGTTCGGCGTCAGCTCCAGCCATGCCCCGCGTTTGACAGCCCGGGCCCGCCGGCGCCGACGGCTACATCACCAAGCCGTTCGAGCCCGACTGCGTGGTGACGGCGGTGCGAGAGGTGCTCGGGCTGACGGAGGAAAAGCCGAAACCCGCTTGAGGGTGACCGCCGTCAGTAGCGCTCCTTGACGTACTTGTACGGGTAGTCGGGTTCCCGGTAGCCGTGCCGCTTCTGCCGCTTCGGCAGCTTTACCTTCTCGCGCGGCGCGGTCTTGTAGGGAATCTGCTCGAGCAGGTGTCTGATGAGGTTGAGCCGGGCGCGGCGCTTGTCGTTGGAGCGGACCACGTACCACGGGGCGAAGCCGGTGTCGGTCGCCTCGAACATGTCGTCGCGCGCCCTCGAGTAGTCGTACCAGCGGCTAAAGGACTTCAGATCCATCGGCGAGAGCTTCCAGATCTTGCGCCCGTCGTCGATGCGCGATTCCAGCCGGCGCGTCTGCTCCTCCTCGCTCACTTCGAGCCAGTACTTGATCAGGATGACGCCCGAATCCACGATCGCCTTCTCGACTCCCGGCACCGCCTTCAGGAACTTCTCCGCCTGCTCGTCCGAGCAGAAGCCCATCACCCGCTCTACGCCCGCGCGGTTGTACCAGCTACGGTCGAAGATCACGACCTCGCCCGCCGCCGGGAGGTAAGGCAGGTAGCGCTGGATATACATCTGGCTCTTTTCACGCTCGGTCGGAGCGGACAGCGCGATCACGCGGAACACGCGCGGGCTTACGCGCTCTGTGATCGCCTTGATCGTGCCGCCTTTGCCGGCGCCGTCGCGGCCCTCGAACACGACGCAGACCTTGAGTCCCTTGTGCTTGACCCACTCCTGCAGCCTGACGAGCTCGACGTGCAGCTTCTCGAGCGCCTTGTCGTAGTCCTTGCGCTTCAACTTCTCCTTCGGCGACGCGTGTTCCGCCGCGGCGCCACCATTGCCCTTCTTCTTGCGGTTCATCGCCGTTCCCCGGTCATTGCCTGGAGTCTGTGCCTGCGGGACGCCGGAACGATATTGGCCTTTGGTCCCATCGGCGCAGCGAACCGGGGTTGCGCAAGTCGTGAAGTAAGTCACGTTTGCGACGCGATTCATGCCACGGCTTCAGAGGGCGCGCTATAGAATTTTTTGCGTTTGGGGGGGCCTTTATGGATGGAGGCCCCGGATGGTGGTGCAATTTCCGAATGTACGGGCGCTGCGGCGCGCCGCGCTCGCAGCGTGCCACGCCGAGCTCCTGGCGGTCACGCGCACGGCGAGCGCGCTCGCCGGGCTGGCGCCGAGAAAGAAAAGCCCCGGCAGGGGGGGACCTGAGGACCGGGGCTTGAACCGCGCATGGGCCGCGCGGAAGCGCGCACAGTAGCCGCTAAAGCGGCGGTGCACATGGCGAATTCACTATCTGTGTGAATAAGGCTGTGGGAAAGCGGTGGTTAACCGGTGGATTAAGCACCTCGGATTGCCCGCTACCTCGCAGCTTACGGGATGTTTCTGTTGAGGAATCTGACTTTTTGCAAGCTGGACGAACCGCTATTTCGGCCCGTCGCGCCGCTAGCGCGGGCAACGTACCGGCGCCAGCGCCCAAGCCCGAGAGCGCGGACAAGACGCAACCGAAGCCGCAACAACAGCCGGATCCCGTTCCGGTTTAGCACGGAGAGAGCCCCGTTACGGGGCTTTCGATTTTTTCGGGTCGCCGCCTCCGTAGTAGAAACTGCTACGGAGACGCGGTTCGCCCTCATCCTCTATATTTCCCGCTATCGAAAGCGATCCCCTCGGCCTTCCCGATCCGTACCGGCAGCTGGTTCTCGGCGTGCAGGACTATGCCATTTGCCTGCTCGACCGCTCGGGCCACATCGTGTCTTGGAACCGCGGCGCCGAAAAGCTCGAAGGCTATTCCGCCGCGGAGATCGTCGGCCGGCACTTCTCCGTGCTCTATCCGCCGGAGGCGATCGAGCGCCGCTCGCCGGAGCGCGAGCTGAAGATGGCGCAGGAGAGCGGCCGCCTCGAGGACGAGGGCTGGCGCGTGCGCAAGGACGGCAGCCGGTTCTGGGCCAACGTCGTGATCACGGCGCTGCACGACGAAAACGGCGCGCTGCGCGGCTTCTCGAAGATCACGCGCGACCTGACCGAGCGCCGGCGCCAGGAGGAGACGGCGCGCCAGAGCGAGCAACGCTTCCGGGTGCTCGTAGACGGGCTCAAGGACTACGCGATCTTCATGCTCGACACCGAAGGACGCGTCACGAGCTGGAACAGCGGCGCCCAGCGAATCACGGGCTACGAGGCGGAGGAAATCATGGGCAGGCACCTGGGCCTGCTCTATCCGCAGAGCGCGATCGACAGGAAGCTGCCCGAGCAGGAGCTCGCGATGGCCCGCGAGCATGGCCGCTACGAGGACGAAGGCGCGCGGCTGCGCAAGGACGGCAACCCGTTCTGGGCCAATGCGGTCGTGAGCCCCCTCTACGACCAGGAGGGGATGCTGATGGGCTACGCGATCGTGATCCGCGACCTCACCGACCGCAAGCGCGCCGAGTCGCTCGAGCAGGCCGAGCGCCACACCAGCGAGTTTCTTGCCATGCTGGCGCACGAGCTGCGCAACCCGCTCGCGCCCATCAACAACGCGCTCCATCTGCTCGCGCTCAAGCCGCCCGCGGACGCCACCGAGAAGTGGGTGCGCGAGGTGCTCCAGCGCCAGACCGGCCAGATCACCCGGCTGATCGAGGACCTGCTCGACGTATCGCGCATCACGCGCGCCGCGATCCCGCTCAACCGGCGGCCGCTCGACGTGCGCGGCGTGGTGCGCGCGGCCGTCGAGGGGTCGATGCAGTGGATCGATGCGCGCCGGCACGGCCTCACGATCGAGTTGCCGCCGAACGAGGCGCTGACGGTCCTGGCGGACGAGGCGCGCCTGACGCAGGTGCTGCACAAGCTGCTGCACAATGCCGCGAGGTACACGCCGGAGGGCGGCCAGGTGTCGATCGCCGCTCGCCGCGAGAACGACTCGGTCGTCATCCACGTGAAGGACAACGGCGTGGGCATGGACGCCGAGTTGCTGGGCTCGGCGTTCGATCTCATCAAGCAGGGACAGCAGGTGCCGCACCGGCCGCAGGGCGGGCTCGGCATCGGGCTCACGCTGGTGCAGCGGCTCGTACGCCTGCATGGCGGCACCGTGGAGGCGCGCAGCGCCGGCGTCGACCGCGGCAGCGAGTTCATCGTCCGGCTGCCTGCCGTGCAACAGGCGCCGGTGAGCGAGGCCAGGGCTCCGGAGCCGCTTTCCCCCAGGCCGCGCAAGGTGCTCGTGATCGACGACAACAGCGACGCGGCGAACGCGCTGCGCATGCTGCTCGAAAACGACGGCCACAACGTCCGGGTGGCGCACGACGGCGTGTCGGGCCTCGCGCTCGTGCGCGAGTACCGGCCCGAGTATCTGCTGCTCGACATCGGCCTGCCGCGGCTGAACGGCTACGACATCGCGGCGAGCGTGCGCGGCGACCCCGAGCTCAAGCACACCACCATCGTGGCAATCACCGGCTACGGGCAGGTCCACGACCGCGCGCGCACCGCGGCGGTCGGATTCGACCACCATCTCACCAAGCCCGTCGAGTTCGCCGCCCTCCGGGATCTGTTCCGGGCGAAAGCCTGAACCAGCCAAATAGCGCTTATAATCTGAGGACTTAGGTTCTCACGATGGCGCTCTTCGCTCTAGGCCTGAACCACCATACCGCGCCGCTCGCGGTGCGCGAGCGCGTGGTCTTCCACGTCGAGCGCCTGCGAGAAGCGCTATCGGCGCTGCGCAGCGATCTCGCGGCCGAGGCCGCCATCCTTTCGACCTGCAACCGCACCGAGCTCTACCTCGCCGCCGGCCAGCCGCCGGCCGCCGCCGCCGAATGGTTTGCGCGCTATCACCAGTTCGATCCGGCCGAGCTCGGGCGCTACCTGTACACCCTGCCGCGGGAGCAGGCGGTGCGCCATGCGTTCCGCGTCGCCTCGGGGCTCGACTCGATGGTGCTCGGCGAGCCCCAGATCCTCGGCCAGATGAAGGAGGCGGCGCGCGCGGCCGAGTCCGCCGGAACGCTCGGCCTGCTGCTGCACAAGCTCTTCCAGCGCAGCTTCGCGGTGGCCAAGGAAGTGCGCAGCACCACCAGCGTCGGCACGGCCAGCGTGTCGATGGCTGCGGCGGCGGTGAAGCTCGCGGCGCGCATCTTCCCCAGCCTCAAGGACCAGAAAGTGCTCTTCATCGGCGCCGGCGAGATGATCGAGCTGTGCGCGACCCATTTCGCCGCCCAGGGGCCGGCGCGCCTCGCCGTCGCCAACCGCACCGCGGAGCGCGCCGAGCGGCTCGCGCATCGCTTCAACGGCGAGGCCATCGAGCTGAAGGTCCTGCCCGAGCGTCTGCAGGAATACGACATCGTGGTTTCGTGCACCGCCTCCTCGCTGCCGATCCTCGGCAAGGGCCTGGTCGAGCGCGCCCTGCGCGCGCGCAGGCGCCGGCCGATGTTCATGGTGGACCTCGCGGTGCCGCGCGACATCGAGCCCGAGGCGGGCGAGCTCGACGACGTATTCCTGTACACGGTCGACGATCTCGCCCAGATCGTCTCCGAAAACCGCGACTCGCGCCGCTCGGCGGTGGAGCAGGCCGAGGTGATCATCGAGACCCAGGTCGGCCAGTTCATGCGCTGGATGCAGGCGCGCGAAAACGTGCCGCTCATCCGCGCGCTGCGCGACCAGGGCGAGCTGGCGCGACGCCAGGAGCTCGAGCGCGCGCTGCGCTGCCTGCAGCGCGGCGACGATCCGGCCGCGGTGCTGGAGGCGCTGTCGCAGGGACTGACCGCCAAGCTGCTGCACGCGCCGACGCAGGCGCTCAACGAGGCCACCGCGGACGAGAGCCGCGTCCTGTCCGAAACCCTCTCGCGCCTCTTTCGCATCAAGTGAAATCCACGCTGCGGTCGAAGCTCGACAGCCTGGTCGGGCGGCTGAACGACATCAACGGGCTGCTGGCGTCGGAAAACGCCACGCGCGACATGGAGCAGTTCAAGAAGCTCTCGCGCGAGCATTCCGAGCTCTCGAACCTGGCGGCGCTGTACGAAAATTATCGCAAAGCAGAGGGCGATGCCGAGGCGGCACGCGAGCTCGATCTCGCCGAAGAGCTGAAGAATTCGCGTGCCGCAATGGAGCGGCTCGAAGCCGAGCTGCAACAGGCCCTGCTGCCCAAGGACCCGAACGACGAGCGCAACATCTTCCTGGAGGTGCGCGCCGGCGCGGGCGGCGACGAGTCGGCGCTGTTTGCCGGCGAGATCTTCCGCATGTATGCCCGCTATGCGGAGCGCCAGCGCTGGCAGGTCGAGATCATCTCGGAGAGCCCTTCCGAGCTCGGCGGCTACAAGGAGGTGATCGTCCGCATCGTCGGCCAGGGCGCCTACTCGAAGCTCAAGTTCGAATCGGGCGGCCATCGCGTGCAGCGTGTGCCCGAAACCGAGGCGCAGGGGCGCATCCATACCTCCGCCTGCACCGTCGCCGTCCTGCCGGAGGCCGATGCCGTAGACGATGTCGTGCTCAACCCGGCAGAGTTGCGCATCGATACCTTCCGCGCCTCGGGCGCCGGCGGCCAGCACGTCAACAAGACCGAGTCCGCGATCCGCGTCACCCATCTGCCGACCGGCATCGTGGTCGAGTGCCAGGATTCGCGCTCGCAGCACAAGAACCGCGAGAAGGCGCTGAGCGTGCTGAAGGCCAAGATCCGCGACAAGCAGGAGCGCGAGCAGCAGGCGAAGACCGCCTCGACCCGCAAGTCGCTGATCGGCTCGGGCGACCGCTCCGAGCGCATCCGGACGTACAACTTCCCCCAGGGCCGGGTGACCGACCACCGCATCAACCTCACGCTCTACAAGATCGATCGCATCATGGACGGCGAGCTCGAGGAGCTGATCAGCGCGCTCGCCGCCGAGCAGCAGGCCGAGCAGCTCGCGCAGCTCGCCGAAGAAGCCGTCTGAAAACGCACGCGTGCGTTAGTGACCGTACAGCAAGCGCTTCAGGGTGTTGCGATAGAGCCGCGCGAGGCCCGGCTGCTGCTCGCGGCAGCGACGGGCTTCTCCGAAGCAAGCGTTGTCGCCTACCCCGAACGCGAGCTCCCGACGGAGGCACAAAACCGGTTCCAGGACTTCATTCGAAGACGAACGGGCGGCGAGCCGGTGGCGTACATCCTTGGGCGCAAGGAGTTCTACGGGCTCGAGCTCGCGGTCAACCCCGCGGTCCTCATCCCGAGGCCGGAGACCGAGCTGCTGGTGGATCTCGCCCTGCAGCGGGCGTTCTCCTCCGTTGTCGATCTCGGCACCGGCAGCGGAGCCATTGCGCTCGCGATCAAGCGGCAGCGGCCGCAGGCCCGCGTAGTGGCCGTCGAGGCGAGCGCCGCGGCGCTCGTCGTCGCGCAACGCAATGCGGTCAAGCACGGCCTGGAGATCGAATTCAGGCACGGATGCTGGCTCGAGCCGCTGGCGGGCGAGCGCTTCGACCTCATCCTCGCCAACCCACCCTATGTCGCCGAGGGAGACCCGCACCTCGGGGACCTCGGATTCGAGCCGCGCGGCGCGCTGGTCTCGGGTCCCGACGGCCTCGATGCCATCCGGGAGATCACCCGGGAAGCCCCGCGCTACCTGTCCCCCGGGGGCTGGCTGCTCCTCGAGCATGGCATGGGACAGGACGGCCATGTGCGCGCGCTGCTGTCGCATGCGGGCCTTGCAGAAGTCGACAGCTGCCCAGATCTGGCGCGAATACCCCGCGTCGCGGGCGGAAAGGTAAAATGAGCGCCATGGATACCCAACAGCGCATCAAGCAGCAGGTCGAGAGCCACCCCGTGGTGCTCTTCATGAAGGGCACGCCCCAGATGCCGCAGTGCGGCTTCTCGGCGCTCGCGGTGCAGGTGCTCAACGCCTGCGGCGTCGGCGAGTTCCACTCGGTGAACGTGCTCGCCGACCCCGAAATCCGCCAGGGCATCAAGGAATTCGCCAATTGGCCGACCATCCCGCAGCTCTACGTCAACGGCGAGTTCGTCGGCGGCTCCGACATCATGCGCGAGATGTACCAGTCGGGCGAGCTGCAGAAGCTGTTGTCGGAACTGCAGAAGGCGTAGCGGCCGCTCGCGCTCTCTAGTGCAGCAGCTGTAGCGTCGATTTCACCTGTCCGAGGTAGCTGCCTCCGAACAGGTTCAGATGGTTGAGCAGGTGGTAAAGGTCGTACATGGGTTTTCGCTGCTCGTAGCCCACGTCCAGCGGCCAGGCTTCCTCGTAGGCCTCGTAGAATTCGCGCGGAAACCCGCCGAACAGCTCGGTCATGGCGAGGTCGGCCTCGCGGTCCCCGTAGTAGGCGGCAGGATCGAACACCACGGGACCTTCGGCGGTGAAGCCGGCATTGCCGCCCCACAGATCGCCGTGCAGCAGCGACGCTACCGGTCGATGTCCTTCGAGGACCTTGACGGAAGGGGCGGTTAGTGGAAAGCCGTTGCGCCGCGCCAGCTCGATTTGCGGCCGCAGGCGGCGCTCGATCCAGAACTCCTGCCAGTCATCGCACCAGCCGTTCGCCTGAGGCGTGGCGCCGATGTAGTTGTCGCGGTGCCAGCCGAAGCGCGGCCCGGCCTTGCGGTGGGCGGCTGCGAGCATGCGTCCGAGCGCGGCGAAGTCCTTCTTGCCGGCGAGGTCGAGATATTCAAGCACGAGGTAGGCGCGCCCGGCGGCGACCCCGTGGGAGTGGGGCTCGGGCGCGCGCATCCCGCCCGTCCGCAGCGCCGCCAGGCCGTCGGCTTCGGCTGCAAATGCGTCCTCGTATTCGGCTGAATTGGTCTTCAGGAAGCGGACTGTGCCTGCGATGCTTACCCTGTAGCAGTCGTGGATGCAGCCGCCCGCGACGCCGGCAGCGCTTTCGATTCCGAGTTCAACCCGAAGTGAGGCGGGTATTGGCAAGATTGAGCCGCTCGACCAGGATGCCGATGAAGGCGCGGTCGAACTTGCTGCGGCAGTCGGCCGAGGCCTTGCCGAGGTCGCTCACCTTCACTTGCATGATGACCGAGTCGCGCGCCGCGGTCACGGTGGCGCCGCGCTCGTGGCTGGAGACCGAAAGGTAGGCCATCTCGCCGAAGCATTGGCCGGGGCCGAGCACCGACAGGAGCTTCTTGTTCTTGGTCACGCGCGCTTCGCCCTGGACCACCATGCAGAAGAAGTCGCCGTGCTCGCCTTCCCGGACCATCGGCGCGCCGGCCGGGACGCGCTTCCAGGATCCGAGCGCGACCACTTCCCACAGCTCCGGATCGGCGAAGGCCGAGAAGAACCGCATGCTGCGCAATGCCACGAACTTGTCGGCGTCGCCGAGCTCGCCGCGGCGCTGCTCGCCCGTCCCGGCGCGCAGCGCCTCGATCAGGTCTTCCGCGAGCTCGTCGCCGCTCTGGTAGCGCTGCGCGGGATCCTTCTGCATCGCGCGCCGCACTACGCGGTCGAGCGATTCCGTCACCCCGCGGCGGTGGCTCGACGGCGGCGGCGGCTCGTACTGCGTGATCTGGAAGATGATGCTGAACTTGTTGCCGCCGCGGTAGGGCAGGGTGCCCGAGAGCATCTGGTACATGACGACGCCGAGCGAATAGAGGTCGGTGCGGTGATCGACCACCTCGTCGCGGATCTGCTCGGGCGACATGTAGGCCGGGGAGCCGACGCCGGTGACCTGGGTGGTTTCGGACCCCATGTTGATCGCCAGGCCGAAGTCGCCGATCCGGACATCGGTGGGCTCGGTCGCGTACAGGATGTTTCCGGGCTTGATGTCCCGGTGCGTCACGCCGCGGGCGTGCGCGAAGGAGAGCGCCCGCGCGCACTTGAACGCGATCTCGAGCACCTGCTCGACGGGCAGAAGGGATTCCGGGGCGCAGTAGCGCTCCATGGTGCCGCCCGGGACGTACTCCATGACGATGTAGCCCGAGTCCTCGCCGATGCCGGCGTCGAAGATCTGGGCGATGTGCGGGTGCTCGAGCTTGCCGGCGAGCGAGGCCTCGGTGAAGAAGAGCTTCCTGAACACCCGCCCCCGCATCGGGTCGCGCAGGGCCTCGGGAAAGATGCGCTTGACCGCGACCTCGCGCCCGCGGAACGGGTCCTGGCACAGGAACACTTCCGAGGTGGCGCCCTCGCCGAGCTTGCGGATGACCGGATAGTTGGCGACGTGCTCCACCTGGGGTCGTCTATCTCGGCAGTCGCTTGCGGGCGCGGGCGATCGCGGCGCGCACCTGCGGCGGCGCGGTACCGCCGACGTGGTTGCGGGAGGCAACCGAGCCTTCGGGCGTCAGCACGCGTTTTGCATCAGCCTCGATCTGTTTTGAAAACTGTTTTAGTTTGGAAAGCGGTAAGGCGGCGAGGTCGACCCCGAGACGCTCGGCTTCGCGCACCGCGCGCGCCACGGCCTCGTGGGCGTCGCGGAACGGCACGCCCTTGCGCACCAGGTAGTCGGCCAGATCGGTCGCCGTGGCGTGGCCTTCGAGCACCGCGGCCCGCATCGCGCGCGGCACCGGCTGCATCCCGGCCACCATGCCGGCGAAGACCGAGAGCGAATCCTTCACCGTGTCGACGGCGTCGAAGAGCGGCTCCTTGTCTTCCTGGTTGTCCTTGTTGTAGGCGAGCGGCTGGCCCTTCATCAGCGTCATCAGGGCGACGGTGGCGCCGATCACGCGCGCGCTCTTGCCGCGGACGAGCTCGGGCACGTCGGGGTTCTTCTTCTGCGGCATGATCGAGGAGCCGGTGCAGTAGCGGTCGGGCAGGCGCACGAAGCCGAAGCGCGGGTTCATCCACAGCACCAGCTCCTCGGAAAGGCGCGAGAGGTGCACCATGACGAGCGCCGCGGCGGCGCAGAACTCGATCGCGAAGTCCCGGTCCGACACCGCGTCGAGCGAGTTCTCCGCCAGCCCTTCGAAGCCGAGCGCCCGCGCGACCCGCTTGCGGTCGATGCCGAAGCTGGTCCCCGCCAGGGCCGCCGCGCCGAGCGGCAGGCGGTTCACCCGAGAACGGACCTCGCCGAGCCTTTCGCGGTCGCGCTCCAGCATCTCGACGTAGGCGAGCAGGTGATGGCCGAAGGTCACCGGCTGCGCCACTTGGAGGTGGGTGAAGCCCGGCATGATCAGGGCGGCGTGGCGCCGCGCCTGCTCCAGCAGCGCGCGCTCGAGAGCGACGATGCGCTTCACGATCTGGTCGATCTCGTCCCGCAGCCAAAGCCGGAGGTCGGTTGCGACCTGGTCGTTGCGCGAGCGCGCGGTGTGGAGCCGCTTGCCCGCGTCGCCGGCGAGCGCGATCAGGCGGCGCTCGATATTGAGGTGCACGTCCTCGGCGTCGAGCGACCACTCGAACTGGCCGGCCTCGATCTCCCGCCGCACGCGGCCGAGGCCGCGCTCGATCGCCGCGAGGTCGCGCCGCGGCAGGATGCCGGCGGCGGCAAGCATCCGGGCGTGGGCGAGCGAGCCTTCGATGTCATACTTCGCGAGGCGCCGGTCGAAGCCGACCGATGCGGTGAAGCGCTTGACCTGCTCGTCGACCGGCTGCTTGAATCGACCCGACCACCGGGTTTCTTTTTTTGGCACAGAATACGGTTGAATACCCCTACGCGACTATGGCGAGTATAGGGCAATCCGCCTATCCCGACCTGCTGCCCGATTTCCGCAATCTGGGCGTGATGGCGCGCGTCCTTGTGGCGGTCAACGCCCTCGCGGCAGCCGGCGTGCTCTTTGCCACGCCGCATCCCGGCGGTGCGCTCGAGCAGTTCATGAGCACCGCTGCTTACCTCGAGCCGCTGCTGCTGATCGCGCTGCTCGCGCTCGCGTCGCTGTCGCCGCTGCTCGCGCGCCTGCCATACTGGTCCGGATACGCCGCGGTCGTCGGCATCGTGGTCTTGCTGGTCGCGCTCTACAACACGCTCGTGGTGCGGCTTCCGGCCGACCCGCCGCCGCTCGGCGCGGCGCTCGCCCTCGCGGCGCTCGTCGCCGCGGGGCTGCTCGGCTACCTCAGGCTGCTCGCCAAGGCATACTCGCCGGCGCTCGTCGAGGCGCGCCTGCAGGCGCTTCAGGCCCGCATCCGGCCGCATTTCCTGTTCAACAGCCTGAACGCCGTGCTCTCGCTCATCCGGCGCGACCCGAAGCGCGCCGAGCGCGCCCTCGAGGACCTGGCCGACGTGTTTCGCACGCTGATGTCGGAGCCGAGGCAGTTCGTGCGCCTCGCCGACGAGATCTCGCTGCTCGAGCGTTACGCCGGCATCGAGCAGCTCCGCCTCGGCGAGCGGCTGCGCATCACCTGGGAGCTCGACGCCGCGCCGACCGACGCGCTGCTGCCGCCGCTGGTGCTGCAGCCGCTGCTCGAGAACGCGGTGTTCCACGGCGTCGAGCCGGGCACCGCGGTGGGCGAGGTGCTGGTGCGCATCGAGCGGCGCGGCGACCGGGTGCTTGCCCGCATCGAGAATCCGTATGTCGCCGACCAGCAGCGCCGCGTAGGCAACCGGATGGCGCTCGAGAACATCCGCGAGCGGCTGGCGCTGTTCTTCGACGCCGAGGCGCGCATCGAGACGAGCGCCGACGGGCGCCGCTACCGGGTCGAGATCGAGATGCCGTACCGATCGGAAGGAGCATGATCAAGGTCTTCATCGCCGACGACGAGGAGCCGGCGCGCGAGCGCCTGAAGGAGCTGCTCGGTGACATCGCCGCGGAGCTTCCCACCTCGGTGGTGGGCGAGGCGCGCAACGGGCTCGAGACGCTCGAGCGGCTGCCGGACAGCGGCGCCGAGCTCCTCCTGCTCGACATCCAGATGCCCGGCATGGCCGGACTCGAGGTGGCGCGCCATCTCGCCTCCCTGCCGGAGCCGCCGACGGTGGTGTTCGTGACCGCCCACGACCGGCACGCGGTGGAGGCGTTCGAGCTGAATGCCCTCGACTACCTGCTGAAGCCGGTGCGCGCCGAGCGCCTCGCCGCGGCGCTGAAGAAAGCGAGCGTGCCCAACCGCGAGCAGCTCGCCAAGGCCGCGCAGAACGCTCGCGAGTACATCTCGGTCTCGGAGCGCAATCGGATCGTGCTGGTGCCGGTGCGCGAGATCATTTTCCTGCGCGCCGAGCAGAAATACGTGACCCTGCGCACGCGCAACCGCGAGCATCTGATCGAGGAGCCGCTGGTGTCGCTCGAGCGCGAGTTCGCGGCGAGCTTCGTGCGCATCCACCGTAACTGCCTGGTGGCCCGCGCGGCGATCCGCGGCTTCGAGCGTGGCGCCGACGGGGACGACGAGCCGCACTGGGTCGTGGTGCTCGACGGCCTCGAGGAGAAGCTGCCGGTGAGCCGGCGCCAGTGGCCGGCGCTGCGCGAGCTGGTGGCCGAGAAATGAAGCGCGTCGTCATCGCCACGAGGAGAAGCCGGCTCGCGCTTTGGCAGGCCGAGCACGTCCAGCAGCGCCTCGAAGCGCTGCACGCCGGGCTCGCCGTCGAGCTCCTGCCGCTCTCCACGCGCGGCGACGAGATCCTCGACCAGCGCCTCGATCAGGCGGGCGGCAAGGGCCTGTTCGTGAAGGAGCTCGAGAACGCGCTCGCCGAGCGGCGCGCCGATCTCGCGGTGCATTCCATGAAGGATGTCCCCGCCGACCTGCCCCCGGGGTTCGTGCTTGCCGCCATCATGGCGCGCGAGGATCCGAGAGACGCCTTTGTCTCCAACAACCACCAGAACATCGGTGAGATGAAATCGGGTTTGGTGGTCGGTACGTCGAGCCTGCGCCGCGCAGCCCAGGTCGCCCAGCGCCATCCGCACCTCGAGATGAAGCTGCTGCGCGGCAATGTCGAGACCCGCCTGGCCAAGCTCGATCGGGGCGAGTACGACGCCATCATCCTGGCCGTGGCGGGCCTGGTGCGCCTGGGGCTCGCGGCGCGGATCCGCTCGCGCCTGGACGTGGACGACAGCCTCCCCGCCCCGGGGCAGGGCGCGCTCGGCATCGAATGCCTGGACGGGCGCGAAGAGCTGGCCGCGCTGGTCGGGCCCCTGAACGACCCGTCGACCGCGTGCTGCGTGCAGGCGGAGCGCGGCGTCAGCCGGGCGCTCGGCGGAAGCTGCGCGGTTCCGCTGGGGGCGTACGCCGAAGCGACGGGTGCGGGGCTCAGGCTTCGCGCTCTGGTCGCTTCGCTCGATGGCCAACGCATCGCGCGTGCCGACTGCCGCGGAACCGATCCCGCCGCGCTCGCAGCCGACGCCGTTGCCGAGCTCCGTCGCCACGGCGCGGTCGAAATCCTGTCAGCGCTTGGAACGTAAGCCGCTCCAGGGCCGAGGCATCGTCATCACTCGTCCGTCGGGGCAGGCGGAGCGGCTCGCTTCGCTCGTGTCCGCGGCCGGCGGACGGCCGTTCCTCTTTCCCGCGATCGAGATCGAGCGGCTGCCCGAGCGGCCGCTGCCCCGGGTGGAGGAATTCGATCTCGCGGTGTTCGTGAGCCCGACCGCCGCCGAGTGCGCGTTCGAGCGTATCAACCGCGCGGGCGTCCCGGTGGCGGCGCTCGGCAGCGGCACCCGGCGCGCGCTGGAGGCGCTCGGAGCGCGCGATGTCCTGGCGCCCGAAAGCGGCGCCGACAGCGAGGCGCTGCTCGCGCTTCCGCAGCTCCATGAGGTCGCCGGCAAGCGGATCCTGATCGTGCGCGGCGAGGGCGGTCGTGAGCTTCTCGCAGACACCCTGGCCGCGCGCGGGGCGCGCACCGAGTATCTCGAGTGCTACCGGCGGATGTTGCCGCACGCCGACATGGCGCCGCTGATCGCGGCGTGGGAACGGGGCGAGATCGATGCGGTCACCGTGTCGTCGTCCGCGAGCCTCGACAACCTCATCACGCTGCTCGGCGTCCCGCGGCTCGCGGCCAGGCCGATCTTCGTCAACCATGCCCGCGTCGCGGAGCGCGCGCGCGAAGTCGGCATCCCCGAGCCGATCGTGGCAGGCCCCGGCGACGAGGAAACAGCCGATGCGCTGGTGGCATACTTCGGCTCCCGCGCTATGAGTAACAGTCCGCAAGACAGCCAGGAAAACAAGCGGCCGGAAGAGCAGCCGCCGATGCATCCCCGGTCGCGCCGGCGGACCTCGTGGCTGCTCCTCTGCGCCGTCCTCCTTTCCGCGGCGCTCGCCACGGTGTTCTGGCTCGACGCGCGCCAGCGCATCGACGCCACCCAGCAGGAGCTGGCGCGCCGGCTGCGCGACATCGAGGCCGACGCGCGGGAGGCGCGCAGCGTGGCGCGCCAGTCGGAGGATGCGCAGCGCGACACCCGCGCCAGGCTCGTCCAGCTCGAGACGCGCCTGGCCGAGTCGCAGAGCCAGCAGCTCGCGCTGGAGTCGCTCTACCAGGAACTCTCGCGCAACCGTGACGAATGGCAGCTCGCCGAGATCGAGCAGGTGCTCGCCATTGCCTCTCAGCAGCTGCAGCTTGCCGGCAACGTGCGCGCGGCGCTGCTCGCCCTGCAGCTCGCCGAGCAGCGCCTCGCGCGGGCCGACCGGCCGCAGTTCGTACCGATCCGGCGCGCCCTGGCACGCGACATCGATCGGCTGAAAACCCTGCCGAGCCTCGACCTGGCGGGGATGAGCATGCGCATCGACCAGCTTGCGGCGAAGGTCGACACGCTGCCGCTCGCCTTCGACGAGCGCGCCGAGAGCAATCCGCCGGCGAAGGAGGCTGCCGCTGTGGACGAGCGCGGGTTCTGGTCCCGGCTTTCCGCCGAGGTCTGGAACGAGCTGCGTCAGCTGGTCGTGGTCCGGCAGGTCGGCAACGCTGAGCCGCCGCTGCTGCCGCCCTCGCAGGCCTACTTCGTGCGCGAGAACCTGCGCCTGCGCCTGCTGAACGCGCGGCTCTCGCTCATCGCGCGCGACGAGGCCGGATACCGCGAGGATCTACGCACGGCGCAGCGCTGGATCCAGCGCTATTTCGATCCGCGCTCCAAGCAGACGGCCGACGCCCTCAACCAGCTGAAGCAGCTTTCCTCGACCACAGTCAGCTTCGAGCTGCCGAGCATCACCGAGAGCCTCGAGGCGGTACGCGGCTACAAGTCGCGGCGGGAGCGACAACCGGGATGAGATGCGCGGGATGAGTAGCCGGGAATGAGATCGCTGTTCTGGCTGCTCGTGGTGTTCGCGGCGGCCGTGGCCCTGGTGATCGTCGGCAGGGTCGATTCGGGCTACGTGCTCCTGATCTATCCGCCCTACCGGGTCGAAGTCTCGATGCTGTTCTTCGCCATCGCGCTGGTAGCGGGCTTTGCCCTGCTGTACGCGCTGACCCGGCTGCTCGGGCATGCACTGTCGCTTCCGGCGTATGTCCGCGGCTACCGCGCGCGTCGCCGCCGCGAGCGCGCGCACGCCGCGCTCGCCAGCGCGCTCCAGGCCTATTACGAGGGCCGCTACGCGCGCGCGGAGAAGGAGGCCGCGGTCGCCTTCGAGGGCGGATCGGCGCCCGCGCTCGCCGCGCTGCTTGCGGCGCGCTCGGCCCACCAGCTGCGCGACTTTCAGCGCCGCGACCGCTGGCTCGACCGCGCCGACGCGCAGGGCGAGCGCATGCACAGCGCTTCCCTTGCCACGCGCGCCGAGCTCGCGCTCGAGGAGCGCGACTTCGTCACCGCGCGCGATGCGCTGCGCAACCTCCACAGCGTGCGCCCGAAGCAGGTCGCTACGACCCGCATGCTGCTGCGGGCCGAGCGCGGCGCCGGTGCCTGGGACGAGGTGCTGCGTCTCGCGACCCAGCTCGGCAAGCGCGACGCCATCGCGCCGGCGCTCGCCGAGGAATACAAGGTGCAGGCCACGATCGAGCTGCTCGGGCGCGCGTCGGCCGACGACGGCGCGTTCGAGCGCCGCTGGCGCGGCGTCGAGGCGAAAGACCGTGTCCATCCGCGCATCGCCGCGGCGGCGGCGCGCCACGCCACGGAGCTCGGCAAGGCGGCAATGGCGCGCGAGATCCTGGAGCGCGCGCTGGCGGCGGAATGGTCGCCACAGCTCCTAGTGCTCTACGCCGAGCTGCCGGGTGAAATGGCAGAGGACGCGAGAACCGCCGAAGCGCGCGAGCGCATCGAGCGCGCGGAGAGCTGGCTCCTCGAGCACGCACGCGACGCCCAGCTGCTCGCGGCGCTCGGCCGCCTGTGCGCGCAGGCCGGGCTTTGGGGCAAGGCGCGCAGCTTCCTCGAGGCGAGCGTCTCGTTCGAGGAGAGCCGCTCGGTATATCTCGAGCTCGCGCGGCTCGCCGAGCGCCTGGGCCAGCCGAGCGATGCCCAGCTGCACTACCGCCGGGCCGCCGAGATCTCCTGAGCGGCTACTTCGCCGGCCGGCGCTCGGTGGTGGGCCGGAAGTCGTAGGTGAGCTGGTACACCAGCGCGGGCACCATCTCCTCGCGCGGGTCGGACTTGCTCATCGAGCCGCTGACGCCGTTCTCGGACACGTTGAGGCGGCCGATCTGCCGGCGCACCCAGCCCGAATTGCTCCAGACGCTCGCGCCGCTGGCGGTCTCGAGCAGCCGGGCGGAAATGTCGCCCCGCACCTCCGTGCGCAGGCCGGCATCCAGCTTGGCGAGGTCGTTCACACGGACGTCGGTCTTGGGGTCCGCATAGGCGATCTCGCCGAGGAACACCGCGCCGACGCCGTACTTCTTGCCGATGCGCTTCGCGGCGTCGGCATCGAGCTGATTGCGGCCCACGGCGGCAAGCACCGTTTCGCGGCTGCCGAGCTCGATGAAGCGCGTACCCGGCTGCGCCGACTGGATCTGCTCCTGCAGCTGCTGCGTGGCACGCGCGCTCCCGAGGCCGGAGTTGGAGCTGAACTCGATCACGCCGAGGGTGCCGTAGCCTTTCAGTTCCATCCGCGGCGGCACGGTGACAAGCACCGTGTGGGAGCACCCGCTCACCAAGAAGAGCCCGAGCAGGATTGGTCCGGTGAAGTTGCGCATGCCACCCTCCCTTGTTATTTGCCGCCAGACTACCGGAGGGTGTGAAACGGGTCGGTGATAATTGTCCGCTCAGGCGGTGGACATTAGGCCCAGTCGCGCGGCCTGAGAAAGTCGGTGTAGAGCCGGTCCTCGGGGGAACCGGGCGCGGGCTTCCAGTCGTAGCGCCAGGCGGCGTGGGGCGGCATCGACATGAGGATCGACTCCGGGCGGCCGCCCGACTGCAGGCCGAACAGCGTGCCGCGGTCGTACACCAGGTTGAACTCGACGTAGCGTCCGCGCCGGTAGAGCTGGAAGCTTCTTTCCCTCTCACCATAGGGCATGGCTCGGCGTCTTTCCAATATGGGGATATACGCCGTGAGGAAAGCGTCGCCCACGGAGCGCACCAGGCGGAAGGAAAAATCGAAATCGCGCTCGGCAAAGTCGTCGAAGAAGATTCCGCCGATGCCGCGCGGCTCGTCGCGGTGCTTCAGATGAAAGTAGCGGTCGCACCAGGCCTTGAAGCGCGGGTAGTAGTCCTCGCCGAACGGGTCGAGCGCCTGCCGGCAGCGGCCGTGGAAGTGGCGCGCGTCCTCCTCGAAGCCGTAGTAGGGCGTGAGATCCATGCCGCCGCCGAACCACCAGGTGTCCTTTGCGGCGAAGAAGCGCACGTTCAGGTGCACCGTCGGGCAGTAGGGATTGAGCGGATGCAGCACGAGCGATACGCCCATCGCCTCCCAAGCCTGCCCGGCGAGCTGCGGCCGCGCCGCGGTCGCCGACGGCGGAAGCTGGCTGCCTTTCACGCGGGAGAAGTTGACTCCGCCGCGCTCGAACAGCCCGCCGTTCTCAATTACGCGGGTGGTTCCGCCGCCGCCCTCGGCGCGTTTCCATTCGTCGGTCCTGAAGGCCTGCCCGTCGGCGGCTTCGAGCGCGGCACCGATCGACTTCTGCAGGGCGACGAAGTAGTCGCAGACGGCCTCGATTTGCATGACCGCCAGCCTAACTCCGCTTGATCGCGCGGTGGCCGATGTCCTTGCGGTATTGCATGCCGTCGAAGCGGATGCGCTCCACGGCTTCGTACGCGCGCGTGCGCGCCATCTTCACCGAGTCGCCGAGCGCGGTGACGCACAGGACCCGGCCGCCGCTCGTCACCAGCGCCTTGCCGTCGGCGCGGGTGCCGGCGTGGAACACGCGGCAGTCGTCCGCGGCGGGCGGAATCCCCGTGATGGGGTCGCCCTTGCGCGGATCGTCGGGATAGCCGTGCGCGGCGATGACGACGCCTAGCGCGGCGCGGCGGTCCCATTCGGCCTCGACCTGCGAAAGGTTGCCGGCGAGCGCACGCTCGAGCAGCCCGAGCAAATCGGACTTGAGCCGCAGCACGATCGGCTGGGTCTCCGGGTCGCCGAGCCGGCAGTTGAACTCGAGGGCCTTGGGATTGCCCGCCCGGTCGATCATCAGGCCGGCGTACAGGAAGCCGCTGTAGGGCACGCCGTCCTGCGCCATGCCCTGGATCGCGGGCTGGATGATCTCGCGCATGACGCGGGCGTGGATCTTCGGCGTGACGATCGGGGCCGGCGAGTACGCGCCCATGCCGCCGGTGTTGGGACCCTCGTCGTTGTCGCGCAGGCGCTTATGGTCCTGGCTGGTGGCGAGCGGCAGCGCGCTCGTGCCGTCGCACATGACGATGAAGCTCGCTTCCTCGCCCTGCAGGAATTCCTCGACCACGACCCGGGCGCCAGCTTCCCCGAGGCTCTTCTCGTTCATCATGCGGTCGATGGCCGCCTGCGCCTCCTCGACGCTGGCCGCCACGACCACCCCCTTTCCGGCGGCGAGCCCGTCGGCCTTGACCACGATCGGCGCGCCGCGCTTGGCCACGAACGCCTTGGCGAGATCGGCGCTCTGGAACGTGCGGTGCAGCGCAGTGGGGATGTTGTGCCGCACCATGAACGCCTTGGCGAAGTCCTTGGAGGACTCGAGCTGCGCCGCCGCGCGCGTCGGACCGAAGATCTTCAGCCCGGCATCGCGAAAGGCGTCCACCGCGCCGGCGGCGAGCGCCGCCTCGGGCCCGACCACCGTCAGGTAAACGCTTTCCCTTTTCGCGAACGCAACGAGGTCGGCGACCTCTGAGATCGCGACGTTCTCGAGCCCGTTCTCGCGCGCCGTGCCGCCGTTGCCGGGAGCGACGAAGACCTTCTGCACCTTCGGGCTCTGCGCGAGCTTCCAGGCGATGGCGTGCTCGCGTCCACCCGATCCGATCACGAGGAGCTTCATGTCAGTGGCGGAAGTGCCGCACGCCGGTAAAGATCATGGCGATGCCGCGCTCGTCGGCGGCTGCGATCACATCGGCGTCGCGCACGCTGCCCCCCGGCTGGATCACCGCGGCGGCGCCCGCTTCGGCGAGCGCGTCCAGGCCGTCGCGGAACGGGAAGAATGCATCCGACGCCACCACCGAGCCTTTGAGCGAGAGGCCGGCGCTCGCCGCCTTCATGGCGGCGATGCGCACGCTGTCGACGCGGCTCATTTGTCCCGCGCCCACGCCGAGCGTCATGCGGTCGCGGCCGAACACGATGGCGTTCGACTTCACGTACTTGGCGACGCACCAGGCGAAGATCAGGTCGGAGCGCTGCGCCTCGCTCGGTGCCGCGCGGGTGACGAGCTTGAAGTCCTTGGGGTCGAGCGCTCGCGAGTCGCTCGTCTGCACGAGCAGCCCGCCGCCGACGCGCTTGTAGTCGTGCGCCTGCGCGCCGTGGGCCAGCGGCACCTCCAGCACCCGGAGGTTCCCCTTGCTGGAAAAGATCTTCTGTGCTTCCGCCTCGACGCGCGGCGCGATCACGACCTCGGCAAACTGCGCGGCGAGCGCCTCGGCGGTCTGCGCGTCGAGCGCGCGGTTGAACGCCAGGATGCCGCCGAAGGCCGACACCGGGTCGGTCTTGAACGCCTTCGCGTAGGCTTCGGCGAGCGTCTCGGCGACGGCGGCGCCGCAGGGGTTGGCGTGCTTGACGATCACGCAGGCCGGGTCGGTGAAGCTCTTGACGCATTCCCACGCAGCGTCCGCATCCGCGATGTTGTTGTAGGAGAGCTCCTTGCCCTGCACCTGCCGGTAGCCGGCAATGCCCCCTGGCGTAGCGCGGTCGTCACGATAAAACGCGGCGCTCTGGTGCGGGTTCTCGCCGTAGCGCAGGTCCTCGATCTTCCTGAGCTGGAGGTTCAGGACCGCGGGATATTCGTGCCGACGCCGCTCGGCGTCGAGCGACGTCAGATAGTTGGCGATCGCGCCATCGTACGCGGCCGTGTGCGCGAACACCTTCGCCGCCAGCTCGAAGCGCGTCGCCGCCGACACCTCGCCGCCGGAGCGGATCTCGTCCAGCACGCGCGCATAGTCGGCGGGGTCCACCAACACCGCGACCCCGGCGTGGTTCTTGGCCGCCGAGCGCAGCATCGCCGGTCCGCCGATGTCGATGTTCTCGATCGCGTCCTCGAAGCGGCACTCGGGATCGGCGACGGTCGCCTGGAACGGATAGAGGTTCACCACCAGCAGGTCGATGGTGCCGATTCCGGCGCCCTGGAGCGCGGCGACGTGGGCCGGATCGTCGCGCCGGGCGAGCAGCCCGGCGTGGATCTTCGGATGCAGCGTCTTGACCCGCCCGTCGAGCATCTCCGGGAAGCCGGTGTACGACGAGACCTCGCTTGCGGCGATGCCTTCCTTGCGCAGGAGCTTCGCCGTGCCGCCGGTGGACACGAGCTCCACGCCGAGCGCGGCCAGCGCGCGCGCAAGCTCGACGATGCCCGACTTGTCGGAGACGCTGAGGAGAGCCCTGCGGACTTTCGACACTACCCTTTGATCCGCAGCTGCTGCATCTTGGTGCGCAGCGTATTGCGGTTGATGCCCAGCATCTGGGCGGCGAGCGTCTGGTTTCCCTTGGCCTGCGCCAGGACCATTTCGATCATGGGCTTCTCCACGTTCTTCAGCACCATGTCGTAGATCGAGGTCGGCTTCTCGCCGTCCATGTCCTTGAAATAGCGCTCGAGCGATCGCTTGACCGACTCGGCGAGCTCGTTTTGTCGGGTCATGCGGCGAGCCTGGAGAAATAGTCGTTCACTGCGGAATGCTGCGCCACCGCGCTTTCGATGCGGACCGCCGCGCAGCGGAACTCCTCGCCGCCGGGCAGCGCACGCACGGTCCAGCCGATGTGCTTTCGCGCCACGCGCGTTCCCTGCTCTTCGCCGTAGAGCTCGTACAGCCCCTCGAGGTGCTCGAGCAGCACCGCGCGAATCTCGGAAAGCGGCGCGGGGGCCGCCGCCCCTCCGGTCGAGAGGAAGTGCGCGATCTCGCGGAACAGCCACGGCCGTCCCTGCGCTGCGCGGCCGATCATGATGCCGTCGGCCCCGGTGGCTTCGAGCACCCGCCTCGCCTCCTCGGGCGTTTCGACGTCGCCGTTCGCCACCACCGGAATGCGCAGGCGCGACTTCACTTCCGCGATGGTCTCGTACTCGGCTTGGCCGCGGAAGGCGCAGGCGCGGGTGCGGCCATGGATCGCGAGCATCTGCACGCCGGCCGCCTCCGCGATGCGGGCGATGGACAGCGCGTTGCGGCGCTCGGGCCTCGGGCCGGTGCGGATCTTGAGCGTCACCGGGGCATCGACCGCCTTCACGACGGCCTCGAGGATGCGCCCGACCAGCGCCTCGTCCTCCAGCAATGCGGACCCGGCCTGCAGGTTGCAGACCTTTTTCGCCGGGCAGCCCATGTTGATGTCGATGATCTCGGCGCCGAGCGCCACGTTGTGGCGCGCCGCATCGGCCAGCATCTGCGGGTCGGCGCCCGCGATCTGCACCGCGATCGGGCCCGTTTCGCCGCCGTGATCGAGCCGCAGGCGGGTCTTGCGCGACTCGCGCAGCTCGGGCCGCGAGGACACCATCTCCGACACGGCGACCGCAGCGCCGTAGCGCCGGGCGAGGCGGCGAAAGGGTCGGTCGGTGATGCCGGCCATCGGAGCGACGAACAATCCGCTGCGCAGAACATGCGCGCCGATCTTCATTGGCCGTGGCGTCTTCCGGAAAAACAGGGAAGCGAATTTTATCCGCTTTGCCCGTCAAAAAGAATCGGGGCGCGACCGGTGTTGTTTTTTCACGGCAGCGCGGAAGGCCCATAGATCATGCGGCGCGCGAAGAACCGCCGCGGCGCGGGAAGGAGATCGAGCGCCGTCAGCGCCAGGCCGCGCGCCGCGCGCGCCAGCGGATTCGTGCCCAGGAACGCGCCCGCGAGCGCGTCGGTCACGCCGATCGTCGCCCGCGCGTCGAGCCGGCGGCTCGCGGCATAACGCGCGAGCATGGCCGCGTCGCCGGGATCGCGCGATTCGACAAAGGCTCTTGACAAATCCCACGCATCTCTCAGCCCGAGGTTGAGTCCCTGTCCGGCGACGGGATGCAGCGTCTGCGCCGCGTTGCCGATGAAGACGGCGCGCGGCATGACGCGCGCCGGATGCACGCGCAACGACAGCGGCTGCAGCGCCCGCTCGCCGACCGCCACCGGCCGGCCGGGGCGGCGCCCCGCCGCGGCCGCGAGCCGCTCGAGGAAGATCGCATCGGCGCACTGCGCGAGCTCGGCGGCGCGCTCGGGCCGGCAGCTCCAGACCAGCGCGTAGCGTCCCGCGAGCGGCAGGAGCGCGAGCGGCCCCTCGGGCGTGAAGCGCTCGAACGCCGTCGCGTCCGAGGCCGGCTCGGTGCGCACCAGGGCGACCAGCGCGTCCTGCGCGTAGCGCTTCTCGCGCGACTGCGGAGCCGATCCCTCGGCGTGGACCACGCATCGCGCCTGCATCTCGCCTTGAGCAAACAATCCTTCGCACTTGGCGTGGAGGAGCGGCACCAGGGCCGAATAGTCGGTGACGTAGCCAAGCGCCGGAACGCCGGCGTCGGCCGCGTCCATGACCGTGCGGCCGAACGCTGCCTGCTGCGAGACGTGAATCCTCCGGATGGGCGTCGCCTCGAGCGAGCGCCACACGTCGAGCTGCTCGAGGATCAGGCGGCTCGCGTGAGAAAGCGCGAGCGGCCGGAACGCTGCCCGGGTCTCGGTTCTGCCGAGAATGGCGAGCTTCAGGTGCGAGCCGCGGAGGGCGAGGGCGAGCGCGCATCCGACCGGGCCCGCGCCGCGGATGAGGACGTCAGTCCCTGGGCCGGGCATCGCGCATCAGCGCTTCGATTTCGGCAACGCCCTTGGGCGCTTCGGCCGTGATCACTTCGCACGCGCCCTGGGTCACGACCACGTCGTCCTCGATGCGGATGCCGATGTTGCGCAGCCGCTCCGGCACGTCGTCGGCCGCGCGGATGTAGAGCCCGGGCTCCACCGTCAGCGCCATGCCGGGCTCGAGCGTTCGCCACTGCCCGGCGCGCTTGTATTCCCCAGCGTCGTGCACGTCGAGACCGAGCCAGTGCCCGGTGCGGTGCATGTAGAAGCGCTTATAGGTTTCTTTTTCCAGGATCTCCTGAAGCCCCGCCTTTAGTAGTCCCAGGTCGATCATGCCCTGCGCCAGGACGCGCACCGCGGCCTCGTGCGGCTCGTTCCACGCGCTGCCGGGGCGCACCTTGTCCATGGCGGCCTTCTGCGCGGCGAGGACCACTTCGTAGACCTCGCGCTGGGCCGGGCTGAAGCGTCCGCCGATGGGGAAAGTGCGCGTAATGTCGGAGGCGTAGCCGTCGAGCTCGCAGCCCGCGTCGATCAGGAGCAGCTCGCCGGCATGCAGCGGCGCGTCGTTGAACACGTAGTGCAGCACGCAGGCGTTCGGACCGCCTGCGACGATCGGAGAGTACGCAGGAAACTGGGCGCCGTTGCGGCGGAACTCGTGGAGCAGCTCGGCCTCGATCTCGTACTCGCGGCGGCCCGGCTGCGTGGCCTGCATGGCGCGGCGGTGCGCCGCCGACGCGATGCGCGCGGCGCGGCGCATGACCGCGAGCTCCTGCGCGTCCTTGATGAGGCGCATGTTGTCGATCAGGGCGCGCACGTCCTGCACCCGCTCGGGCGCCATGATGCCGGCGCGGCCCTTGGCGCGCACCGCGTTCAGCCAGCGCATGACGCGCGCGTCCCACTCGGGGTCAGCGCCGACCGGATAGTGCAGCGCGGGCTGGTTCTCGAGCAGCTCGATCATCTTCTCGTCGAGCGCCGCGATCGGATAGGCCTCGTCGAAGGCGAAGCGCTCGCGCGCGGCTTGCGGGCCATGGCGGAATCCGTCCCAGATCTCGCGCTCCTCGCTGCGCTCGCGGCAGAAGAGGATGCTCTTGCCCTCGGCCGTGAGCACGAGCACCGCTTCCGGTTCGGCGAAGCCGCTGAGGTAATAGAAGTGGCTGTCGAAGCGGTAGGGGAAATGCGTGTCGCGGTTGCGCAGGCGCTCGGGCGCGGTCGGCACGAGCGCAACGCCTTCGGCGATGGCCTGCGCGAGGCGCCGCCGGCGCTCGAGATGGTGGGTGACGGCGTCGTCCGGCTTCATCGCGCGACGCTTCCGGCGAGATGCGCCTCGAGCTCGGCGAGGCGCTCGCGCGTGCCCACGTCCTGCCACACGCCGCGGTAGAGCTCGCCGCCCACCAGCCGCCGGGCGGCGGCGGCGTAGAGCAGCGGGGCGAGAGGCGCTTTTTGCTCGGCTGCGACGCCGGCGACCATGGCGGGTGACATGACGGCGATGCCGGCATAAGTGTAGCGCGGCGCGGCGCCGTCCCCGACCACACCGTCCTCGAGGGTAAAGTCGCCGCGGCTGCGGTGCGGCGGGTTCGGGACCAGCACGAGGTGCGCCAGCCGCGCGCCGAGCGAAACCCGGCGCAGGGAGGCAAGATCGAATTCGCAGTAGATGTCGGCGTTCACCAGGAGAAACGGCGCCTCGCCGAGCAGCGCGCGCGCCTTGGCGATGCCGCCGGCGGTCTCCAGCGGCTCGCGCTCGCGCGAGTAGGTGATGCGCACGCCGAAGCGCTCACCCGTGCCCAGTCCCTCGACGATGCGATCGGCGAGATGCGAAACGTTGACCACCGCCTCGCCGTAGCCCGCCGCGGCGAGTCGCTCCAGGTGCCACGCGATGAGCGGCTTGCCGCCCGCCTGCACCATTGCCTTCGGCACGGTATCGGTGAGCGGCCGCAGGCGCTCGCCGCGGCCGGCGGCCAAGATCATGACTCGCATAAATGCTCGGTCATGACTCGCATTTAAGTTCGTCCAGCAACCGGGTGAGGGGAGCGAGGGCGGTATAGCGTTTGGCGACGTCACGAGCGTATCGGATAAAGCGCGGGGTGTCGGCGAGATACTTGGGCTTGCCGTCGCGGTAGTTGATGCGGGCGAAGATGCCGAGCACCTTGAGATGGCGCTGCAGCCCCATCCATTCGAAGGCGCGCCAGAACTCGCCGAAGTCGGCGGCGACCGGCAGGCCCGCGGCGCGCGCCTTCTCCCAGTAGCGCACGGTCCAGTCGAGCACCGACTCCTCGTCCCAGCTGAGAAAGGCATCGCGCGTGAGCGACACCATGTCGTAGGCGATCGGGCCGATGACCGCGTCCTGGAAATCGAGCACGCCCGGGTTCGGGTCGGAGATCATCAGGTTGCGCGGCATGTAGTCGCGGTGCACGTAAACCTTCGGCTGGGCCAGCGCGCTCTGCACCAGCAGCGCGAAGATCTGCTCGAGCCGGTCTTTCTGCTCGTCCCGCAGCTCGGCCTGGAGATGGCGCGTGACGTACCAGTCCGGAAAGAGCTGCATCTCCCTGCGCAGCAGGGCCTCGTCGTAAGGCGGCAGCTCGCCGGCCCGCGTGGCGAGCTGCCAGCGGATCAGCGCATCGGTGGCATCGGCGAAAAGCCGCGGCGCGTTGCTCGGCGCCAGCTCGTTCAGGTAGGTCCGGTTGCCGAGGTCGGTAAGCAGCAGAAAGCCCTGCGCAAGGTCCTGGGCGCGGACCTGCGGCGCGTGCACCCCGGCCTGGTGCAGCAGCCACGCCACGTGCACGAAGGGCCGGCAATCCTCTTTGTCGGGCGGCGCATCCATCGCGATCAGGCTCGAGCCGTCGTCGAGCGTCGCGCGGAAGTAGCGGCGAAAGCTCGCGTCTTCGGATGCCGGGGTCAGGGTGAAGCGGGCGCCGCCGAGCTCGCGCGCGAGCCAGTGCTCGAGGGCTTCGCGGCGAGGGTCGGCGTGTATCATTGAAAATTCTAACATCAACGAAAAAAGGTCCCGCGCTCGATGCGGTACCGCGTCGCTCTGTTGGCATTGTATTTCTCGGTGCCGGCCCTTGCGCAGAGCGTTCCGCCTGCGCAGGCGCAGGGCGCGACCACCATAGACGCCGAGGAGATCGAGGGCGTCGGCGACCTCGAGGTGACCGCCCGCGGCAACGCCGAGATCCGCCGCGACGAGATCAACATCTTCGGCGACCTGCTGCGCTACAACTCCGAGTTCGGCCGCGTGCAGGGCGAGGGCGGCGTGCGCCTGCGGCGCGACGCCGACCGCTTCTACGGCCCGCGCCTGCAGTTCAATACGCTCGACGACAGCGGCACCGTCGAGAGCCCGAAATACCTGATCCAGCGCGAGGCCACGGCGCACGGCTCGGCCGAGAAGGTCGAGATCATCGACCGCGAGCACTACCGCATGAAGAACGGCACCTTCACCACCTGCGAGCCCTCGCGCGACGACTGGGTGCTCCAGGCCTCGGAGATCGAGCTCGACTACGACAAGCAGGAGGGCCGCGCGACGCAACCGCGCCTTCGCTTCTACGACGTGCCGGTCCTCGCCTTTCCCTACGCCACCTTCCCGCTCGAGAACAGCCGCCGCAGCGGCCTGCTCGCGCCCTACTACTCCCAGACCTCGCAGCGCGGCCTCGAGTTCGGCGTGCCCTACTACTGGAACATCGCGCCCGAGGCCGACCTGACCGTCACTCCCGTGCTCATGACCAAGCGCGGGGAGCAGCTCAAGGGCTGGGGGCGCTATCTCCAGCCGAAGTATTCCGGCGAGATGAAGCTCGAGTACCTGCCCGACGACAAGCAGTTCGGCGCCAGCCGGTCCGGCGTGTCGTGGCAGCACGCGCACATCTTCGCGCCGAACTTCACCGGCAATCTCGACTACAACCGCGTGTCGGACGACCGCTACTTCACCGATCTCGCCAGCAGCGTGCGCGTCGTCACCATCGGCAACCTGCAGCAGGACGGCTTCGTCACCTACAACGGCAGCCTGGGCCGCTTTCCCTACAGCGCGCAGGCCCGGGTCCAGAAATTCCAGACGCTGCAGGATCCGCTGGCGCCGATCGATCCGCCCTACCATCGCGTGCCGCAGCTCACTTTCAACTCCAACGCGAGCAACCTGGGGGGGCTGGTCGACGCGACGCTGCCGGCGGAGCTGGTGCGCTTCACGCACGACGTGAAGGTCGAGGGCACGCGCGTGAGCATCAACCCGGTGGCGGCGATGCCGTTCCTCGCGCCGAGCTGGTTCGTCACGCCCAAGGTCGGATTCCGCTCCGCGAGCTACGGCCTCGACCACACCGATCCCGGCGCCGAGACGGCGCCGCGCGCGACGATCCCCTGGTTCAGCCTGGACAGCGGGCTGGTGTTCGAGCGCAGCGCCCGGTTCTTCGGCGAAGCCCTCACCCAGACGCTCGAGCCGCGCCTGTTCTACGTCAAGGTGCCCTACCGCAACCAGGACGCGTTTCCCATCTTCGACACCGCGCTCGCCGACTTCAACTACACGCAGCTCTTCAGCGAGAACCGCTTTACCGGCGGCGACCGCTTCGGCGACGCCGACCAGCTGACGCTCGCCATGAGCTCGCGCTTTCTCATGCAGAACGGGCAGGAAGCGCTGCGTGCCACCATCGGCCAGCGCTACTACTTCGAAGACGAGCGGGTAGGGCTCACGCCTACGTCGCCGCTGCGCACGTCGAGGGCGTCCGACATCCTCGGCTCGGTGGGCGGGCGCCTGTTCCGCTACTGGACCTTCGACACCACCGCCCAGTACAACCGCCTGGAGAAGGAGACCGAGCGCTTCCAGGTCTCGTTCAAGTACAGCCCCGAGGTCGCCAAGGTCCTGAACGCGAGCTACCGCTTCACCCGCGGCTCGGTGCGCCAGATCGACCTCGCGACCCAGTGGCCGATCTCCGCCGGCTGGTACGGCATCGGGCGCTACAATTACTCCTTCCTGGACGGGCGGCTGCTCGAGGGGTTGGCGGGGGCCGAGTACAACGCCGGCTGCTGGGTGTTTCGCGCGGTCGTGACCAAGGTGCAGGCTGCCACGCAGGTGGTGTCGACCGGATTGTTCTTCCAGATCGAGTTCAACGGCATAGGCCAGGTCGGCACCGAGGACGTGGTGGGCCTGCTGCAACGGAACATTCCCGGATACACGGTGACCAACCCCAGGAACCCGGCGGCGGGCCCGCCGAGCTTGCAGAGGCCGCTGCCGTTTCAGCAGGTGTATTAGAGAATTCGAACATGCGCCGGGCGCCGGTGTTTTTGCTGCTGCTTCTTCTGCTGCCGTCGCTCGCGCCGGCGCAGGGGCCGGCGCTCGTCGACCGCATCGTGGCGGTGGTGAACAAGGAAGTGATCACGTTCTCCGAGCTGAACGCCGCGGTGGCCTCCGCCGAGCGCCAGCTGGCGCGCAAGGGGACGGCGACGCCGCCGCGCGCGGTGCTCGAGCGGCAGATCCTCGAGCGGCTGGTGCTCGACAAGGCGCAGCTGCAGAAGGCGCGCGACACCGGCATCCGGGTCGACGACCTCCAGCTCGACCGCGCGGTCCAGCGCATCGCGGAGAACAACAAGATGACGCTGGCCGATTTCCGCAGCACCCTCGAGCGCGACAACGTCCCGTTCGACGCCTGGCGCCAGGACCTGCGCGAGCAGATTCTGCTCTCGCGGCTCCGCGAGCGCGAAGTCGAGGACAAGATCCAGGTGAACGACAGCGAGATCGATCTGTTCCTCGAGGAGCTCAAGGCAAATCCCGAGCGCTCGGAGTACAACGTGTCGCACATCCTCGTGCGGGTGCCGGAGGGTTCGAGCCCCGAGCGCATCGAGGAGGCGCGCGCGAAGGCGCAGAAGGCGCTCGCCGAGGCGCGCGGGGGCGGCGATTTCGCCCGGGTCGCGGCGGGCTATTCCGACGCCCCGGACGCGCTCGAGGGCGGCAACCTCGGCTGGCGGCCGCACGAGCGGCTGCCCGAGCTTTTCTCCTCGGTGCTGGAGAAGATGAAGCCGGGCGAGGTCAGCGAGCCGCTGCGCAGCCCGGCGGGCTTCCACCTGGTCAAGCTGAACGACCGGCGCGACGGCGGCGCGAGCGCCGCCCCGGTCACCCAGACGCGGGCGCGCCACATCCTGGTACGCACGAGCGAGATCGTGTCGGAGAACGAGGCGCGCCGGCGCCTCGCCGACCTGCGCGAGCGCATCGTCAAAGGAAGCGCCGATTTCGCCGAGCTCGCCAAGGTGCATTCCGACGATACCGGCAGCGCCGCCCGCGGCGGCGAGCTCGACTGGATCTACCCCGGCGACACGGTGCCGGATTTCGAGCGCGCGCTGCAGGAGCTGAAGCCGGGCGAGATCTCGCAGCCGGTGAAGACGCCTTTCGGCTATCACCTGATCCAGGTCCTCGAGCGCCGCGCCTCGGACGTCAGCCAGGAGCGCCGCCGCCTCGAGGCGCGCAAGGTGCTGCGCGAGCGGAAGAGCGAGGACGCCTACCAGGAATGGCTGAGGCAGCTCCGCGACCAGGCCTACGTGGAGCTGCGGCTGGAGGAGCGATAGCCGCGCGCCCGGTCATCGCGCTCACCTCGGGCGAGCCGGCGGGAATCGGCCCGGAGCTCTGCGTGCGGCTCGCCGCCGAGCGCTTCCCCGCGCGGCTGGTGGCGATCGGGGACCGGGCGCTGCTCGCGGGTTTTCCCGAGATCGAGCACGTTCCGCTCGCGCGGCCTCGCGTCCCCGGGAAGCTCGACCCTGCGAACAGCCGCTACGTCCTTGCGGTGCTCGAGCGTGCGCTCGCCGGCTGCCTCTCGGGCGAGTACCACGCCATGGTGACCGCGCCGGTACAGAAGAGCGTGATCAACGACGCCGGCATCGCCTTCACCGGGCACACCGAGTTCCTCGCCGAGAAGGCGCGCGCCGACCATGTGGTGATGATGCTCGTAGGCGGCGGCCTGCGCGTGGCGCTCGCCACCACGCACCTCGCCCTGTCCGAAGTACCTCGGGCCATCACGCGCGACCTCATCATTAAGTCCCTCAAGGTCCTCGATCAGGATCTACGCGAGCGGTTCAGGGTCCCGAGGCCTCGCATCCTCGTCGCGGGCCTCAATCCTCATAGCGGCGAGTCGGGCCACCTCGGCCGGGAGGACCGGGACATCATCGCGCCGGCGATCGCGGCGTCCGGCGTCGACGCCGCCGGGCCGATCCCGGCCGACACGCTGTTCGTCCCGGAGCGCCTCAAGCACGCCGACGCGGTGCTCGCCATGTACCACGACCAGGGCCTGCCGGTGCTCAAGTACGCCTCGTTCGGCCGCGGCGTCAACGTGACCCTCGGCCTTCCCTTCGTGCGCACCTCGGTCGACCACGGCACCGCGCTCGACCTCGCCGGCACCGGCAAGGCCGACCCCGGCAGCCTGATCGAGGCGGTGAAGCTCGCCATTGAGCTCGC
>Ga0075418_10000206_pt1 | contig 57676 bp, 52 predicted proteins | sample SoiMetdeltSBSDD2_FD_81776 | JGI IMG/M metagenome (GOLD analysis project Ga0075418, IMG submission 81776) | Bulk soil microbial communities from a Populus tree surrounding site in Tennessee, USA - Soil MetaG P. deltoides SBSDD2 | ecosystem: Environmental > Terrestrial > Soil > Tree plantation...
AATCGCGTGGTTCCGACTTGGGCGTGATACACGATGTACGAGGTCAGGAAGAGCGTGGACGTGACGACTGCGGCCAGCATGCAAAATCGGTGTGCGGACACCTGACCACGGCGAATGAACAGCAATCCGAAAGTGAGCCAGATCGCGCTCAGCGCGTTGAGACACGCGTTGAGTTTGGGAAGATCGTGAAGCGCGATCATGCCGGGGCAGCGAGAAGGCGCTTGGTATCGCGGAGCAGGGTTTTCATCGCTTTTTCATCGGTGGCGTTGTAATAGCCCCGGATCTCACCCCCCCGGTCCACGAGGGCGATGCTTTGGCTATGCAAGAGCGGTTCGGCCGTGTTCGTGGAGTCGTTTTCCACGGCGAGATGAAACCCCTCGGTAATCAACGTTCGAATCGACGGCTCTTCGCCGGTCAAGAACACCCATCGATCGGTCTTGGCGCCGTGCTCCTTCGCGTATTGCTCGAGCGCACCCGGAGGGTCGTGGGCTGGATCCACCGTGATCGACACCAGAAACCAGCCCGATGTTCCGGCGAGCTTTTCCTGTAAGTCGTGCATGCGGTTGGTGAGCACGGGGCAAAGTCCCTGGCATCGGGTGAAAAAGAAGTCCGCCAGCCAGACCGAGCCCTCGAGCCGGGAGCTGGGAAACGGAGTCCCGGTCTGGTCGTAAACGATGAATGCCGGCACGCCGCCCAGGCGGGGAAGCGGCTCCTCGTGCTCGCGATATTTGAAAGTGAGCCGGGGTAAGAGAAGCGCGGCAATCATGGCCGCGGACGCGGCCCACAAAAACCGAGATCGGCCCTCCGGAGTCACAAGAGGTCTCCGCGGGTGTGCCCGCGCGCTACGACCGACGCCGCCCCGAACGCGACGAAGGCAAACACCAAACTCACCGCCCATCCCAAGGCCAAGCTCGGCACCCCAGGGCCGGGATCAGGCAAGAGCAAACGGCGCACCGCGGCCAGCCCGTATGAGAGCGGATTGATCGCGATCAAGAACCGAAGCCAGGACGAGGCACCCTGTGCGGGAAAGAGCGCTCCGGACAACACCCAGAGCGGCAGGAGGAACAAATTCATGACTGCGTGAAAGCCCTGAATCGACTGCATGCGCCATGCAATGAAGAAGCCGAGACTGGTGAGGCCCAGCCCGAGGACGATGAGAATCCCAAGCAGCTCCGGCAGCGCCCAGGGTTGAAACCGCGCGCCGGCCAACGGGGCGAGGGCGATGAGCACGAGCGCCTGCAAAATGGCCAGACTCGCTCCCCCCAGCACTTTTCCGAACACCACCACCGGACGCGGCACCGGGGCTACCAGCACCGACTGCAGGAATCCTTCCTTGCGATCTTCGATAATCGAAATCGTGGAAAAGATGGCGGTGAAGAGCAGCACGAGGACGATCATTCCCGGAAGAACGTAAAGCGAGTAGTTCTGATGCGTGCCCTCGCCCTGAAACGACCGCCCCACGCCCGATCCGAGCAGAAACCAGAAGAGAAGCGGCGTGCCGGCCGCGCCGATGACGCGGTTGGGTTGACGATAAAAACGAACGATTTCCCGGCGCCAAAGGGTGCTCGAAGCGAGGAGAAGGTCCTTCATGGCGCGACGTTCTCCTCGAGACGATGTCCGGTCAAATGGATGAATACATCCTCCAGGGTCGCCTTGCCCACCGAGATCGAATGGATGCGCCCCGGAAATGCTTCGACGAGCGTGGTCACGAACTCGTAGCCCCGCGGCCGCTCCAGCCGCAGACGGTTTTCCAGCACCACGCTTTCGATGCCGAATCGCTCCTCTATCTGTCGGGCCAGCGCATGAGGTTCGTCGGTTTCAACCGTGATCACGTCGCCCCGGAGTGCCGACTTGAGCGCCTCCGGGGTATCAACCGCGATCAACCGCCCCCGATCGAGCACGGCCACCCGCGTCGCATGCTCCGCCTCGTCCATGTAATGCGTGGTGAAGAGCACGGTCATCCCCGTTCGCGTGCGAAGCTCGTTCAAGTACGCCCACATGTCGCGTCGCGCTCCGGGATCGAGTCCGGTCGAGGGCTCGTCCAAGATCAAAAGCCGGGGTTGATGGAGGAGCGATTTCGCGATCTCGACCCGCCGCCTTAGCCCCCCCGAAAACCGGGAGACACGCTCGTTACGGCGGTCCGCGAGGTCGAACAGCGCCAAGAGCTCGGACATACGCGTGTCCAGCGCCCGACCGGATAATCCATAAAGATGGCCCTGGTGAAGCAGGTTCTCGCGGGCGGTGAGGAAGGGATCGAGACTGGGGGCCTGAAACACGATGCCGAGATCGCGTCGCACGGCGCTCTTGGCCGTGTTCGGATCACGACCGAAGAGCTCTATTTTTCCCGAGCCGGCCGGAATCATGGTGGACAGAATGCGGAACAAGGTCGATTTTCCGCCGCCGTTGGGCCCCAGCACCCCGAAGACCTCACCCGCTAGGACGCTGAAACTCACATCGCGGAGGGCGACACGATCTCCATAACGATGGCCGAGAGAAAAGACGCGAACGGCGGTTTGTTGTTCGGTCTGGGGAGAAATTGTGGCAGGCGAGAGCATGGACGCGTTTAGACCGGAAGACGATCTATGAGCATCACCGCAATCAGGGCCGGAAGATAGATGACCGAGGCCAGAAAAAGCCATCGGGCGCGCACGGAGGTGAGCCGCTCGGCCGCCCATAGGGACACCGCAGCATAGGCTGCAGAAAGCAGTAAGGCGCCGAAGAAATACGTGGTCCCGGAAAGCCCGATGATGCTGGGAGCGAGGCTGACCGGTAGGAGAGCCAGCGCCGAGAAGGCAATGTGGCGGCCGGTCACCACGCCTCGGGTATCGCCCACGGTGAGCATGCGGAAACCGCCGCGCACGTAGTCCTCGCGCAGCAGCCAGGCCAAGGCAAGAAAGTGCGGTATCTGCCACAGGTACACGATCAGAAAGAGCGTCCAGGCCGCGAGCGGCACGTGACCCGAGGCGGCCGCCCAGCCGCCCACCGGGGGCAAGGCTCCGGGGATGGCGCCGACCAAGGTGTTGAGGCTCGTCTTTCGCTTCAAGGGCGTGTACACGAACACGTAAAGAGCAAAAGTGGCCGCGGCCAACAGGGCCGTGGCGGCGTTGATGAACACGGCAATGTCGAGAATGCCGCCCAGGCCGAGGATGGATCCGAATAACCGTCCGTGCTCCGGGCTGATGCGTCCGCTAGGAATGGCGCGGCGTTGCGTGCGCACCATCCGCGCATCGGCTTCGCGCTCAACGACCTGGTTGAGCACGCTCGCGCCGCCCGCCACCATCGCCGTGCCGAGAAGCGTGTGGAACAAGTGCAGGAGCGAAAAAACCGGCCCGCTCCCCATGAAGTAACCGACCAGAGCGGTCAGTACGACCATGAGCGTGATGCGAGGTTTGGTGAGCTCGAAGTACGCGCTCAGCGTTGAGCCGCGTAGGCCCTCTTCCCGTACGAGAACGTTCTCTTTCACGCCGGCACCCCTTCCGGAGCGAAGTGCCCCAAGGCGGTCCGCCGAGCCGACATCCCTCGGTGTGTTCTCACGGTGAGCACCATGCTGACTGCGAGCAACACGGCTCCTACCACGACATGGAGCGTGGCCACGCCCACCTGGCGGCTCGTCCAGATAATGCTTGCCCCCAGCATCACCTGCACCACGACAATGAGGGCCATGGCAAATGCGTTTGCGCGCAAATGACGTGGCGCTCGACGGGCCGACCACGCGGTGCCAAAAACGAGAAGGCTGACGATAAGGGCGCCGAGACGGTGGGCAAAATGAATGAAGATCTCCGGAGTCCAGGAGGGAGGAAGCGCGCCACCGAACACGGTCGGGAAATCGGGTATGGCCAGGGCGGCGTTCATGTGGCGCATGACCGCCCCCAGAACAAGTTGTGCATAAATAGCGATCGTAGTCAGCAGAGCGAGACGGGGGAGGCGGCTTTGTCGCGGCAACTCGACCTCCCGTTCTTCCCAGGCTGGCGAATGCGCGAGGGCCAAAAAGACGATGACGAGGAAAAAACCCTGGGCGAGACACGCGTGCAACGCGGACGTCCATACCGGCAGCCGGAGTAACACCGTCATTCCGCCGACCACACCCTGCAGGATCACCAGCCCCAGGGCTCCCCAGGTCAGCCGGCGTACCCAGGCGCGTGGTTCGACGCGCGACGTCCATGCGGCAAGGGTGATGGTCAAGAGGCCGATCGCAGTCGCCACCATGCGATGGCCATGCTCGTAGAACACACCGCCTTGCATGGGCGGCATGACTTTTCCGAACGAGAGCGGCCAGTCGGGCACGGCGAGCCCCGATCCGGTGCTGGTCACCATCGCACCTGCGACGAGGAGAAACAGGACCGCCGGAACGAGAGAGCGGGCGTAAACGGCCAGCCATTCCCGCTGCTTGGAGCGCTGTGTCGGATTAGACGTCAGGGACATTTATTCGCTGAAACGCGTGAGATAACAGAGCCTTCCGGTCACAAGGCGGCGTAGTTTAGCAGACCGGAAGGGAAGCTGCTGGCCGGTCTTATCCCCCTGGACCCCCATATTCGGGAAGGGCCCGGCTCATTGATCTGAAAAAACGATAACCAATATCTGCTTCATGATATCCTCGACTCGGTCTCCGGGAAGGTAGTACACGGAGACGGGGAGAAGAGGAAGCATTTCTCCTCATCGGGACCTAGATCCGCGCAGGTGGATCGCATCCGAACACTCCGTTCCGGGACGCGCCGCGGCGCCGCCCAATGAGGCGCGCCGGCGCACTGTGCGTCCGCGCGGAGTGCCGCCCAAAGCATGGCGGGGAGGTGCTCTCAGATGAGTAGTCATCCCGGAAACCGTTGGGGTAGAGAGCTCGAATAACCCCGAGCTCGACTCCGAAAGGTTTCAAGGGCCGGAGGCAACTCCGGCCCTTTTTCATTGCATCATTGAATCTTCAGAATCTTCTTCGCGCGTTCTCCCGAAACAGAACTGAGGCGGGCAACATACATGCCGGCGGCCAGAACGCGGCCTTCCCCGTCCTTGCCGTTCCACGATGATTCGTGAGTTCCGGCCGGAAGCGATCCCTGGAATACCTGGACGACCTCCCGGCCGGAAATGTCATAGATGGTCAAGCGCACGTTTCCGGCGGCAGGTGTCTCGAAGGCAAACCGGGTATCCGCCGAAAAGGGATTGGGCGCGTTCTGGGCCAGGGAAAGGGTGACCGGCAATCCCGGAATAACGGCGGGTCCGTGCCAGATGATGCGGCCGGCACGATCCATCTCCGCGATCCAGTAGGAGGCTTCGTTTCGGGGTGGGGCCCCGTCGGTGAACACGTAATGGGTTTCGCCCCAGAGCGAGTGACGGGTCAACAAGATCCGGGGGTGCCCCGCTTCCTCCCGATAAACGTCGAACTCTGGAGACTCTCCCGGCAAGCCCTCGATGTCCCAGGACACCACGGCGCCGGGCAGGGCGCGCACCGCGTTGACTTCATGAAGCACCGCGGGAAGGTAAGGCGACCACGCGGCGATATTGTTCGACACTCGGCCACCCGCCCGGTTGAAGTAACCGCCAATGACCATGCGGTCCCCGTTTCCGATCGCGAACGCCACTTCGGGGATTGGCCCGTTCACGCCGGAGCCGAAGAGTTGCCAGGACGTTCCATCCCAGGCGGCGACGCCATGAGTAGAAAGGTTTCCCGATTTCTGGAACTGTCCCCCCGCGACCAGACGCCCCTTGAACACGGTGAGCGAGTTCACCGGGGCGTTGAAGCCCTCCCCCATGGCGTACCAGGCCGTTCCATCCCAGCGCGCGATCATGCGGATCGGTTCGTCGCCCCGGCCGCGGAACGCTCCAGCAGCGATCAAATTGCCGTCGTAACTGGCCAGCGCGACGACCGGTGCATCGAACGTGTGATCGATTTTCTCCCAATGATTCGTGGTCCATCGAGCCACGTACTGCGCCCCGATGCCGGGGATGCTGAACGTCCCTGCAGCGTAAAGGACTTGATTATGAGTCGTGAGATCCTTCACCGTACCGGTCATTCCCGTGCCGAGGTTTCTCCAGGAATCGCCATCCCAATAACAGACGCGATTCACCGGCGTGCCACCCGATGTTCCCATGTTGCCCGACACCGTGATCGTTCCGTAGTAATCCTCGATGTCGTACACGGTGCGGTTGAAGCCAAACCCCATGGGTTGCCAGGCGTTGCCGTCCCACCGGGCAATACTGTTGAGCTCGGTGCCAGTATTGGTGCCGATAAACTGTCCCGCGGCGTAGAGCGTTCCGTTCGATACCTTGAGCGCATAAACAGTGTGGTCGAATCCGCCTCCCATCTCTTCCCACGCGCGGCCATTCCAGCGCGCGATGAAACGCGCGGGAACGTTGCCGGCCACGGTGAAATCTCCACCCACGATCAGATCGCCATTGTAAAACGCGATCGCAAACACACCTCCATTGGTTCCGCGCCCCCGATCCTCGAGCACCGGTTGCCAAATGCCGTCCTTGAGCTGGGCGAAGTATTCGATCGGATAGAGTCCGGAGGCTCCGCTGGCGGTGCGAAACCGCCCCGAAAGCATGAGCACGTCATGGTAGACCGCGATCGCCGTTCCTCGTTCGTCGAGAGGATTGCCCACCGCGCTCCAAGCATCCCCATCCCACGCCGCCACGCCCGTGAACGCCCCGACCGCCAAGAGCCGATCTCCCTGAACGAGCAACCGCTCGATGCCGCCTCGGGTGCCCACACCGAGCGGAAACCAGTGGGTGCCATCCCAACGGGCGATGTTCGCGGCGCCATTCCCGCCCGCTTGGGAAAAATATCCGGCCGCGAGCACCTTGCCCTGGAATTCAGCCAGGCTAACGATCTGTCCGTCGGTGCCTCCACCAAAGGTGTGCCAGTTCGTGCCGTCCCACGACACGATGTGCCCCACTTCATGGCCATCGAAGTAATTGAATGCTCCGGCTACCAGGAGCTCGCCCGGGCGGGAGAGAAGAGCGAGAACCTCCTGATCGGTCACTTTGCCGAGGGCCGACCACCGCGTACCGTCCCAAGTCGCCAGGTTGACGGCGAGGGCGTTACCGGCGCGCGAGAAAAGGCCGCCCGCCACGAGCTTGCCCTCGTGCACGGTCAGCGCCCACACGGGACCGTTCATCCCGCCACCCAGGGACACCCAGGCGTTGCCGTCCCAGCGCGCGATATAGTTCACCGTGTTTCCGTCGGCAATGCGAAAATTCCCACTGGCTATGAGTGAGCCTTGATACTCGGCCAAGCAGACTACCCACCCATCCATGCCGATCCCGAGCTGGGACCATCGCGTTCCATCCCACGCCGCTACATAGCGTGATATGGCTTCGCCGGCCTGAAGAAAGGTGCCGCCGGCAATGAGCTTGCCCTGGAAGTTCATAAAAGCGAATGCGGGCCCGTCTGATCCAGTCCGGTGAAATCCGCTTTCCCAGAACTCGTTCTGCTGGATCTCAGCCGGAGATAAGTTCAGGTTGATGGGGGGCGGGTCGGCCAAGGCATCCGGGCCAAGACAGGCGAGGGCGCCGATGCAGAACCACCGAATGCCGGAAGGGGAGAGTGACATGGCCACCTCCACGCCGGTTCGGAGCGCCCCGGACCGGAGGGGTGATGCTGTGGCGGGGCAAAATCCTCTTGATGCACAATGTAGCTTCCCGGTAGGCCAAGTCAAGTACTGGAGGAGAAAAATGAGATGGAAGGCGCTCTGCGGGGCCGCCCTGCTCCTTTTAATGGGAGTGGAGGCCCAGGCGGATGAGGACCTCCTGGGTCCGGTCAAAGCACGGCTGGACCTGCGCACCCGAGCGCTGCCCCAAATCTCCGATCCGGCCGATAGAACGAGGCTTCTGCTCGCAATCGGCCGCCCGGACGATGCCGTACAAACCGCCCCATCGTTACCCGATAGCCTGCTCGCGCTTCGAGCGAGGGCATTGATTGCGGCAGCAAGGTTCGCCGAGGCGGCACCCCTTCTGGATCAACTCATCGCCACCCGGCTCAAGACGGCCGAAGCTCGGGCACTGGCGTATCGCTGGTGGGTGATGGTGGACGATTTGGGACGGATGAAGTCGGAAGCAGGAAAACGCAGCGAGCCGGTGGACATCCGCGCGCGGGGAGAGGTGGCATCGCTCACCCTCGATTACAGCAAGGCACAAGAATTCTTTCAGCAAGCGCTCAAGATGTCCCGCACCACCGACGACAGTGCGGGAGCGTACTCCGGGTTAGGCGTCGCGGCGTATCGCAAACAGGATTTCGAGACGTCATTGGCCCACTTGAAACGAGCACTCGCCTTGTCGGAGCCGGATCCCGACCTTCTGTTGCACGTCTCGGACACCCTCATTCGTCTGGGGCGCACCGCCGAGGCTATTGCCGCCGCCCGCTTGGCGGTATCCATTGCGCCGTATCACGAAGCGGGACATTACCTTTTGGGAAACGGATACACCGAACGCAATTACACCGAGCTGTTTACCGCCAGATCGCAATCGTTCGCCGATGCAGCGGGCAGGAAGTCACTCGCTCGAGCGGATTCGCTTCTGGCCGCTGGGCATCCGGACGAGGCTCGCAACGCCTATGTCGCCCTTGCCGATGCACACCGAGGATGGGCGGATGTACGCGCGCGATTGGGCTCGCTGGAATTTTCGCGAAGCGACTACGCCTCGGCCCGCCGCTGGTTTGGGGAGGCCTTGAACCTATGTCCCGAATACGGCCGTGCGCATAACGGCATGGCCAAGGCGCTGGAAGCCCAGCGCATGGCGATCGAGGTACATCGCGCGGAATACGAGGCCCGCTTTGCCGCCACGCCCATGCCTCAAGTCTCGGATATCGAGCGGTTCGTGCTCAACTGGGCCTCGCTCTCGCCACGACACCAGAAACAAGTCGCGCTTTCCATCGAGCCCTGGAGCCGGTTTGTTCCGGTGCTCGTAGCTTCGGGAGCCACCTATTACATCAAGCCGCTGTATCAGCTCCTGTCCGAAACACCGGGGCAGGAAGTGTTGCGCGATCAACGCATCAACTACGACTCGAGACTTTGGGATGACGTGCGAGGTTGCGGTGGGTTTCACACCGTGACCGGGATCGAAGACGTTGAGCGCACGATTCTCTCTCGTTACAACACCGTACTCCACGAGCTCTCGCATCAAGTGCACGCGGTGCTGACGGCCGATCGCAAGCGCGCCATCCAGCAGCTCTACCGGCGAGCCAAGGACCGTGACGAAGAGACCCACGCCGCGTTCATGTCCCGCTATGCCGGCGGCAGCGTGTTTGAGTACTTTGCCGAAGGTGCGAACGCGCTCGAGTCCCCGCGCCGGGATGCCTTCGATACTCGTGAGGTTGTCCGGGAGCGTCTGGAGGCCAAGGATCCAGCCCTCCAGGCGCTGGTGGTGGATCTCATGCAACGCGCCTCGGTCGATTCCTGTTACGCGGTCGGGTTCGCCAATCAAGGCGACGATTTGATCGAACGCGGAAAGGCACTCCAGGCCATCGGCGCCTATCAGCAGGCGCTCGCGCGGTCGCCGGAGGATGAGATTGCTCTCGGATCCTTGGTGTACGCGCTCGAGGTGGCGGACAGTTCTAAGTCCGCGCTCATGCGGGCAGAGCGCGAGGCCAAAGAGAACCCAGCCTCGGCAAACCTAAGCGTCCGCTATGCGTACACGCAGTGGGAGGGAGGCCGTGGCTTGGATGCCGCCATCCAAACCCTCGAGAACGGCCGGGCCAAGGTGCGGGAAGAAGAACGGTATCTCGTGGATCTCGAGCTCGGACGATTGTGGTGGGTGGCCGGATCGCCGGAGAAATCCCGGAAAGCGTACGCGCGCGTCCTCGACTATCAGTCCGACAATCCCGAAGGACTGTGGGGGCTCGCCGCCGCCGAAGCGCTGGGATCACGCTGGGACGCAGCGTTCGCCCGGTTCGATGAGGCAGTGCGCCACCGAACCGGGGTGGTGGAGCTACGATCCGACTACGCGCGTGAACTTCTCCGAGCCGGACGTCTCGATGCGGCGGAAGAGCAGATCAAGGCCGCTTTGCTTTTGGATCCCGAGGACCCCGAGGCGCTCGCGCTTCAAGGTTGGTGGCTCTTGGAAAAGGGCAAGGTGGACGAGGCCCAGACCCACGTCGATCGGGCGCTCGCCACCGCTCCGTGGTGTGACCTTGCCCTCATCGTGCGGGCGAGGATTCAATCCAAGGAAGGCAACGAGCAAGCGGCGCGCGCTACGTTGACGCCCGTCCTGACCCGGATCCAGGAGAAAACGAGCCCCAGCTATGTGTACCGCGCGAAATGGGGCCGATACGATCTCGTGCACATGTTGCCCGAAGTCGAGCGCAAGCTCATCCCAGCCCTGTGAAGCGCGCGTTCGGTTGCCTGGCCCTCGTTTTCCTGGGAGCGTGTCATGCTGGCACGTCCGAACAGGAATCGCGCGCGACCGGTAGCGGTGTCAGCGTAACGACGGCGCACCGCTCGGGAACGAAACGCCGGGACGGAAAAGGCATCAATCAAGTTTGGGTCACTCCCGGCGCCTTTCGCATGGGAACGGATCAGTTGAGCCTCGACCGCATCTTGGCGCAACACCCGCCCAAGTGGGTTCTAGGTGAGCTTCCCAGCGAAGCGCCGGATCACAACGTGCTCATCAGCAAAGGTTTTTGGCTAGACCGGACCGAGGTCACCAATGCTGCCTTCGATGCGTTCATCAAGGCGGGTGGATATGAGGATCCCGCCTGGTGGTCAGTCGAAGGCTGGAAATGGCGGCAAGCGCAGACGAAGTTACCCAACGATTGCTTGCCCCTCGTCGCCAATCATCCCCGCGTGTGTGTGACGTGGTACGAAGCGCAAGCCTTCGCCGCCTGGCGGGGCGGCCGCCTCCCGACCGAAGCGGAATGGGAATACGCGGCGCGAGGTCCGGATGCGAAAATCTACCCCTGGGGCGATACGTTCGACAGCACGCGTTGCAACGTGGTCGGCACGAAGGCGCCGGAAGACGTCGGGAGCCATCCCGGCGGGGCGAGCTGGGTCGGTGCCGAGGACATGGCCGGAAACGCCATGGAGTGGGTTCACGACTGGCTCGACGTGCACTATTACGAACAAGAGTTCACCGACGATCCGCGAGGTCCGGAGAAGGGAAGCGTGAAGGTGGAAAAGGGAGGTTGGTGGGGGAGTAATCCCTTCGTGGCGCGGTCCGCTTATCGTCACTTCGAGGATCCACCCGAGTATCAGGATCATCATATTGGGTTCAGGGTTGTTTCGGATGACTGAGAAGCGAATCGCATCATGAGCCGGCGCATGCCGGCGCTCTTCGTGGGCCACGGCAATCCCATGAACGCTGTGGCCACCAATGCGTACACGCGCCCTTTCCATCTGAAGCTGGGTCGAAAACTCCGATCGTTGCGGGAGGAAGGAGTGCTGGTGCTGGGAAGCGGTAACCTGGGTGCTCTGTGTGCAAGTCGGATGAGGACTAAGAGATGAACATTCGCTGGGCGGAGCCACGAGACCAAGATGCGATGTGGGGGATCTTTCGCGAAGTCGTGCTGGCCGGCGACACGTGGGTCTTTGATGCTGAAACATCCCGATCGTTCATGATCGATTACTGGTTTCATCCCGGTACCCTGTCCTATGTAGCCGAAAAGGATGGCCACGTACTCGGGATGTACTTGCTTCGACCCAACCATCCGGGACACGGGTCGCACGTGGCCAACGCCGGTTACATGGTTGCTTCGAGCGCGCGTGGCTTGGGCGTGGGTGAGGCAATGGGGAAGCACTCGATCCAGGAAGCCAGCCGCCTGGGATACAAGGCGATTCAGTTCAATTTCGTGGTGTCGACGAATGAAGCTGCGGTGGCCCTGTGGAAGAAGATCGGCTTCGACATCGTGGGCACGCTCCCTGGAGCGTTCAAGCATTCGAGCCTGGGCTACGTGGACGTGTACGTGATGTTTCGAAGTCTGTAATACGGATCCCACGGTCAGTCGATCGGATAATCGAGCCCCGATCCCGGTTTCCCCAAAAGCCGGCACATCGCCAGGACCTGCCCCTGGTGATGATAGTAGTGCACCTGAGTGCGTAGGATGACCTGCGCGGGAATCAAGAGCCGCTGGCGATTCCCCCACGTGGTCATGAGCCGAGACGTGTTGAGCTCCTCGACCGAAGCGCCGCGCAAATACCGTAGGGTGGCGTCGAAAACTTTCGCCCGATAGCGCTCGAGCGTATCCAAGCTCTCGTAATCCCCTTCGTTTTCGTCGGCATCCATGTGGCCCTCCAGCACGCTGACCCAGTATTTCTCCGCGCCGATTTCATGATGAATTTGGAGCCGAACGCTCGGGTAACCGAACCCCTCCATATTTTGGCTCAGCTCCTCAGCCGTCAGCTGGCGGCAATGCTCGATGAGCCCCTTTACATTGCGATGCGAGCGTTCGTGGATGTCGAGCAGGGAGTTGGCATTGTGCATCGGGTTTCTCCTGCGCATCACGTGGAGCGCGGTATCCGTACCTCGGTGCGGCGAAGTGAGAGCCATGCCATTCCGTAAATGACTAAAGCCAGAATAGCCAGCGCCCGCAGGCCCACTGACATCGAAAGATATTCCAGACACCCACCCACCAGGGCGCCGAGGAGATTCGAGGCCAGGGAAGCGCTCGGGTTCCGGGAACGGGCGAGTAGAATGCTGACGATCACTCCCGCGAATCCCACCGGGAGCGCATTCACCAGACCTCCCACCAGTCCGCGGGTCAGTAGCCCGTATTCGTTCAGTTTCCCGGGCTGAAAAAGCACGAGCAAGACCATGGAAGCCAAAAGAGGAATGAACCACCGATGGGGCGATGCGGGGCGCAAGCGATCGACCATGAGGTTTGCGGCCAAGGCCATGACCAGAATCCCGGCAAAGACGCTGGAGTTCACCAGCCAGGTGGATCCAAACAAAAGAGAAAGGTTCGTTACCCCGCGAGTTTCCAGAAGCAGAAACGCCATGCCCATGAAGAAAAGCGGTGGATCGAAATCGAATCGGTTTGGACCGCGGCGAAACACGAGGCGCAACGCGATGGATCCGGTGAGAAGAACCGAGACGAGGAGGGTCAAGTAACCCCACGGGATGGTGCCCGGGCGAACGTACAGGAATGGCCAGTCGTCCGTGGTGATACGAACGTTTTCCCGGCGGGCGGTTGGTTTCCAGCTCGGGATTCCCGTCGCTGTAGTGAGGTCCAGGCGGCCGGGTTGCCGGGCCGCGACGAAGGTATATCCATAGTTGAGATGGTGAGCGATAACGATGGGTTCCGTGTTCGTGGCCTCGGCGAGCGTCCAGTAGAGGCGGTTGGCGATCCAGTCCCCCGCAAACACGCTGAAAGACAGGCTCAGGTGGCCCTCTGGCCCCACCAGCTTCCATGCCGAGCGGAGTCCGTCCCGGGTATAGACGTAGTTCTCCAGCCGCAGGGAGGAGAGGGACGAGAACATGGCGTGCGAATCGAGAAGGCCGTAACAAACCACGTCGAAGGGCTCGCCGCGGTATTGTTCGAAAAAAGCTCGGGCATCATTGATGACCGGGATGACCGCGGGATTGTCATATGGCTTCTCGGGGTGCAGCTGGCGACCCAGCTCAACGATTCTTCCATCGATATCGACCGAATCCACCCGGAGAAAACCGCATCGCAACGCTGCGGCAACATCGTTCCCCGTCCCCGCCCCGACAACCACAGCTCGATCCCGGGCCGGCCCCAACCGAAAAGGAAGCTCATACACTCTGCGTACGCCTTCGCGCTTCCTTCGTTCCGCTTCGGACTGTTGCGGATCTTGTAACGCCGCTGGCGAGAGATCGTGCATGAATTGATGAAAGTCGCGATTCACCTCGACCACGTAATCGGTGGTTGAGCCCGAGACCGCGGGCGAGAGATCGATTCGGTTATAGGGGGAGAAAATTGCCCCCTGGACCGACCACGCGGTGAGGAAATAGACCGCCACCAGTGCAGCCAGGGAAAGTACGCGCCGGGACAAGATCACGAAGGGGAGTGCCCCGACCAGAAACCATACTGGGGGCGGCGTTCCGGCCCACGTCACCGCCGTCAACGCCAGAACGCCGGCCAACGATCCGAGGAGATCCCACGAGTAGGCACGTAGCGGGTGCAGCCGAGAAAAGAGCGCCCCCACCGCCGAACCCGCACAGAGGAAGACGCCGACCACCATCCAGAATACGAATAGGATCAAGCTCAAGCAGATGACAAAAGCAGCGAGATTCGCCCGGACTTCGGCCCCCCACAACGCCACACTCAGGTCGGGAAACCCGATTTGGTTGAACCCCAAAGGAGTGGCCGCGGCGAGTAGGGCGGAAAGCAGCGCGAGGAGCGGGAGCGTGCCATGGACGAGATGTGGCTTTCTTTTCCCGATGGCCACGCCGAGTCCCATGCCCAGGAACGCGGCCATGAGGATGAGGTTGTTGAAATATGCGAAGACCCGAATTTGGGTCGAAGCCCATCGGATGATCGCAAGCTCAAGGGCGAGGATGCCGAACGTGGCCAGGCCGAGCTGAACTGGGATCGGAAGTTCGCGCCCGGTTTTGCCCATGCTAGAGGCTTGCTTGGGCGAACGTGTCCGCTCCGCCCAATTCCAATATGCGGGGATGCGGCGGCACGACGAAACCGATCAAAATGCCGGATATGAGCCCGCCGGCGTGTCCCCAGTAGTCGGCCTGCAAGAGCGAGGGAAGGACCAGGGCCATGAAGAGGGGCACGTACACCCGCCACGCTTTCCACCGCTGACGGTAGGTGAATCCGCGGCGGTGGCGTACCACCAGCACGATCGCCGCGCCGGCGAGCCCATACACCGCTCCCGAAGCGCCAATGGAAAGAGGCGGTCCGCCGTGTCCCATGTAGGACACCACCATGCCGGTTACGCCGGTAATGAAGTAAAGGAGATAGGTCCACAACCGTCCGGCCAGGAACTCGACTGCTCCAGCGCTCACCAGGAGCGCGACCATGTTGTTCGCCAGATGCCGTCCATCCGCGTGCATGAAGATCGTTGGAATCCACCACCAGAACGCGTGGCGCTCCGACACCGCCGACCACCAGCGCGTCGTCTGATCGTGGATGGCGGGCGAGTAGGTGCTTCCCAGGACAACCATAAGGACCGAGAACGTAATGAGATTTGCCAAGAGCAGGAACTCGGTCGCGGAGACGCCGCGGCGGGGGAAGAGCACGTCTCGAAGCGAGGGGCCGCGAGTGGGCCTGACGAGTGCGGGCGCTACTCCGGAAGAATAGCCGGGAACGGTTCGAGCACGGGTCCATTCTTGCCCCGGAAATCGAACCAAGGTTTCCGGGGGAATGCGTCCGTCCTCGATCCAGCGCTGCCATTCCTCGGCCTCGAGATGGATTTCTTCATCTCCGAGCTGCACGACGATCATGCGGGGGATTCTAACCGGTCAGGAGCGGCCGGGGGTGCCAAGGAGCGCTTCCATGGCTTCCGCGCCTCGGCCGGCATGATAGGACGAACGCACCAGAGGGCCCGATTCCACGTACACGAATCCCGCCCGCTGTCCCGCCACGCGAAGCTCGTCGAACTCCTGGGGGTGGTAGTACTTCATGACCGGCAGGTGCTTCTTCGTGGGCTGCAGGTACTGGCCCACGGTAAAGATGTCCACATCCGCGCGGCGGAGGTCCCCCATGAGAGCCACAATTTCGTCTTGTGTTTCTCCGAGCCCGGCCATGATCCCGGACTTGGTTGCCTTGATCCGGTCGCCGCGGGCGCTCGCCGCACGCGTCAGGAGCTCCAGCGTACGCTCGTAAACGGCTTGCGGTCGCACGCGCTTGTAGAGCCGGCGCACGCATTCCGTATTGTGAGCAAGGATCTCGGGCCGGGCGTCGAGAATGATCTCGAGCGCATCCCAGTTTCCCTGCAAGTCGCTGATCAGAACCTCGACGCGACAACCGGGGTTCTGCTCCCGAATGGCGCGGATGGTGGCTGCAAAATGCGATGCGCCTTCGTCCGGCAAGTCGTCACGGTTCACTTGTGTGATCACGACGTGGCGCAACCCGAGAGCTTGCACCGCCTCGGCGACGTGACGCGGCTCGTCGGGATCGAGATAACCTGGTTGTCCCTTAGCCACGTTGCAAAACATGCAGCGCCGCGTGCAAATGTCGCCCATGATCATGAAGGTGGCGGTTTTCTCTTGCCCCCAGCATTCGTAAATGTTGGGGCACCGCGCTTCCTCACATACCGTGTTGAGGCGAAGGTTCTTGACCAGGGACTGAATTTCCCGGAACTCGCCCGTATTCTGAAGGCGAACCTTGATCCACTCGGGACGGCGGAGCTTGGTCTCGCTCATGCGGACCTCTCCGCAAGCTCACGCTCGTCCACCCAGACCAGCTCACGTTCGAACACGTCACCGAGGTGTCGCGCCACCGTGCTTCCCATCTCTTCCAATGTGGGGGGCGCATTCAGCGAGCGAGCCATATTGGTCACGCCATAGCTGCGGATGCCGCACGGGACAATCGTGCGAAAGTGGTCCAGATTGGTGGTCACGTTCAACGCAAAACCGTGGCTCGTCACCCAGCGCGAGACGCGCACGCCGATGGCGGCGATTTTCTCTTGGCCCACCCACACTCCGGTCAGCCGCTCGAAGCGGCCCGCGTGGATGCCGTAGTCGGCCAGAGACAAGATGAGTGCCTCCTCGAGCCCCCGCACGTATTTCCATACGTCCTTGCGGTCCGGGGAAAGATTGAGGATCGGATAACCGACGAGCTGCCCGGGACCGTGATAGGTCACGTCACCACCCCGCCCGCACTCGAACACCTGAATCCCCAGTCTCGACAGATCCGACGACGAGGCCACGATGTTCTCGCGATGCGCAGAGCGGCCGAGGGTGAGCACGGGATCGTGCTCGAGCAGGTAGAGAGCGTCGGGGGCGCTCCCCGCCTGCACCGCGGATACGCGGGCTTCCTGAAGGCGGAGGCCCTCTTCGTAGCCCACCCGCCCCAGAAAAGTCGTCTCAAGTCCTCGAAGACTCATACATTCATTCTACGCCACCGGCTACTGAACGTTTCCCGCCTCGATGAACTGTTTGACCGAGGCCATGAACATCTCGGCCATCGCGCCATCCACGAGCCGGTGATCGTAGGAGAGCGAGAGGTAGGCGCGGTGGCGGATGGCGATGGCGTCGTTCACCACCACCGGACGCTTCTCGATCGCGCCCACACCCAGGATCGCCACCTGGGGCTGGTTGATGATCGGTGTCCCCATGAGACCACCGAACACGCCCGGGTTGGTGATCGAGAACGTGCCGCGGAGCACGTCATCCGGCATGAGCTTCTTGGTTCGTGCGCGCTCGCCCAGATCATTGATGGAGCGCGCGAGGCCCTGGAGATTCTTCTCGTCGGCATTGCGAATGACGGGAACGATGAGCCCCTTGCCGTCTTCCAACGCGACCGCGATCCCGACGTTGATCTCTTTCTTGAACACGATCTTGTCGCCCATCACCGCGGCGTTCAAATACGGATACTTCTTGAGCCCCTCCACCACCGCGCGGACCACGAACGGCATGAAGGTGAGCTTGATGCCCTTCTCGGCCAGGTCGCGTTTCATGCTCTCGCGCTGGCGAGCCACCGCCTCGAAGTCCACATCGAAGAATGACGTGACGTGGGCGGAGACCGACATCGAGTAGACCATGTGCTCGGCGATCTTCTTGCGCATGATGGTCATGGGCTCGAGCTCGACCGGTTCACCTTCCACGTACGGAGGAATGCGAAGGTCGGGGATGAAGAGCCCACCCGCCGGCATCGGAGCTCCGGCGGGGATGAACGGCGGGGGAGCGGTGGCGGGGGCGGTTTTCGGCGCAGGAGACGGAGCGGTCTCGATGTAATCGATAATGTCCCGTTTGGTGACACGACCCGAAATGCCGTGTCCCTGAACCTCGGCGATGTCGACGCCGTGTTCGGCGGCAATCTTGCGAACGACCGGCGACGAGCGTACGCGGCGCAACTCATCCACCGGATATTGCCCGTACGGTTTCTCGAGCTTCGTCTGACCGTCGCCCCGTGGGGCAGCCGGCCGCGGGGCTTCAGGCTCGCGGATCGCTGTGGCAGCGGGACGAGGTTCGGGTTTTGCTGCCGCCCTAGGTTTAGCCGGGGCCTCGGTTCTAACCGGGGCTTCCGCCTTGGGCGCTTCGGTTTTTGCCACGGCCGCCGGTGCTTCGCCTTCACCGGCGATGCGCGCGACCACGGCGTTCACGGGTACGGTTTCTCCTTCCCCGGCCACGATCTCGCTCAACGTTCCCGAGGCGGGCGCAGGAATCTCGGCGTCCACCTTGTCCGTGGAAATCTCGAAGAGCGGCTCATCGCGCTCGATCTTGTCTCCGACTTTCTTGAGCCACTTCGTGATCGTCCCTTCAGCCAGGGACTCTCCCATTTGCGGCATGATCACATCTTTGGACATCGACGTCTCCTAATAGGCCGCGAGCTTGCGCGCCGCGTTGGCAATGATGTCGGGGTTGGGCATGAAGAAATCCTCGAGCGGGGGACTGTAGGGCACCGGAGTGTCCTGGCTGGCCACCCTGAGCACGGGCCCATCCAGGTATTCGAACGCATGCTCGGTGATGCGAGCCGCGAACTCCGCTCCTGCCCCTCCGGTCATCGTGGCCTCATGCACGATCATGGCCTTCGAGGTTTTCTTGACCGATTCGAGGATGAGATCCAAGTCGAAGGGCAGGATGCTTCGCAGGTCGATCACTTCGACCGAGATCCCGTCCTTCGCCACCGCCTCCGCCGCCTCGAGGGATCGCGCCATCATGCCGCCATAGGTGATGAGGGTTACGTCGTCGCCGGCACGGCGCACGATGCCTTTACCGATCGGCACCACGAAATCATCGGCCGGCAACACTTCCTTCACCCGCCGGTAAAGGAACTTGTGCTCCAGAAAAATGACGGGATCGTCGTCGCGAATTGCGGCCTTCATAAGACCCTTTGCGTCGTAGGCGGTCGATGGCGCGACGATCTTGAGCCCGGGCGTGTTGAAGAAGAATGCTTCGGGATTCTGGCTGTGGAACGGGCCGCCCCGAACCCCGCCGCCGCAGGGGCCGCGCACCACCATCGGCACGCCCATGCCGGTCCGATAGCGGCTCGTGGCCGCGAAGTTCGTGATCATGTCGAACGCGCACGAGATGAAATCCAGGAACTGGAACTCCACCACCGGACGAAAACCCATCATGGCGGCGCCACACGCCGCGCCGGTGAAGCCGGTTTCGCAAATCGGCGTCTCGAGCACGCGCTCGGGGCCGAACCTCTCCATCAGTCCCAGCGATACACCGAACGCGCCGCCATAGGACCCGATGTCTTCGCCGATGAGAATCACGCGCTCATCGCGCTCCATTTCCTCGAACAGCGCTTGCCGGATCGCTTCGAGATACGTGGTCTCGGTCTTGGCCTCCGCATCCCTACCTTCCTTCTTGATCGTTTCCGTAGTGCTCATGAGCGCCTCCGATAGGGGAGAAGCACGTCCTGTGCGCGCGGTGGCGTTGCGTACACGTTTTCCAGGGCGACTTCGGGCTCGGGCAGGGGCGACGCGAAGGCGGCGTCGAATTCCTCTTCGAGGTGCGCGACCACCTCTTTGGCCATCGCATCGATGCTCTCCCGCGTGGCATGGCCGGCTTCGATCAACGCTTTTTCATATCGCTCCACCGGATCCTTCTTCTCCCAGCTTTCGACTTCTCCGGCGGGAACGTATTTCTGCGCGTCGTGCTCGGCGTGTCCCTTGCGGCGATAGGTGATCACCTCGATCAGGCTCGGCCCCTCGCCTCGAACCGCCCGTTCTCGGGCAGTACGCACCGCATCGTAGACCGCCAACGCGTCGTTTCCATCCACCGTGTCTCCGAAAATGCCGAGCCCCGGCGCCTTGTCGGCGATCCGCTCCACCGCCATTTGCTTGTGCATGGGCGTGGAGTAGGCGTACCCGTTGTTCTCCACGATCACGATCATGGGGAGCTTCCACACCGCGGCGAGGTTCATGCCTTCGTAGAAGGGACCGGTGGAGGAGCCGCCGTCTCCGATGAAGGCGAGCGCGACATGAGGCTGCCGCCGGAGCTTGAACGCGAGCGCGATCCCGGTCATGACCGGAATGAGCACCCCCAGCATGCTGATCGGGGACACCACTCCCGGCTCGGGCACTTCGCCGAAATGGATGTTCAAATCCTTGCCGCGGCTCGGCCCGTCCGCCCGCGCCATGTACTGCATAGCCACGTCGCGCGGGCGATACCCCTTCACCAGCACCGCACCCATATTGCGAATGAGAGGTGCGATCACGTCTTCTTTTTCGAGCGCGTACACCGCGCCGATCGTTTCGGCTTCCTGGCCCAAACTGCGATACAAACCTCCCACGACCTGATTCTGCCGGTAGAGGTTGACCAGGCGCTCCTCGAGCTTTCGGGTGAGGAGCATCCAGCGTAGAAGCTCCAGACGCTGCTCCTGGCTCAAGTGGTCCGATGGCCGCCCGCCATTTGAAGCGGACCGGCGAGCGCTGTCGCTCGGTTTAGATGTGGATGCTTTGGCCATGTAGGTTCTCCGCTGCTTCCATCACCGCCTCCGACAGGGTGGGGTGAGGATGAATGGCGCGAAACATCTCCTCGGTCGTGGTCTCGAGGGTCATCCCCACCACGGCCTCCGAGATCAGCTCAGTGGCTTTGGGTCCGATGATGTGCACACCCAGGACCTCATCGTAGCGCGCATCGCTCACGATTTTGACCAAACCTTCTTGATGTCCGGCAATCATCGCCTTGGAGGAATGGGTGAAGGGGAACTTGCCCACTTTCACCTCGATCCCTTTCTGGCCAGCGGCCTCCTCGGTGAGACCGACCGAGCCCACCTCGGGCTCGCAATAAATGGCGTTCGGGACGGTTTCATATCGAATCGGCACCACGGGATGACCGGCCATGTGCTCCACGGCCAGGATGCCTTCCTTGGACGCGAGATGGGCGAGGCCCTGGGTCGGCACGACGTCACCGATCGCGTAAATGCTTTCTTCCTCCGTGCGCATGAAGGGATCCACGGTCAGAAAACCGCGGGGGTCGGGGCGGATGGATGTCGTTTCCAGACCGAGGTTTTCGGTGTAGGGACCCCGTCCCACCGCCACGAGAAGGATCTCCGCCTCCACCGATTCGGTGTTGCCTCCGGTGGTCACCTTGACCTTCACCCCGGAGTTCGCCACCTCCGCGCCTTCTACCGTCGCGCCCACACGGATGGCGATGCCGCGCTTGGTGAAGGCTTTCTCCAGCTCGCGGCTCATGTCGGCGTCCTCGAGCGGGATGAGGCGGGGGAGGGCTTCGATCAACGTCACCTGCGTTCCGAAGGAGCGATAGAGCGAGGCGAACTCGGAACCGACTGCACCCGAACCCACCACGATCAACGATTTGGGAATCGAGGGGAGCTCCAGCGCTTCATCGGAGGTGATGACCCGTTTTCCGTCGCGCTTCAGAAACGGAAGCATCTTGGGTACGGAGCCCGTGGCAATGAGGACGAAGCGCGTGTCCAGGGTGACCTGAGCGTCGTCGGAAGCGACGACTACTTTTCGGGCCCCGTCCAGGCGCCCGATACCGGTCAGCACGTCGATCTTCCCTTTTTTCATGTGCGCCGAAACCGCTCCCGAAAGACGGCGCACCGTTTTGACTTTTTCTTCCAGCGTCTTGGCCCAGTTAAGGTGCAGCCCATCCACGGTGATGCCGTAGCGGCCGCCATGCTGGATTTCATCGTGCAGGGACGCGGCCTGGAGCAAGAATTTGGTGGGGATACATCCCCGCAAGAGACACGTGCCCCCGAGGGCCCGATCCTTTTCGACGATTGCCGTCGTTAGACCGACCTGAGCCGCTCGGATGGCGGCCACATAGCCACCCGGACCCGCCCCAATGATCACCAGGTCGTAGCGCTTTGTACCCTCTGCCACTCGACTCCCCCGGCTTTACGCCTCCACGCCAAGCGTTTCGCTGTCCCTTCGGAGGCCCAAGAGATTACGCCCCCAGGTGAGTGATTGACAAGCCAGCCCAGGTGAGTAAAGATTCACTCACACTGGCCCAAAAAAGGGGGGAGCATGCCGGTTCTTGAACTCTCCGCGCGTGACCGGATTCGCGACGCCGCCGTGGAGCTCATGGGGCGAAAGGGGGTGGCGGGGACGACCACCCAGGACATCGCCCGGCGGGCTTCGTGTTCCCAGGCTGCGATCTACAAGTACTGGGACAGCAAGGACGCTCTGGCTCGGGAGACCTTCGATGCCTCCCACCGGCGCCTGATTGAGGCCATGGAGTCCGGGGCTCGCAGGGGACGGACCGCGGCCGACCGCGTGTTTGGAACGCTTACCGGATTCCTCGAATTTGCCCGCGCCAACCCCGCCGAGTACGCCTTTCTCTTTCAGGTCTTCCATTCGGATTATGCCCGCTGGCTGGGTTCGCACCGGATGCCCCGCGACGTGGTGGTGGGGGAAATCGAGACCGCCACGAAATCGGGGGCCGTTCCGGCCGGCAACCCCCATCTCAAGGCGGCCTTCCTCTTGGGGATGGTGATCCGCCTCGCGTTTTTCGAGAAACAACGCCTGGTCGGTACGAACCCGGCGCGCGTGGATGCGGACCTGGAAAAAGCGCTGCACGCCGTGCTCCACGCGTGATGCCGTTACATTCCTTGACCGAAAAGGTTGTATGATTTCACCGTGTCCTGTGGCGGCGTGCCTACCCCCGTCAGCGGCCGCCGGGTCGAGGGCATAGAAAGCGGGTGCGTTGATGCGTGAACACCCTCCACAGTCTCGCGATCGAGCGGGCTGGCTCCAGGATTGGCGGGCGGGAAGTCACCTCAACACGGACCGGGTGGAGAGCTGGGAAATGACCCCCCGGGAGCTCAAGCGCCGCCTCGATCTGGGCGAGTGCGTCGTGATGGTGGACGTTCGGGACGGCTGGGAAACCGAGATCGTGTCCCTGCCCGGCTCGCGTCACATTCCACTCAACGAGCTCCGCTACCGTGCCTTCGAAGAGATCGACCCCGAGGACGAAGTGGTGCTCTATTGCCACGGCGGCGTGCGCAGCATGGATGCTGCCCTCCTGCTCTGGGAGCTGGGCTACGAGCACGTGCGAAGCCTGGCCGGCGGCATCGAGCGCTGGGCCGTGGAAGTGGATCCATCGATTCCCCGCTATTAATCGGCGGCAATCGGCGGCTTAGCATGAGGAGCTTACGCTAGCCGCCCTTCACCCTTGCTTCAACGAATCGGGCGTTCCCGAAGAAAGGGCCACGATGCCATTCATCCGTGAAGATGTTCAGAACTGGTTGCGGGGACTGGCTGAGATTCCGGAAGAGCCGGTCCTGGACACCATGCATCGCGAAGCGGCCGAACGCAATTTTCCCATCGTGGGTCCCGAGGTCGGACGACTTCTGTATCAGCTTGCCCGCATGTCGCGGGCGGAACGCATATTCGAGATGGGTTCGGGGTTCGGCTATTCGACCTTGTGGTTTGCCCGCGCGCTGCCGTCGACGGGACGCGTGCACCACACCGACGGTGATCCGAAGAACACGGCCAAGGCCCGCGAGTATCTCGAGCGCGCGGGCCTCTTCGATCGCGTGGTGTTCACGACCGGGGATGCGCGCGACATTCTGAAGGACACTCCGGGAGAATTCGACATCGTGTTCATGGACATCGACAAGGACCAGTATCCGAGTGGGTACCACGTGTTCAAGGATCGCGTGAAGATGGGGGGACTCGTGATCGTGGATAACTTGATCTGGAGCGGAAAGGTGGCGGCGGGAGAGAAGGATCCCGCGACCGAGGGCGTTCGCGAATACATCCAGCTCATGTGGCAGGACCCTCGATTTCTCTCTAGCCTCATGCCGGTACGGGACGGTGTGGGGGTAAGTTTGCGCGTGCGATGAGCCTCGCCCGGCACCGTTTGGCCAAGACCGCCCTCAACTGGGTAGAGATCGACGGCGGCGCGCTCTTGCACAATCTGCACGCGTTTCGCCGCCGCCTCGGATCAGGAGTGGAGCTTTCGCACGTGGTGAAGGCCAACGCCTACGGGCACGGGCTCGAGGTCGTTGCCCGCGAGGACGAAGCATCGGGCCTCGTGCATTCGCTGTCCGTGATCTCGGTCGAGGAGTTGGTGCGAGTCCGGGAGGCTGGGGTCAAGCTCCCGGTCATGATCCTCGGCTACGTGCCCTTGAGCGGCTGGGAGGCGGTGGTGGATGCGGAAGGGAGCCCGATCATCATGAACAAGGAGAGCCTGGCCGCCTTGTCGAAGGAATCGGCGCGGCGCGGGCGTGAAATCAAAGTGCACCTCAAGATCGAGACCGGCACCCACCGTTATGGGATCGAAGAAGACGAGATTCCCGAATACCTCGATCTGTTGAAGACGCTGCCCGGCCTCCGGCTGGAAGGACTCACCACCCACTTCGCGAACATCGAGGATACGACCGATCATTCCTTCGCTCACAATCAGTTGTTGACGTTCAAACGCGTGCTGACCCAGGTACGCGACAAGGGCTTCCCGGTGCCCCTCCCGCACGCGGCCTGCTCGGCCGCGGCAATTCTTTTTCCCGAGGCTTACTTTGGCGCGGCTCGGGTCGGCATCGCTTCCTACGGGTTATGGCCGAGCAAGGAAACCAAAGTGTCCTCGACCCATGTCGATGGCGGGCAAATGGACTTGCGTCCCGTCCTCAGCTGGAAGACACGCATCGCCCAAGTGAAGACGGTAGGAAAGGGCGGTTACGTGGGGTACGGCTGCACGTGGCGGGCGCCGGTGGAGAGCCGGATCGCCATCTTGCCGGTGGGTTATGCGGACGGATTCGATCGCGCCAACTCCAACGTCGCTCACGTGCTCGTGCGGGGGCAGCGCGCGCCGGTGCGGGGCCGCATTTGCATGAACGTGACCATGATCGACGTGACCCACATCCCGGGAGTAGCGCTCGAGGACGAGGTCGTGCTCATCGGCCGGCAGGGCGAGGATAACGTGTCCGCCGAGGAGCAGGCCGGCTGGTGCGGCACCATCGCCTACGAAATCGTTTCTCGTATTGCCGAGCATCTTCCGCGCATTCGCGTCCAGTTCTGAATGCTGCGTCGCATCTTGGTTTTGCATTCCTTCGTGTGCATCGCGCTATTGACGGCGGGATCCAGCGTGTTCGCGGACAATGATCTTCGCATCGAGCGACATCGCACGCGCTGGGAGCGCGTGGAGTCGTGGCGCTTGGTGAGCCGGATCGACTGCGGCCCCGAGGATCGCGTGGAGCCGCGATCGGAAGCGTGCGACGCCATGGATTGGAATCCGCGTGCGATGTGGTCGTGGGGAATGGTCCGCGCAGAATCCCGATCCGATTTGAGCGACGCGTACCTGGGGGATTTCGTCGAGGGCGAGCGCGCCGATCTGAAGCTGGCTGTGGAGTCCGGCACACCGTACTTGGTGATTCTCACCCTGGGCGATGCCAAGGAGGCGCGCGGTCCCGTGCGAATCACGGCCGGTGATCGTGTGCTGACCGATTCTCTGACCACTCTGCCCGGCGAGTTCAAGGATCTGCGATTCAAAATCACTGCGTTCGGAAAGTGGATGACGATTCGTTTCGAAGCGGCGTCATGCCGGACCTTTGCCGTGAACGGCGTAGCGCTTTACGCCGAAGGAGCGGTGGGTGCGCGCGCCCGCAATGCCGTTCCGGATCCGCCTTTTCCCCCCACGCGAGCCGATGCCGATTCCTTGCCGGAACGCGCGCGGCGGGCCCTGCGTGCCGAGGCGGAATACCTCCTTGCTGCACAGCCTCCCGAGGGCGGGTTTTCGCGTAACGGCGCGTGGTATGAATGTTCCTATCCCGTGCGAACCCTTCTCGCGGCATCTCGCGTTCTGAACGAACCGCGTTACAAAACGGTCGCGTTGGCCTGTGTCGATCGGTTCGCCGCGGAGCGTCTTCCCTACGGGGGATGGTCCGCGCATTTTTTCGGGAGCCAAGGCTGTCCGATCGCAAACGCCACCCGAGAGGAAAATCGAACCCGTAACCTGGCCGACGTGGGTAGCATGGTGCTCGCGCTTGCTAGGGCGGCCGAAGTTGCCGATGCCGAGCGGGCCAAGCGATATGTCGCGATTGACCGCGCTTATGCGGACAGCATCGTGCTTCCGGCGCAGCTTGCGTCGGGGGCGTTTCCCAACGGCCGTTTCGATGGCAAGGACTTCACCTTTCCTTACACCGTCGCCACCGCCGTGCAGGCCGCGCACCTTTCGGCCCTGTATCGCCTCACCCACGACGCGCGTTACCAAGTCGCCTCCCAACGCGCAGTCTTGTACCTGGCCAGCACGATCGAGAAAGACGGCAGCGTCCGCCTTCACCCGCACGACAAGGAAACCACCCTGCTTCTCCCGGCTGAAAGCGTGGGGGACTTGTTCTACGTAATCGAAAGCCTTCTCTGGGCGGAGCCCATTCTGGATCCGGCGAGCGCGGACACGATCCGGAGTGCCCTCGACCGCTATTTCCGGGGCGGCTCCCTGGCCCCGCTCTGGCAGGATCCGAGGGCCTGGCTTCATCGGGGGGACGCCTGGGAGCGCTCGAAACGAGCCGGTATCCTTTACCTGCTCGAGGGATACCGGGGGATTCGAGGGCCGTCGGAAAACCTGGATCGGCTCATCGCGGCCGTGTTCGGCGCCCTCGAAGATCCGACGTTCGCCAAAAAAATCGGGGTTGGGGCGGAAGCGACCTCCCCCGAGAACCGGTACGGTCTGGGTGCGACGGGGTTCGCGGGTATCGGCGTGGCCGCGCTGGCTTCAGAGGGATCATCCTCCTCAGGGTCACGTTGAACGGCACCCAGGGCGCGCCATCACTCGTTCAGGGAGTCATTCGATGCGTCTAGGTCTCGCCCTCTTGCTTTTGCTGTTTTCCGCCCCGGCGGTTCGTTCCGCGGACGACCCCAAACCCACCCCCGACGCCCAGCTCATTCGATCCATCGCCGAGGGCGCCGATCATCCGATCATTTTTACTGGAGTCGTGCGTTCGCGCACGTCCAAGAACGAGACCACCGATCCTTACTGGTTGCTCAAGATCAGCTCGGTAAAGATGCTCATGGGTGCTCCGCGTCAGACCGTAGACGTGGCCGTGCCCTGCGTCTTTTACTTCCAGCCCGGGTATCACCGCGTCACCTCGCTTTTCTCCCCGATCTATCCCCTGTACTCCGAGCAACCGCAGCTCGTCTTTCCCGGGGACCGCGTGCTCATGATCGCGCAGTTCCAGGGAACGTCGGCGTCCGATCCCAAAGGACGCTGGACGATGATTCTGACCCGGTACTTGAACGACGACACCGGTCGTCTGTTCAGCCAGGACGGTTTTTTCCTGAATGGGGCGGTGGCCGATTCGCTTGCCTACGTCAACCAAACCGTTCCACCCGATTCCACGTTCTGCCAGCGAGTCATGCAGCCCTCCGAAACCACGATCGCGGAAGTGAAATCCGTCCTGGCCGCCATGGCGGCCACGCCCGCCAAGAAAACGCCCTAGCCCTTCAGAAAATGCGAAGGCCGGTCTTCATGGTGAAGACCGGCCTTGTTCGTACAGCGTTCGGAAGGGCGTTTAAGGGCTCTTCAAGACCACGCGGATGCGGTTATTGGCCCGATCGGCGATGTAGAGATTTCCGGCCGCATCGAAGGTGAGACCGGCGGGATTGTGCAGGTAAGCGTCCTTGGGATCGCCGCCGTCTCCGATTTCTTGGTTGCTCAGCTCGGTGACGTCACTGCAGTCACCGCGCGGGCACCATTCCCCAGGATGCCCAGCAAACGTGGAGATGATGCCGGTGGTCATGTCCACTTTCCGGATGATGTGGTTGTCGTAATCCGAAATGTAGAGGTTGCCGTCCGCGTCCACCGCTACCGAGTTGGGGTTGTTGAGCATCGCCGCCGTGGCCTGGCCGGCGTCGCCGCCATAACCCTGGGTCCCGTTTCCCGCCACCGTGGTGATGATGCCGTTCGCGATCATGCGGATGCGCTGATTCTTGGTGTCGGCAATGTACATGCGGTCGTCGGAACCGATGGCGAACTTGCCGGCTGGATAGGCCTGCTGCCCGAGCGGAAAGTTGAGCTGCGCGAGCTCCGGCGCTCCGCCGTCTCCCGAAAACCCTCCCGGCTGGTTCGGCGTGCCGGAGCCACAATAGGTGGTGATGATGCCCGACGTATCGATCTTGCGGATTCTCTGGTTGGCCTGATCCGAAATAAAGAGGTTGCCCTGGGAATCGTAATGCGAGCACACGGGCAGGTTGACGATGGCCGCGGTGGCCGGCCCGCCGTCGCCGCCGTAGTTGCGAACGCCGTTACCGCAGATGGGCCCGATCATCCCCGTGGACAGATTACAGATGAAGACTGCCGACGAATGGAAACCGCTCAAAATGATGTTGCCGTTGGCATCGAAGTTGATGTGCGCGGGGTGGTTTAAGTCCACCTCGGTCGCCACTCCGGTGGGAGCCTCCGATTCGCCGTCCGGAACCGGATTGCCGCTCCCGATTACAGTGTGCATGAGCCCGTTTTCGACGACACGGATGCGGTAGTTGTTCCAGTCGATGATGTAGGCCTTCCCATCGGGGGAAAACGCCATGTCCTGGGGCCAATAAAGAGCAGTGGCCAGCGGGCAAACCCCATCCTTGCCCGCTCCTTGCACGCCGTTGCCGGCGAAGGTTGTGATCACCGAATATGGATCGTGGCTCGTCCACTCAGGACCGGAGGGACATGGTGCCTCTTCGTTGCATCCCCACGCGACGATCGAGACTAAAGCAAGGGCAAGATACAGGGCGAAGCGTTTCATGGGGATCTCCTAGAGAGTCACTCGCCGAATGCGGCTGTTGTGGAGGTCGGCAATGTAGAGGTGGCCTGCGGCATCGAAGGCGATCCCTGAAGGCTCGTAAAGGGACGCATCCACAGCGGGTCCCCCGTCGCCGCTGTAGCAGGGGCGACCGTTTCCGGCAACGGTGGTTATGATGCCGGTCGTGAGATCGACGGCCCGGACGCGATGATTTTGCTGGTCGGCCACGTACAGCCGGCCATCCGGGCCGAAATCGAGATCGAACGGATAGGCAAACTTGGCTTCCAGCGCAGGGCCGCCGTCCCCCGAATATCCGTACTCGCCCGTGCCCGCAATGGTCTCGATGGTGTTGGCGTTGAAATCGATCCGGCGAATGCGGAGATTGACCGAATCCGAAACGTATAGCCGTCCCTGGTTATCGAAGACTAGACCCCCGCCGGGAGCGGGATTGGGTCCGGCAGGAAAGTGGAACTGGGCGGAAAGCGGCGCTCCACCGTCTCCGCTGAACCCGGCCGTGCCGACGCCGGCCACGGTGGTGATGATGCCGTTCGTGTCGATCTTGCGGATCCGCTGGTTGCGCTGGTCGAGCACGTAAATGTTGCCTGTGGCATCTATGGCTGACTTGCTGGGCTGGTTGAGGAGTGCTGAAGCGGCAAGGGCGCCGTCACCCCCGAAACCACTTCCCGCTCCGCAGGTGACCAGCACCAACCCTGTAGAGGGGTCGTAATGACGCAGCTTGTGATTGTGCCAGCATGTGATCAGGAGCTGGCCATCGGGAAGCTCCTTCACATCCGTGGGATGGTTGAGAGCGATCTGCGTGCCCGGGGCGCCGGGGGGTATGCGATCCGAAAGCGTGGATCCAACCATGGGACCGTCGCCGACGATAGTGCCTCCGATTACCGTGTGCACCTTGCCGTCGAGTCCCACTTCGCGGATGGCGTGGTTGTTCCAGTCGGAGATGTAGGCACGCCCGTCGGAGGTGAACGTCAGGTCGATGGGCCAGTAAAGGCTAGCCTCCTCGGGAGGACCGCCATTGCCGCTGTATTCCGAACGGCCGGTTCCGGCCCAGGTGCAAATAGTCCCCGGTTGGTCGCTGCAAGAAACGTAGGCAGCGGACGGATCGGAACAAGCAGTCGGGGATTCGTCGTTGCAGCCGAGGAAGAATGTCGTGGCCAGACATGCGGTTAGCAGGGAGCCGGCCAAGGCAGAGATGGTTCGCATGGGTGCCCCCGAGCGCGGGTTATGAAGAGAGGAAAACGAAGTATAATAGTTTAGCACGGGCTCGAAAGGACACCCTCCCCCAACTATGATTCGACACCGTTGGACCGCCATTTTTGCCCTCGCCTCCGGGGCCTACTTGGCCTTGGGTTGCGGGGAGTCCACGACCCCCAAGGCCACGCAGTGCGGGGACTTGGGGACGATTTGCACCGTCCTCGGGAACGGCGTCGCCGCATATGCGGGAGAAGGCGCTACTGCCGACCGCGTTTCACTTTATTTCCCCATCGACATGACCTTCGATTCCCAGAACCGCCTGGTCGTGATCGACTGGAACAACCAGCGCATTCGCCGGCTGGACACCGATGGGCGCGTCCGCACGATTGTCGGCACCGGATTCGAAGACTCCACTCAGGTTTTCGGTACGCCGGCCCTTCAGACGCCGCTGCATCACGCGTACTCGATGGCGTACGACGGGGTCGGTCACTTGTACATCGCCGGGTTCCATGTGCCGTGGGTGTTGCGCGAGAATCCGGCTCCGGATGAACGGGTCTTCGTCTTTGCGGGAGCCGATACGCCCGGCTATGGCGGTGACGGGGGGCCGAGGCTTTCGGCTACGTTCAGCATCCCGGTAGGGATTGCGGTGGCGAGCGTCGGAGCACCGGTTTACATCGCCGACGCGGGCGACCACTGCATACGCGTGGTCAACGCCTCCGGCACGATCAACACCCTGTGTGGGAACGGCACCCCGGGTTATTCAGGGGACGGCGGTCCCGCGGCCAACGCCACCCTCAACCAACCCTATCGCGTCCGCTATGACGAGCCGACGGGCGCGCTCTACATTTGCGACCTCAACAACCACGTCGTGCGACGCGTGGACGCGTCCGGCGACATCACGACCGTGGCCGGAAACGGTTTGCCGGGATCATCCGGTGATGGAGGTCTGGCTACCGACGCCATGCTTGGCTCTCCGCTGGATGCGCAACGGGGTCCCGACGGCGCGCTGTACATTGCCGACGCAAACGCCAATCGCGTTCGGCGCGTGGATGCATCGGGCATCATCACGACCGTGGCTGGAAACGGGAGTAAAGGGTACGCGGGAGATGGCGGCTCGGCGCTCGAGGCCGAGCTCAACCAGCCCACCGCGATTGCGTTCGATGCGACAGGAAATCTCTACATCTGCGATACCGGCAACTCGGTGATCCGCAAAGTCGTTCTCGTCGCGCCCTGATCTCGAGACGCCGCGCCATCATGAGTCGCATCTGGGTTCCGGTTTTCCTGACCGCCCTGATCTTCGCCGCGTTTGCGTGTTCCGATTCCACACCGCCCAAGCCGGCTGATTGCTCGAGCGTGGCCGACACCACGCAACCGGCCACGGTCAGTTATGCGAGCGATATCGTGCCGCTTTTCTTGCCCGACAAGTACAACTGCCTGGAAGCCGGATGTCATGGTGGGGGTTTGGCCAGCTCCCATTACTCGCTCGCCTCGTACGAAGAGGTGCTTGAGGCGGGCGACGAGGCCAAGCAGCTCAATATGTGCGCGGTCAAACCCGGCGATCCCGACGCGAGCTATCTTCTCTGGAAGGTCGAAGGCCGTCCGGGGATTCTCATGCAGCGGATGCCCCTCGGCTGCGTGACGTCTACGGACCCCAACGATTGCGTGTCCGCTTCGGACGTGACTCTCGTGCGTACATGGATCCTGGAAGGGGCAAGGAATAATTAGCGAGAGGGGACGTTGCGCGTTAGAACTGCGATCGGTCTTTCAATCTTGCTTTACCTCATCGCGGTGGGTTGCCAGGACGAGGATGCCGCTACCTGCCCCAAGGGTGCAGCCGGTTCCATTTGCACGTTCATGGGCACCGGTCTTCAGGGATTCACCGGCGACGGCGCCGCCCCGGAGAGCACGGCGCTCTACAACCCCATCGACCTTGCCTTCGACACGGAGGGCCGGTTCCTCGTCATCGATTGGAGCAATTTGCGTCTCCGGCGTGTCGATCATGATGGCCGCGTGCGCACAATTCTTGGAACGGGGGGTGAGGACACGGACACCCTCGTGAACGGCGCGCCCGCCCTCGAGACGCCGCTCCACCACGCGTTCTCTATGGCGCTGGACGATGCGGGGCAAATATTCCTCGCCGCCAATCATCTGCCGCAAGTGATGAGAGTGGATGTGGACATGCGAGTGTGGGTGGCGGCGGGAAAATCCACGGCGGGATACGCGGGGGACGGCGGGCCGGCCCTGGATGCATTGCTCGACTCACCCAGTGGGGTCGCGGTAGCCGAACAAGGATTTCCCATCTACATCGCCGACACGGCCAATGACTGCATTCGGCGCGTGGACGCCGGGGGAACGATCGAGACCATTGCTGGAAACGGAACCCCCGGATACGGAGGCGATGGAGGTCCGGCAAAAGACGCGCTTCTCAATGCTCCGTTCCGCGTGCGCATCGATGCGCGAAACGGAGATATCTACGTTTCCGATTCCGGCAATCATCGCGTTCGGCGTATCGATGCAACGGGCAACATCACCACCGTGGCCGGTACAGGAAGTGCAGGTTATGGAGGCGATGGCGGACCCGCCACCGGGGCTGACCTCAATTCGCCCTACGATGCACGCATGGGTTTGGATGGCCGGCTCTACATCGCCGACACCTATAACAACCGCGTTCGCCGGGTCGATGCGGCCGGGGTGATCACGACCGTGGCCGGCACCGGAACGCCGGGGTACAAGGGAGACGGCGGCCCCGCAGCGCGGGCCCAACTCTCCCATCCGTTCGCGATCGTCCTCGATCCGGACGGGAACTTGTTCGTCTCCGATACGTACAACTCCGTGATACGTCGGGTGGAACGTCCCTAATAGGGAGAAAGCGAGCTTTCATGGGAGCGCGGTGGTTGGGAGGGGTCGTAGCGATCCTATTATTCTTTGTTTTCGTAATATTTGGATGCGACACGATTACTACGCCCAAAACCGCGGACTGTACGAGCGTAGCCGATACGACGCAGCCGGCGACGGTGAGCTATGTCGACGATATCGTCCCTCTATTCGCACCCAACAAGTACAACTGCGCCGACATGGGCTGCCACGCCTCCAATCTTCCGGGCCTGACGGACTACCGCATGGGGAGCTACTCGGAACTGTTCGTAGCGGCAGCCCAAGCACGTCAGGAAGGCATGTGCGAGATCAAACCGGGTGATCCCGACCAGAGCTATTTGATCTGGAAAATCGAAGGACACTCGGGCATTCAGGGCGCGCGCATGCCGAAGGATCGGTCCCCGATGACCTCGACCGATCTCCAACTGTTGCGGCAGTGGATTCTCGAAGGCGCCCGAAACAACTAAGAATTATTTTCGGGCGGTAAGCGTGTGGAGTGCGGATTGCGCCTCGGGGGAGTACCACCGGTCCAGCCAGTCTTCGATCTCGCGATCCTGGATTGCTTCCGGAAGATCGAACACTCCCGCGCCAAGGAAGCGTTTGTTGAGCGCCGTCGCGCCGGGGGGGCTTGCGATCGCGCGGACGCGCTCCATCGTTTCTCCCAGGAGCTGATCGGCCGGCACGATCGTCTCGTAGATGCCGAGATCGCGAGCGGCTTCGGGATCCAGCATTGTGCCACGAAGGGCCAAGTCGGCGGCGGCCGATGGTCCCAAGCGTCGCGCAATCATGCGGAGCGCCGCCGCGGGCGCGGCCAATCCAAGCTTTGCTTCGGACAGTCCGGCCGAAAAGTTGCCCTCGGCCGCCACGCGACAGTCCGCGGTCAGCACCAAGAGCAGCCCTCCCGCGGTGGCGTGTCCATTCACCGCCGCCCCGACGGGTTGGGGAAAAAGATACAGACGTGAAAGCAAGCGATTCAAATTCTTCATGAACGGCCCCAAGGCGGCTCGGTCCACGGTCAGAAGGCGGGTCACGTCGAGACCATAGGAGAAAAACCTAGAGGCACCGCCGGTGATGATGAGCCCGGTCAACGCGGTATCGGTTTCCAGTTCGTCCAGCGCCCGATGGCATTCCTCCAGAAGCTCCGGCGAGATGGCGTTGAGCTTTCCCGAAGCGAGCCGGACAATGGCGAGGGACCCTTCGCGTTCGAGTTGGATGTGCTGAAACGACATGCGTCGACCTCCGGATCGTTGCCGATGCGACTCTACATGAACCGTTACTGGGCCGCCCTGGGCGTCTTGCTGCTCGTAGGCGCGACGACGTTTGGGTGCGGAAAGCGGTATCCGTCCCTCGAAGGCCTCGACTCGGAGCGGGGTTTCGAGGCCGTTGTGCTGCCTATCCTCCACGACCAGTGCGAGGGATGTCATTTTTCCGGAGGGGTCATGTACCAGGAGCTTCCGTTCGACGACCGAGATCTGGTCGCCACTCGTGGCGATGAGGTCCTGCTCCAGCTAAAGGGAAAGGGTAGGGAACGGATGAACGAGTGGTTGGCTCTCACCCGGCGCGAGACGAATCAGGACTCGGGAAATCCATGATACGTCCGTGTTTCCCCGGTTCTCGTGTCCTGCATTCCACGCCCAAACGTGTCCCAAGGGACACCAAAGACGCGAAATGAAACACCCGAACGCCTCCCCCGCCGCCCTTTAAAAGACTTAAGCGTCGACTCGCCAACGGCTTCTGTCCTGGGCACACTCTCCTGTGCGAAATGGCCGCCCTCTTGCTTACGTGGGTGACATGCCCCGCCCTCCAGGCAGCTCAAGGTCTTCCGCGCCCGAGGGGCCTCTCACAGCCTCGGGTTTCCTCCTTCGGGCGCGGAAGTCTTGAGATTCGACTTGAACGGGCGAGTGCAACAAAAGCTTTCGACACAACATGGAGTTGGGGTTTCGATGGATCACGGCAACATGATGACGAACAACTTGGACGTCCGTCGATTCCCCCGCGTCCGGCCCCGCCGAAAGGATTGCCTAGGCGAGCTCTTGGAGATCAGGAACTACCCCCTTCCGAGGACGACGAAGACTTGGACGCCGGCCTCATTCTTGAACTCCTTGGTTCGCTCGGCGGGTGCCGGCGCGACGCTTTACCGATTGGATCGCGTGGGTAAGCGTCGATAAGTTGCAACAGTCGCAATGAATTGATGATTTTCGCAGTGTTGATGATTGAGTGATACGTAATGAGATGAGGGCAACCGGTGAAGGCGAAGGTATTGCTCGGCATCGGACTTTTGGTTCTGACTTACTTGGCATTTGGATGCCAGGACCAAGGTCTCGACGCCTCGGCGACGGGACAGATCGAGATGATGGTGACGAGCACACCTGTCTCGAGCTCGCCCTTTGGGTCCATGACCCAGAGAGCCATAGCCGGAGCCGAGGTGACGGTGACCCGGGTGTACTTGATCCCGGTGTCAGGGGTCTCGGGTGAGGAGGTTCTGGTGTTTGCGTCGTCGGCGGGAAAGACCTTCGATTTGATGAGCCTTCAAAACGGGCTTCAGGCCGAGCTCGCCGAGGCCAGTGTGCCCGCAGCCAGGTACGACCAGGTTCGCATCGTGCTCTCGGGAGCACGCGTAACCCTGGCCGATGGCTTCACGTTTTCTGACGGAAGCACAACCCAGTTTCTGCACACGCCCAGTGCGGAAGAGTCGGGAATCAAGGTGCTGCTGAGAAACGACATTGACATCCCCGCAGGGGCCCTGACGACCCTCGTCCTGGACATCAATGTCGCCCAGAACTTCAACGTTCAGACGGACCCGCAGTCCGAAACCATGGTGAGGAGGGTTTCTTTTACTCCGGTCATTCAAGAATTCCGGAGAGACATAGGCCCCGCCGAGTAGGCGGGGAAGAGTTTCCGCGAGGCCTGGCCCGCCCAACCCCTGGACCTAGGTGCCCCCCCTAGCCGGGCGGGCAGGCCTTCGGAAACTTCACATTCCGTGAGGCTTGGCCCGTCAACCCCTGGACCTAGGTGCCCCCCCTAGCCGGCGGGCCAGCCTTCGGAAATTGGGACCCGCAAGGGTCCCAATTCATTTTCGATCGACAAAATCGCGTCCGTTTCGGGAGTTTTGTTCGCCTGGAAAGGGTCTTTCGACTTTTCCTGATCTCTCGCAAACGGTAAGGTAAATGCCCGGCCGATAGCCTTCATGTTGCGGGAGAATTGAACAATGTCCCCGAAGTTCAGGAAAGCTGGGTACGTTCTTTGCATTTCGGGAATTCTCGGATGCGCCCATCGAACGGCCCGCACACCGGAACCGACCCCGCCGCCGGCACCTGCTCCGGCGCCCAGCGAGGCCCCGGTGCCCCCTCCGGTGGAGACACCGCCTCCCAAGCCCGAAAGAAATCCATGTTTTCTCGGCGCCGAGGATCCGGTCCGTTTTGAACGGCTGCGTGTCGTGCTGGTCGATGCGGTGGAGCCGGCGCACGTTCCGGCGGGAGTCAACGATTCGGAGGATCTGGTGTTTCGTCAGTTGTACGAGACGTTGGTCCAGGTGGACTGCGAGGGTCGAGTCCGGCCGGGACTTGCGCGCTCCTGGGGATCCAGAGATCTCGGGCGGGTCTGGGTGTTCACGCTTCGCGATAGCGCGTACTTCTCGGATGGAACCCCGGTGACCCCAGCCAATGTACGTGACGCGTGGCAGACCGCTCGTGCGCAACCCTTGGTGCCGGGACGCCCCGGGCCCTGGAGCTGGATCCGCTCCGATGACGTGCGCATCTCGGGGTCGCGCCAAATCACCGTGCGATTGACCTCCGCTCCTCCCAACGCAGTTGCCTTCTTTTCGCATCCCGATCTCGCGGTGTGGAAGCCCACCGGTGATTGGGCGATCGGGAGCGGCGCCTATCGCGTGGCATCCGGGAGCGTGTCCTGGAGCTTTGGCCTGGAACCCAATCCGAATCATCCCTTTGCGGGACGGGGTCGATCCACGATCGACGTTTCGGTTCACAACGCCAGCGACCCTCGCGATGTCCTGTCCAAGACGGACATCATGCTGCTCGAATCCAAGAGTGCGCTGTCCTATGCCAAGGAGCTCGGGGAATTTCAGACGTACGCCTTGGCTTGGAGTCGCACCTACGTTCTCGTGTCCCCGCATTACTCGGGAACGCGTACGCAGTCGCCGGCCTGGTCGGAGCTGCGAACGGAGCTCTCGGAGCACATCGTGGACGCCGAGGCTCGGCCCGCCGCGGACCTGTCCGGCACGAACGGCAAAGGCTGTGCGCTGCCCCGGAACATCATCTCCGACCAGTCTGGATCCCAGGGCGTCGTCGCATTGGACCCTGATGGGGGACATCAACTGGCGTATCCGGACGGAGATTCGGATGCCAAGAAACTCGCCGAGCGTCTGGTCGCCTTGGCGTCCGAACGGTCCGAAAACGGCAACGTGCTTCTGGGCGCCCTGGAACCTCCGTCCTCGGGGGTGAACCCGGTTGCGGTGCAATTGGTGCCGCCCGCTTTTGCCGCGTCGCTTCAAGCCGGTGACCGGTGGTCGTACCTGGTTTCCATCCAGCGGACGTACACCGATCCGTGTCTCGATGCCGCGGCGTTCGCCGGCTCGTTGCGCTGGCTGGCCGCGCGCGTGAATGCGGCTCGGACGCGGAGCGGTTCAGCCCTGGTCGTGGCCGGGATTCCGCTCCTCACCGCGCGCAATCATGTGGCGCTGCGCCGCGGGGTCGCGGGAGTGGCGCAGGATTGGGATGGGACCTTGCGCCTGGCTGGGGCCGGACATAACGGGGTGGAGGCACCGTGACCTTCCGCCGCCGCATTCTCATCTCCTCGATCATCCTCGTCTGGATTCCGCTCCTATTCTTGGTCGTTTCGACGAAGCTGGAGATGAGCCGGCGCTTGCGAATCGAGTACAACCGTCGAGTCGCGACCCTGGCCAACGTGGCCACCGAGGATCTGGAGAGCCTGCGCACGTCCTTGCGCTCGCGTCTCGGCGCATTTCGAAACGTCATCGAAAACGACAACCGCTTCAGGCTGGCCATGGAAAAAGACGACGACAAGTTGTTCGTTATCGATTACGCCGGTAATGCCATGGGCCTGCTCGGGTTTTCCATGCTGCAGGTCCAGGATTCAGAAGGGCGGATCGTGAGCTCGGGCCACTTCCGAAACGAATACGATCGTCGTGATCCGGCGCTCTTGAGCCAGCTCGGCGCGGTTTCCACTCGTCTGTCTCTTTTGAGCGCACGGAAACCTGAAGGATCCGTATTGATGCTGGCCGTCATGGATTCTCTCCAGCTTTCCGACGACAAGTACTACCTGGTCGGCGGGGTGGAGCTGGAGGAGCCGTTCCTCTCCCATCTCACCCGGGCCGCCGACCAGGCGGTGACGCTCGTGTATCCGGGCGGAGTGATCTCATCAAGTGAGGGGCTACGGGCCACGCTGCTCAAGAGCCGTGGGGAATCCGGGGGATTGAAGGCCGCGTTTCCCGAGTGGCAATCGGTGGCCAGGCAAATCGAGATCCCGTTCGTGGGGAATCAAGACGGCCCCCAGAATGCCACCCTCGTGGTGAGCCACTCGTTGGAACCCCTCAATCGCTTGCTGCACAATCTGGATTTGTGGCTCATGGCTGCGCTCGTCGCCACCGTGAGCGGCACGCTGCTTCTGTCGCTTTGGACCTCGTCTCGGATTAGCCGGCCGCTTGCCGATCTCGCCGCGCGTACCTCGCAAATGCGCTTCGACCGCTTCGAAAACTTCGCCACCGATCGCAAGGACGAGGTGGGTGAGCTCTCTCGGTTCTTGAACGAAATGTTGAACCGCGTGCGGGCGCACATGCAGGAGCTGCGCGAAGCCGAGCGCCGAGCGACGCTGGGAGAGATGGCGCGACAGATCAACCACGATGTGCGAAACGGTTTGACTCCGATTCGCAACATTCTTCGCCATCTCGGAGAGGTCGCGTCGGAGAAGCCTGAAGATTTTCACCGCGTCTGGCGCGAGCGTGAGCCGGCGCTGCGCTCGAGCATGACCTATCTCGAGGGTCTGGCCAGCAACTACGCGCGGCTTTACTGGAGCCCACCCCGGCAAGGCTGCGATTTCAACACCGTGATCCGGGAAGTCGTTTTCGCCCGGCGGGAGGGCTCCCCGGTCAAGATCGACATGCAGCTGGCCAAGGAGCTGCCCCCCATCATGGCCGATCCGGTGGGCTTGCACCGGATCGTGGAAAACCTGGTCGCAAACGCGCAGGATTCCTCGAACAGCGATGCGGGACGAGTGGAGCTCAAGACGTACACGGATCCGAGCACGGCACGTGTGTTCCTGTCCGTGTCCGACAACGGCAGCGGCATCGCCGAAGCGGATCTGTCCAAGGTGTTCAGCGATTTTTACACTACCAAGGAAAAAGGCATGGGCCTCGGTCTCAGCATCGTGCGGCGGTTGGTCGCGGATTACGACGGCTCGGTTCGGGTCTCGAGCCAGGTCGGGCGCGGCACGCGATTCGAAGTCGAGTTCCCGGCCGCGGAGCCCGAACGTATGAATGGATCTTCCGGGACAAAGACTCCCGAGAAAGCAGCGTATGAGCGTGGTTCTGGTCGTTGACGATAATCCGAGCATGCTCGAGCAGTATGCGTACGACTTGCATCGGTTCGGTCACAATGTCGTGACCGCAGGCCGGGGTGAAGATGCGCTCGAGGTGCTGCAGCGTGAATCGGTGGACTGCGTGGTGCTCGATCTCGAGCTGCCTGGCCTGGACGGTTTTCAGGTTCTGACCGAGATGCAGAGCCGTGGGTTTCGCGTTCCGGTGATTGTCTATACCGGAACGGGGAGCTACGAGCGTTGCGTTCGCGCGATCAAGCTCGGCGCCTTCGGCTTCATCGATAAGGATGAAGACATGGAACGTGTTGTTCAGGAAATCGAGAACGCACTGGAGCGGGGGCGCTTGATTTCCGAGGTGAACACGCTCCGCACCCGGATCAGCGAGGATAGCCGCATGGTCGGGCAAAGCCGGGCCATGGAGACGCTCCGGACCGAGATCCAGCGCGTCGCGCCCATCCCGAGCCCAGTGTTGATTCTCGGGGAGAGCGGGAGCGGCAAGGAGCTGGTCGCTCGCGAAATCCACGAATTGAGCGGGCGGGCCAAGGCCCCGTTCATTGCCATCAACTGCGCGGCCATGCCGGAGAGCTTGGTCGAGAGCGAGCTCTTCGGCCATGAAGCGGGTGCGTTCACCGGCGCGCAGCGCGTTCGCAAGGGCGCCTTCGAGGCGGCGAGTGGAGGCACGCTGCTATTGGACGAGCTCGGCGAGCTGCCAATGAGCGTGCAATCAAAGCTCTTACGAGTCCTGGAAGAGAACACGGTGACTCGCGTGGGCGGCACCCGCACGATCCCTGTGGATACCCGCGTCATCGCCGCCACCAATCGCGACCTGGAAGCCGAAGTAGCGGCAGGCCGGTTCCGACCCGATCTCTTTTTCCGCATCAACGTGCATCCCATTGCCGTACCGCCCTTGCGCGAGCGCCTATCTGACGTGTCGCCCTTGGTCGAGCACTTTCTGACCGTGATCGGCCAGCGCTTCGGTATTCGGCGCAAGGGCATCACGCCGGAGGCCTTGGATGCATTGGCCGCGTACACCTGGCGGCGCAACAACGTGCGCGAGCTGCGTAACATCGTGGAGCGGATGATCATCGCCAGCGACGGCTCTATGATCGATATCGATGACATTCCCACCGGCATCCGCGGCGGCGGCAAGCCGCAGGACGGCGTTGTGGCCGCGGGATCGGAAAAGACGATGCGCAAGCTCAAGTCCGATGCCGAGCGCGAGATTCTGATCGCCGCTTTGGAACGCAATGGGTGGCAGATTACCAAGACAGCGGCCGAGCTTGGGCTGGCCGATCACTCGAGCCTCCTCAAGGCCATGCGCCGTCACGGCATCAAGCGCCAGAGCTGACCCGGTTCACGATTAGATTCACTGCCTGCCCTTAGTCTCTGTTCTCCGGATTCATAGGGCTTTGCCCGTAAAGCAAAGCGCAGATCTTCGTAGGGAAGTTGCCATCCGCTCGCGGCGACTCTGGGCCACCGCGGGAGCGAGGGTCCGCCCGGGCACCCTCAAAAGTGGCAAGGTAAGCGAACAGTTGAATTAGCAAAGCGGACCCGAGCGGGGGACCCGCGGTGGACCAGGAGTGACGAAGAATCGCGCCAGCGATTCGAGGAGCGGGGAGTCCGCCGAGGCGGAGGGCACTTCCCAAGAAGATCTGCGCCCTTGATTTAGGGGGCTGAATCTCAGGAAGGCGAGACTAACCAATTGTGGTACTGGTCTTAAAACCAGGTACTGGTTTTGAAACCAGGTACTGGTTTTGAAACGAGTTCCATGTGGGGCCTCGGCGACTGATCCTAGGATCAGTTGCTCGAGTGTCCACATCGACTGCTCCCGGGAGCAGTGAAGGCTTCGGGCGTGTAATCGGCTATCGGGAGGCGGGGGAGAGGGCCCGGCGCTTTTCCTCGAGCGATGCGATGAGCTTGTCGTAGGGCTCGGTGAACTTGACGATGCCCTCCTCGACCAGTGCGTCAGTCACCGCCTTCATGGAAATATCAAGCTGTTCGAGGCGGTGTAACGCGTCCACTTCCTCAGCCACGTTCTCCAGGATCGTATCTCCCGGCACGCGGCCGTGGTGGCGGAAAGCGTCGATGGTCTGTTCGGGAAGGGTATTGATGCTGTCGGGACCGATCAGCGTTTCGACGTACTTCACGTCCGGGTAGGCGGGGTCCTTGGTCGAGGTGCTGGCCCAGAGCGGCTTCTGCGGACGCGCGCCAAAAGAACGCAGCGATTCCCAGCGCGGTCCTGTGTATGTGTTGAGCCAGTTCTGATAGGCAATCTTTGCGCTTGCGATAGCAGCCCGACCCCGAAGCGCAACCGCTTCCGGCGATTTCATGGCGTCCAGCTTCTTGTCCACCATCGTGTCGATGCGAGACAAGAAGAAGCTCGCCACCGATGCCACCGTGGACAACGGCTGTCCGTTCCGTGCTCGTTCTTCCAAAGCGGCCAGATGCGCTTCCATGACCTGTTTGTGGGCATCGAGCGAAAACAAAAGGGTGATGTTGATGTTGATGCCCTCGGCGAGGCAGCGCTCTATGGCGGGAACGCCCTCCGGAGTTCCCGGAATCTTGATGAAGGCGTTGGGCCGGTTCACCGATGTCCAGAGCCGCCGCGCTTCTTCGATGGTTGCATCGGCACTCCGCGCGCCATGGGGTGACACTTCGAGGCTCACGAAGCCGTCCGTACCGTTGCTCCGGTCGTATCGGGAGCGCAGGAGCTCGCACGCATCCTGGATGTCCCGCACCGCCATGGCCTCGTAGATCGCCGGCGCGGGCAATCCCCTGTCGGACAGCTCGCGAATCGCCTGGTCGTACTCCGTGCCCGAGGTCATCGCCTTCTCGAAGATGGCCGGATTCGAGGTCACCCCCGATATGCCGTCTTCCTCGATGAGACGCTGGAGAAATCCATCTCGCAGCATGCGGCGGGTAAGGTTATCCAGCCAGATGCTCTGGCCTCGCGCTTCCAGGAGGTGGAGGGGATTCGTGGCGACCATGAATGATGTTCTCCTTGAATGTTAAAGCAGATCCGAACCCAAAATGTATACCGGGGATAGGGGCAGGTCTATCCGGGAAAGATAAAGCCCTGGGTGATCCACCGACGCAGGAATTCCATGCGTCCGGTCAGGAGCGAGATACGCGCCATGACCGTGTACCCGAACGCGGCCCCGAACGAGATCATGAGCACGTAAATACCGGCACGGCTGACCTTCCCGAAGACCCCTTTGTGCTCCTTGGAGAAGAAGAAATAAACCAAACCGGACAGGGTTCCCAAAACAACGACCAGGGCCGAAACTGTACCGCCCAAGGAAAACGCGGGTTCGCTGACCACCAGGGGACGAATGCTCTGGCCGATTTGTGAGGTGAAATCCGATTCGAGATAACGGACCAGATTGGTGCCGGCGGCAAAGCCGATGGCGAGCGCCATCGCCATTCTCGACCAGTGCGCCAGTCGCGGCACGAGCCGCAACAAGAGCAATATGCCGAACAAAAGCGGAATGATGCGCGAAACCTGGGGCGGGTTCTTGGCCAGCGCGGGAAGAGCGAACGCCACCAAGGGCGGATACAGCTTGCCGAACAAGTTCGGAATGAGCGTCGTCCAGAACGCTTCCACCATCCAGTAGGCCGCGCTCACACCCACGAACAAGTGCTCGGCGAAACGGTAAAACGGATTGTCGCGAAATAGAAACGACAGGATCATGAGCGTGAGCAGTGCTCCGATCCACATCTCCAGCCAGGGTCCCAGGGTCACGTCCGCCTCCTCCTCCACTCTCCTCCGGTGAAGAACGCCACGTTCCCGAGCACGATGAACGCGATGATGACGAGATGCGCCACGGTTTGCGGTCCCATCCGTTGAATGGCCTCTTCAGATCTGGATGCGTATTCGGGATACTGCTTTACCAGCGCCGCTTCGTACTCGGCCGCGCCCTGCAATCCACCCATGAGACCGAGGAGCTGACGGGGGTAGTAGGGATAAAGGAGCGGGGCCTCGACCGCCGTCACCCCTCCGGCCACGGGGACGTGGGCCGGGTCGCCCCCGAACTGGATCCATTCCTTCACGCCCGGAAATCCCGACGCAATGCACACGATCAAATTGAAATCGGCAATACGCTTTACGCCCTCCATGATGGGCAGCGTGCGCACGTCATGGCCCTTGGAGTCGACGGGAAACGCGCCCGGAAAATCCGAAAAAGCCGAGTTGATCACCCCCTGGTTCCCGGCCTTGTAACCCAGGTTCACCCAGTCCTGTCCGGCCACGCGATCCGGAAAATCCTTGGCAAGCACGTTCTGCTCTAGCGCATCGAGCTGGGGAATGCCGGTCGCCCAGAGCGTGAGCAAGTACACCTTGAGCTTCTTATGGAGCGCATGCCGCAGCACGGCTTGAATCATGGGCATGTTCTCGGGAACCGTGCTGGGACCGAAATCCGCGGTCAAGATCACCCGGGACCCTTCGGGCAGGCTGTCCAGCTTGTCGAAAATGTTCTGCACGATCGGTGTCGTAATGACGGGGAAAGTGAGCCCGGCCACGAGTGGAATGATCACGGCCAGAGCGATGGCGACATAGATCAAGCGCCGGTCCATGCGTCCGACCCGATCCAGGAAGGCGCTCACGATTCGCGTCCTCCCAGATACGAGCGTTCGATTCCAAGAATGATCTTGAGCGACGTGGAAATGACGCCCAACCCGATGCCGATGATGATCGCGCGTGCTCCGGCGAGGTTGACCGTGGACATGATCCAGTTGGAAAGATTGGGAATGCTGAGAAATTGGAGGGGTTGGGGAAGCCAGGAGGTCAAGAAAGCGCCCACGAACGTGCGCCCGAGGAGAATGATGAGCGCCGCTACCAAGAGGAGTGTCGCCTCGACGTTGCGGGCGCGGAAGGCGCGATAGGAAGCGGAAGCGACAAAAAACGCGAGGAGGGAGAACATGGTCGCTTGAAGCGGATTGAACATCGCGTCATAGGCGAAGTTGAACCAGGAGCCCTGCGCTTCCACCGGTCCCGTCCAGCCCTGGGAATTCCCCACCTTGAACAGCCCCGCAATCAGCGTGAACAGAAATGCGACCACGGTCACGATGCTGTAGGTCCAGCCGGGCCGGCGTCGCTGCACTTTGTCCAGGTGCATACGGAGCAGGTTTCCGCCACCCAGAATGAATGCCACCGCGGCAATGATGTTGAAGTACTCGGAAAGATCGCTGTTCACGCGGTTGAGGCCGCGAAAAAAGAACGCGGCGACGAGCAGGAAACCGACGACCGATGTGAGAAGAACGGGCAGCGTGACCCGGATCATGTGGAGTCTTTCATGAAGACTTGATCGTGAAGAGCCCCTGCAGCCAGTGACTCAACTGGGTCAGAACATCGCTCTGGGTGAGAAGCGCCAAAGTGGCCAAGATCGAACCGAGAAGAATGAAGAGCATGGCGAATGCTTTGCCGAAGTCTTGACCGCGCAAGCTACCCAAGAGCTTAGGGTCCTGGCTCAGGTAGGCGCTGGTGGCGAACAGTTCCTCTCCAATCAGCGTGTAGTCGCACGCCGCCACGAAGAAGGGGAGTTGCTGGGGTTGCGCGGTCCCGGCAATTTGAACCGCCCCGATTGAATGCCCGGTCTCGGCGAAGATGAGCGACTCGGCAAAGAACGCGCCCATGTAAATGCAGGTGGCGGGACGCTGCCGCACCATGTAGCCGTTCACGTAGGCCACGAATCCGAACTGCTCGTCGGTGACGTAATAGATGTGTTCTTCGTTGAAGGCGTCCGGCCGTCCGGCGGCCAGATAGGCTTCCTTGGCCGTCTCGCGGGCCGTTGTCATCACGAGGGAGCGCGAGGTCGGCATCTCGAGATGGACGTCGTATTCGGCAACCCGCTTGGCCACCGAGGAAAGAATCGTGATCCCGGCTACGGTCTGAACGTTGTCCAGATCCTGCGTGCCGGCCACGTAGAGCACCGGGCGTCCCATTTCGGTCGCGCGCCCGATCGCCTCCTCGATGGCGGCGATTCCGGCAATCTTGCGGATGAAGTATTTGACGCCACTCTGCGCCCGGAAGGTGTAAAAGAGAATCGCGCCACCCACGATCAAGAGCACGACGAACAAGTTCGTGTGCCGGCGGTCGAAGTTAAGGATGGCGCGCGGGCCGAGGACGAGGAGAACGAGGGCGATCACGAGAGCAAGTAGGACAAGTAGGAATCGGGGGTTCTTCCAGATTTGCCGCATGCGCTCTCCGGGTACCCGCCCGATCGGCCCTCGCGGAATGATGGGGCACATTATCCATTGACAGATGAGGTGTCCAGAGAAAACCTGTGCACCCTGAGGAGGGTTGGAGCATGTCGACGCAACGTCCTTATGTTCGCGGTCGCCGGGCGTTGCGGCGGAGTCTGATCGCCGGGGCTCTGTATGATCTGATTCTTGGGTTATTCATGCTCGTGGCCGGCTCCTGGACAATGAGCCGGCTTGGGGAGCCGCTCGAGGGGCAGGCGCTTTACTGGTTTCGTCTCTCGGCTCTGCCGCTTTGCATTCTTCCGGTGATCTATCTCACCGCAGCCCGCTCGTCTCACCTCGACGCGTTTCGGGTACCCGTGCTCGCACTGCGTGGTCTGGGCGGGGGGCTCGTCCTCGCCTCGCTCCTTCTCGAACCACGCCCAGCCTGGCTCGTCCTCGTCGTCGGTCTTCTGGATGTCGGCTGGGCTTTTCTGTATTTCATTTTGTGGCATCGCCGCGGCCGTGTTGGTTGACCCGCCCCTATTCGGCGTCTAACCTTTGTTCATGGTCGAAAACGAACCCCGCCTCACCGCGCTCAGTCACGGCGCGGGTTGAGCCTGCAAGATCGCCCAGAGCGATCTCGCTCAGGTTCTGAGCGGGTTACCCAAGAGCAAGGATCCCCGAGTGCTGGTCGGCACGGAGACGTCCGACGACGCAGGGGTGTACCTCATCGCCGAAGGCCTGGCGTTGGTACAGACCGTGGATTACTTCACCCCCGTGGTGGACGACCCCTACGACTTCGGGCGCGTTGCCGCGGCCAATGCGTTGAGCGACATCTACGCCATGGGCGCGGAGCCGTTCATGGCTCTCAATTTGGTCGGTTTTCCCGCCGGCAAGCTCTCGTTCGACATCTTGCATCAGATCCTGCGCGGCGGGGCGGACGTGTGCATGGAAGCTCAGGTGGCGGTGGTGGGTGGGCATTCCATCGACGATCCCGAGCCTAAGTTCGGTCTCGCCGTTTCCGGCCGCGCGCGTCCGGAAGACTTGTGGTTGAACCGCACGGCAAAGAACGGGGACTTCCTCGTGCTTACCAAACCGCTCGGGATCGGCATTCTCACCACGGCGATCAAGCGGGGAAAACTCGACCCGGACGAGATCAAGCAGGCCGTCGACTTAATGGCCACGCTGAACCGCGGTGCGGCCCAGGCCGCGCGCAAGGTTGGCGTGCACGCCGCTACCGATGTCACCGGGTACGGTTTTCTGGGCCATCTCTACGAGATGGCGGTTGGATCGTGTCTGGAGGCGGAAGTGTGGGCGAGCGAGGTTCCGTTTCTCTCCTCTCGCGTGCGTTCGCTGGTAGATGAAGGCGTGGTGCCGGGGGGCACGCGCAAGAACTTGAAATTCATGCTCGATCAGGGCGTCAGCTTCGAAGCGGACATTTCGGAAAGCGAGCAGATCATGCTTGCCGATGCCCAAACTTCGGGCGGGCTTCTTTTGGCGGTGGCGGAAGATCGCGTAGAGCCTCTTGTCGACGCATTACAAACCGAGCGCACTCCCGCGGCGGCGGTGGTGGGGCGTTTGCGCGAAGGGAAGGGCGGATGGATTCAAGTCCGTCGCGCGCGCATGCCCCGCTGATCTTGTTGATTCCTGAATCGATTGCGGATCGATTGGGTGTGCATGCCAGAAGCTCTTATCCGCGCGAGTGCTGCGGGTTCATCCTCGGCGAACATTGCGACGGGGAAATGTACGTCGAGGACATTCTACCGGTCGAGAATATCGCGCCGGAGAACGATCGATACCTGATGGCTCCGGAATCGGTGCTGATGGCCGAGCAAACGGCGCGCGCGGGCAAGTGGGAAATCCTCGCCGTCTATCATTCACACCCGGATGGGGACAGCACCCCCTCCGAGACGGATCGGCAGGGAGCCATGCCGGGAATGCCCCAACTCATCCTCTCCATTCTGGCCGATGGAACGTTCCGGGGGGAAACCTGGATGCCGGCGGAGGACGGTCGCTTCCTTTCCGCAGCCATGATCGTGGCAAGCCCATGAGTAAGCTGACGTCCGCCGAGCTCGAGCGGTACAGCCGCCATTTGTCCCTCCCCGAAGTAGGGCTCACGGGGCAAGAAAAGCTTCGCGACGCGCGCGTTCTCATCGTCGGAGCGGGAGGCCTGGGGTCTCCAGTCGCTCTCTATCTGGCTGCCGCCGGCGTGGGTCATCTAGGCCTGGTCGATTTCGACACGGTCGATGTCACGAATCTCCAGCGGCAGATCATCCATGGCACCAAGGACGTCGGGCGATCCAAGCTCCTTTCCGCCCGCGAACGCATAGCCGACGTGAACCCTTTTGTGAAGGTGGACACGCACGAGACACGCCTCACCTCGGCCAACGCCCTCGATGTGATCGCCGGCTACGATGTGGTCGTGGACGGAACCGACAACTTTCCCACCCGCTATCTGGTCAACGACGCGTGCGTGCTCCTGGGAAAGCCGAACGTCTACGGGAGCATTTTTCGATTCGACGGTCAGGTGTCGGTGTTCGATGCCAAACGTGGTGCGTGCTACCGCTGCCTCTATCCCGAACCCCCTCCGCCGGGGGCGGTGCCGAACTGCGCGGAGGGCGGAGTTCTGGGCATTCTTCCCGGGATCGTCGGAACGTTGCAGTCCAACGAGACCGTGAAGCTGTTGCTTGGGATGGGCGAGCCCCTCATCAATCGCCTGCTTCTTCTCGACGCGCTCGAAATGCGGTTCCGAGAAGTCCACTTCGCCAAAGATCCAGCGTGTCCGGTCTGCGGAACCGCGCCTACGATTCGTGAGCTGATCGACTACGAAGCGTTTTGCGGCGTGGCCCAAGCCGCCGCTTCGGGACCCGTGAAAGAAATCGGCGCCACGGAACTCTCCCGTTCGCTCGATCGCGTGCTTCTCATCGATGTCCGCGAGCCGTTCGAGGCCGAGATCGCCCACATCCCCGGCGCACGTCTCATCCCCCTGGGTGAGTTACAGAACCGCATGGACGAGATCGACCGGCATGCGGATATCGTTGTGCACTGCCGATCCGGATTGCGGAGCGCCAAGGCCGCACGTTGGTTGGAAGAGGCAGGGTTCGAACGCGTGCGCAACTTGCGAGGCGGTATTCTCGCCTGGGCGGACGAAGTGGATCCCTCCACCCCCAAATACTGATGGATTTAGTTTTCCAGGGGCGCGTGATTCGCGCCCAGAGCCGCCGGTTCACTGTTCTCGGTGAGGGCGGGCCAATCACCGCGATTGTTCCCAAGCGCTTGCGATTCGAGAACCCGGAGTGGGTGGATCCAGTGGCGGTGGGGGACGAAGTAGAAGCGGCGGTTCAACATGGGGAGGGGTTGATCCAACGCGTGCTTCCCCGGCGCAATCTCCTCGCGCGACGGGCGATCGGGAGTACGAAGCGTCAGATGCTGGCCGCCAACATCGATCGCGCAGTCATCGTGCTCGCCGCCGCGGAACCGGAATGGAAGGCCGCCACCCTCGATCGCTATCTCGTGCTTGCCTCCGCTTCGGACATTTCTCCCTTGGTGTGGATCAACAAATCGGATCTCGTCTCGGCCGTTCCCGATCAGGAGTTGCTCGATTGGTATTCGAAAATCGATATCCCCGTGCTATGTGGATCCGCCGCGTCGGGGGAGGGGCAGGACGCGCTCGTGGAGCGGCTGGCCGGCCAGACGGCGGTGTTCATCGGTCCATCGGGGGCGGGGAAGTCGAGCCTCTTGAACCGACTCGTTCCCAGCGCGGACGTGCGCGTGGGTGACGTGAGCGCGGCGAGCGGCAAGGGCACTCACACCACGACTTGGGCCGAGATGCACGATCTGCCGGGAGGCGGCCGCGTGATCGACGGCCCGGGATTGCGCACGCTGGATCTGACCGACGTCGAGGTTCGGGACTTGGCGCGCCACTTTCCGGAAATGGACGCGTTGGCGGGGGACTGCCGCTTTCCGGACTGTGCCCATATGGCTGAGCCGGACTGCGCGATCAAGGATGCCGTTACCTCCGGAGGTGTCGCGCCGCATCGGTACGAATCCTATCGCCGCATCTACGAGAGCCTCGCCCGAGGTACCGGCTAATCCGCCAGGGCCGGCCGATCCTCGCTCTGGGCGAGATAGGCGCCGGCTTGCGCAATCGGGGTGAGCTGGGAGAGATGCAGGGTACGCGTGCCCCAACGCCTTGCCGCCTCCCGGCTCTGAAACCAGATGTCGGCCCGTTTGCTGTAACGCGGGTTCATGGTGTCCTCGACCGTGAACACGCCCAGGCCTTCGAGCTCCACGATGTCTCCGAAACGGAAGGGAGCACCCGGGGTGAACTCGCGAAGGAGATCGCGAGACAAAGCGAGCATTCCCGGATGAACGATGGTGTTCATCGCGGTGATGAGAGGCGAATCATCGGTTTGGTCCGCAGTGCTGCTATAGCCGGTGACGGTGATGGAGACGCGAAACACGCTTCTCGGATGAGCAATAGAAGCGGGCATCGTCAACGTGCCTTCCGAATAAATGGGCGCTTCGCGTTCGATTTCGGAAAAAACACGTGCCGTGGGAACCGCGGAATTGGGCGAGGGAGCCCACGCTTCTAGGCCAACTAGCCCAATGAGCCCCAGGATGGGCAGGGTGAGCCCGGCCTTAAAGCTGTTGCTGCATGAGGTTTTGCGATCGTGTTGCGTGTTCATGCCCCCCCTATTTCGCAATTTCTGGGCCAGGAAAAGGGGCCCTCAAAATCGCGCATGGGGAAGAAGGGTCCTAAGGCATTGAGGCGTGAAATTTCAGGATCAGTGGTGAGGGACGATTGTCACTATATGAATGTACCGTCGCACTCTCGTCAAGCGTCCGGAAGAAAGTGCACGGCAATCGTTGTTGCGATTAAGCCGAGGCCTATTTTCTTTAGGGATTCCCGTCTCAAACGTCCATCATACCGATTTGTTTTAGCTTTTCCCTTGACCCAACGGTACTCAAATTAGTAGAATTATTTGTGACATTGTTGGGCTTGGACGTCCCCAACGTTCGGCCCATCGGGGACAGCATCGTGAAAAACACCGAGTTGGGCCGCCGCATCAAGCAGCTGCGCCTTGCCCAGGGGTCCACTCTCAAGGACATCGAGGCCAAGGTCGGAGTCTCTGCAACCCACGTTTCCGAAATCGAGCGTGGGAAAACCTCGCCCACCGTTGGAGCCCTGGCCAAGATCGCCTCCGCGCTCCAGGTGAACCCCTCCTTTCTGGTCGATCTTCCGGTCGGGGACGAGGTCTCCTTCACCCGCAAACCCGAACGCGATCGCCTGGTGGGGGCGCGTAACGGGGCGGAGTGGGAGATTCTGACTCGGGATCGTCCGTACGCGGAACTCTCTCTGTTCATGCTCGAGCTGAGTCAGGACATGACCGCGCCGCTCGAGCAATCACCGCGTTCCGGAGACAAGTTCTTCCACGTCGTGGACGGCATCGTTCAGCTCGAGTTGGGAGACGAGAAGGTCGTGTTGCGACGCGGAGACAGCATTCACTTCCGCGCCTCACGACCGGCGAAGCTGCTCAATCTCGGGGAGAGCCGTTGCCGGATCTTCATGGCGATGTGGCCCCGGTTGACGCTCTGACGGGGGCCTCATGATCAGCAAGGACGAACTCGGGATCCGCATCCGTAACGTGCGCAAAGAGCGCGGGCTCACCTTGAAGGAGCTCGAGCGCGTTTCCGGATTTTCCGCCACCCATATTTCGGAGATCGAGAGGGGTAAGACCTCGCCCACCATTGGTGCGTTGGTGCGGATTTCCCAGGCGTTGGGCAAAGACACCTCGTTCTTCCTGGAAGAAGAGCAGCTCAACGAAATCGCCCTCGTCCGTCGCGATGATCGCCAACCCTTGCCCCCGGGCATAGTGAAGGTGCGGGGGGAGTATCTGACTCCCGGCATCCCGGGCGGTCGCCTCAACGCGTACATGATTTATCTGGAAGCAGGGGATGAGAAGGAAGTCGTCTACGAGCCCCATGCGGGAGAGGAAGGCGTGCTGGTGGTGGCGGGGCGTGTGGAAGCTTTGATTGGAGGCCGGGCCATCACGATGGACGTCGGCGATTCGGTACAGTATCCGGCCGACCGTTCGCATGGGTTCCGCAACCTGGGACGTGAAGAAGCCAAGCTCCTCTTGGTGTCCACGAAACGGGTGCGGGAGAAGAAATCATCTACGGGAACGACCGGGCGGATTTTTTAACTCTAGAGCGTTCCCTGCTTCAAAACACGGTTAGGCCCTGTCACCACTGCCATCGGCATCCGTCTAATATCCCAGGACCGCATTCGTGGTTGGGATTCGTTAGGAGGGTCCGTTGACGTTGTCTCGGTTCGTCCTTCTCTTCCTGCTTGCTCTTCTCGTTTCATTTAGCGGGAACACGGCGGCAGCGGACTGTGTCGCATATCGCGAATACATGCATTTGCTAGGAACTCTGTCGTCGGGAGCGTCGCCGGGATGGCAGGTGGCCGTTTCCGGATCGATGGCTTATGTAGGGGGGTACGAGCTGCTCGTTATCGACGTCTCGAATCCGAACTCCCCAGTGCTTGTGACCAGATTTTCTGATCTTAATCCGACCCACGAATATCTCAATCCGTATGTGACAGGAATAGCTGCTTCGGGATCGTTGCTTTGCGCCATGGTGCACAAATCGTCCGGAGCGACGATGCATGTGTTCGACGTTTCCAACCCCGCCGTTCCGGTAAGAGTGGCCTTTGGCCCATCAGGAGTGGACGTCACCTTGTCCGGCACGACGGCTTATGTTTCCAGTGGAACGACGGGTTTCGAAATCGTTGACCTGACCAATCCTTCCGCCCCTCAGATTCTCGCGGCGGTAGACACGCCCGGAGATGCCCAGGGCATTGCGGTGTCCGGGACATTGGCCTGTGTGGCCGATGGGTCCTCGGGGCTTCAGGTATTCGATGTCTCGAACCCGCACAACCCGATATTGCTGGGGCACGCAGCCACCACCCAAAAAGCCTTGAAGGTGGCGATGATCGGCTCAATGGCTTATGTGAATGAGGACTCAGCCAGGGTCGAGGTCATTGACCTTTCCAATCCGACGGCCCCGGTAATCGTGGGTCATGTTCTAGTGCATGGCCTGCTCACCGGAGTAGTGGCTAGGGGTGTCCAGGTGTACGTGAGTATCCACGCCATTGAGCACTGGAGAGGTGGAGTGGAGGCCATCGATGTCTCCGACCCCGGTGCGCCAACCATCATCGGAAGCCAGAGCACTCAAGGCTTTGCGAATGACATTGCTCTCTCCGAAGGTCGCGTCTATGTGCCCGGAGGATTTGGCACCTGGCTTTCCATAGTCGAAATCGCCGGTGGCGCGTCCGTCCCGGTGGTCGGGTGGTATGCATCTCCCGCATGGGGAGAAGGCGTGGCGGTGGATGGGCCGGTGGCTTATCTCGCCGATACTGATTCAGGACTGGTCACGATCAATGTATCCGATCCTTCTTCTCCAGTCCCCATAGGACATGTGGACACCCCTGGATACGCCCTAAAGCTAGCGGTCCAAGACGGCATGGCCTACGTAGCCGATCTGACGGGGCTTCAGCTGATCGATGTGTCCGATCCTAGCCATCCCCACCTCGAAGGGAACTTGCCGGGTGCAGCCCAAGATGTCGCCGTGTCCGGCTCCTTCGCTTATGTCTCGGGGTCTAGTTACGGTTTCGGAGTGGTCGATGTGTCGAATCCATCCGCGCCTAGTCTCATCGGAAGTCTAAGCTGCTGTGAAGTCTCTCAGGCTCGGGGTATTGCCCAATCAGGGTCTCTGGTCTATCTGTGCGCGGATACATCGGGGCTCAAGATAATCGATGTCTCGAACCCGACCGACCCCAAGATCATTGGGCGGGCTCATATGCCATATGGGGCGGAAGGAGTGGCGATCTCCGGGGCGTTTGCCTACGTCGCCGATCCCGTAGACGGTCTGGAAGTTGTTGATATCTCGAATCCAGAGAGCCCGATCATCGTGGGCAGCGTGAGAACCCCCGACCAATGCGTTCGCGTTACGGTTACCGGAACTATTGCCTATGTCGTTTGCCCCTACGCTGGCATTACGTTGATCGATGTATCAGATCCTTCTCACCCCTTGATCGTCGGCGGCCTGGACGTTTCGTTGAAGGGAGAGGGGGATCCCTCCAAGCCCCGTCGGCCCTGGCATGCACTCGTGGCGGGACCATACCTATATGTAGCTGACGACATTGGGCTCATCATTGCCCCCACAGAGTGCGGGGCACCTACTCCAGTCCGGCTTTCCTCGTTCGATGCTATTCCGAGGACAGACGGGATTCTCCTGACTTGGTCGGTGATCGACGACGTTTCCGGCTTCCATGTAGATCGTTCCGAGGAATTCGATGGAGTTTATGAGCGCTTAACCCAAACCTTGCTGCATTTCGACGGGATCCACCACTACCTGGATAACACAGTGCGTCCTGGAACCACGTATCTCTATCGTCTGGAAGCCTTGAATCGAGCGGGTGGTACGGAGCTCATAGGGCCGGTTACGGCAACTGCAGGATTGTTCCTTGAGCAAACGCCTCGCCTCGGTCCGGCATTCCCGAATCCGTTCGCCAACTCCAGCACGATACCGTTTACGTTATCGCGATCAGGAGACGTAAGACTCCGAGTGCTCGACCTCAATGGTCGCGAGGTTCGAACGTTTGAGCAGAAAAGGATGGAAACCGGCGATCACTCCTTCACGTGGGATGGCCGCGACGATAAAGGCAATCTTCTGCCGGCAGGGATTTATTTCTACGAGCTACGAGCCCCCGGTTTTGGGGCCACGCGAAAACTGATTCGCCTCAGGCCATCCTGATCAAATCCCTTTCGCCTTCGCCTCGTTCCAGAGCGTATCCATGTCTTCAAGGGTTGATTTTTCCGGAGTGCTCCCGCGGGCGTGTAACTGCTCCTCGATGTAGCGAAACCGCCGGATGAATTTCCCAGTGGTCCCGCGAAGCGCTCGCTCCGGATCCACGCCAAGATACCGGGAAATGTTCACCACCGAGTAGAGAACATCGCCGAGCTCGTCTTCGAGCGCTTCGGCGGGCGCATCTCGTTCTACATCCCGTCGCAACTCGCCAACTTCTTCTTCCAATTTCTCCAGCGCGCCCAGGCGATCCGGCCACTCGAACCCCACCGCACCGGCTTTCTCCGAGATCCGAAACGCCGTCGTCAGAGCCGGGAGTCCGGCGGGACGTTTTCCAAGAGCGGAGGGAATATCGGTCTCTGAAGCGCCTTCCGCTCGCTTCAACTCTTCCCACTGCCGCAGAGCGCCGGCGGATCCAATATCTTTGGCGTCGCCGAACACGTGCGGGTGCCGTCGAATGAGCTTGTCCACCGCCGCATTCACGGCATCGTCCAGCGTGGTCCACCCGCCGTCCTCGGCCGCCAGAACCATGAATCCAACCAGGAACAAGAGATCGCCCAGCTCCTCCCGGAACCCCTCCCGGTCGCGGGTCCCTACCCGCTCCACGACCTCGAACGTTTCTTCCTGGAGATAGGGGGTGAGCGTCTCCACCGTTTGGTCCTTGTCCCAGGGGCAACCGCCCGGGCCCCGCAGCACGCGGGCGAGGGTCAAGATGCGCTCCAGCGGACTGGCGACCGAACGGATCCGGGCCGCGAGTTCTTCGGGGGTCTCTTGGGAAGTTGCCATAACTGGATAAGATAACCCTTTTCGAGAACCGGACAATGGAACTCGGTTATCGCTAGATTGCATGGCCACGGTCCGAGGACCGCCGGGTACAATCCCAGCGGAATGAAAAGAAAGGACATACGATGATTTCGCCCGAGGGCGGCGGTTTGGAACGGCTGCGGGACGTCGAGGACCCGCTGCTCGTGCGGGCCTGCCAGGGGGAGCCGGTCGAGACCACGCCGATCTGGCTCATGCGGCAGGCGGGCCGGTACCTTCCGGAGTATCGCCGGGTCCGATCCCAGTTCGATTTCATGACCGTCTGCAAGACGCCCGATCTGGCGGTTGAAGTCACGCTGCAACCCATCCGCCGATTCGGCTTCGACGGGGCAATCCTCTTTTCGGACATCTTGATTCCGGTCGATGCGATGGGTCTTCCGGTGCGGTTCAATCCCGGACCCGAAGTGGATTCTCCGGTGCGCACGGCCCAGGACGTGCAAGCGCTTCGCCGACCGGATCCCAGTGTAGAACTCTCGTTCGTCCTCGAAACCTTGCGCATCTTGCGGCGCGAGCTGCCGGCGGAAGTGGCCCTCATTGGTTTCGCCGGCGGGCCATTCACCCTGGCCGCCTACATGGTCGAGGGCGAGTCCTCGAAGGATTTCTTGCTCTTGAAGAGCCTCATGTATCGCGAGCCGGTCATTTATCACGCACTCATGGAAAAGCTGAGCCTGGTCGTATCGGATTATTTGAGCGCGCAAGTCGAGGCGGGCGCGCAGGCGGTTCAGCTCTTCGACACGTGGTCGGGCATTCTCTCCCCGCGTGATTACCGCGAGTTTGTCCTGCCCCACGTGCGGCGCATCGTCGAGCGAGTGAAGACACCCGGGGTTCCGTTCATCTTGTTCGGGGTCGGAACCGGGGGGCTCCTCGAGCTCATGAAGGAATCGGGCGCGGACGTCATCGGGATCGATTGGCGCACGAGCATGAAAGAGGCCCGGCGCCGTTTGGGTCCCGACCAGCCGCTGCAGGGGAATCTGGAGCCCGCCGTTCTTTATGCGCCGCTCGAGATCATCCGGGAACGCGCGCGCGAAATCCTGATGGAGGTCGGGCTCCAAGGTCCGCACGTGTTCAATCTCGGCCACGGGATTACTCCCGAAACGCCGATCGAAGCGGTCGCGGAGCTGGTGCGATGCGTACACGAAGACGGCCGCCGTTTGCGCGAAGCGGAAGCCAAGGGAGGTGTCACGTGAGCGTCGTGGTCACTCCCGAGCTTCTGGCCCGTTACGACAAGCCAGGACCCCGCTACACGAGCTATCCGACCGCGCCTCAGTTTTCGACCGAGTTCGGCCCCGAGGCCTACGAAGCGCGGTTGGGCATGGCCAACGCGCGCGCGGGCGAACCGCTCTCGGTCTACTGCCACATTCCCTTTTGCGATCACCGCTGTTTGTACTGCGGCTGCCACGTCATCATCACCCAGCGTGATGACATCGTGGACAAGTACCTGAGCTACATGAAACGGGAAGTGGACATGGTGGCGGCCAAGCTTCCCGATCGGCGCGACATTCTGCAGCTGCATTGGGGCGGGGGAACGCCCACGCACCTTCATCCCGAGCAGATGGAGGGCCTCTTTCGGCATTTGACCTCTCATTTCCGTTTGCATCCCGAGGCCGAGGTCGCGATCGAGATCGATCCTCGCGTAACGTCAGGGGCTCATCTTGCCACGTTGCGACAACTCGGGTTCAACCGGTTGAGCCTGGGGGTACAGGACTTCACGCCCGAGGTACAGCACGCGGTGGAACGCAACCAGACCTATGAGGAGACCGCGGAACTGCTCCAAGAGGCGCGCCGTCTGGGGTTCTGGGACTGCAACATCGATCTCATCTACGGACTTCCCCTGCAGACCCTCGATTCGTTTCGCGACACATTGCATCGCGTGGTCGGTCTTCGCCTGGGACGGGTGGCGGTGTACTCGTATGCGCACGTGCCCTGGATTCGTCCCCAGCAGAAGAAAATCCATGAATCGGATTTGCCCACGCCGGAAACGAAGCTCGGCCTGTTTGCCGCCGCCATCCAGGTCTTCACCGGGGCCGGCTACCGGCGGATCGGAATGGATCATTTCGCGCTTCCGGAAGACGAGCTGGCTCGCGCCCGCGATCGAGGCGCGCTGACCCGCAATTTCATGGGCTATACCGTCCGCCAAGGTGCGGATCTCGTAGCGTTCGGCGTTTCGGGGATCGGCGAGGTTGGCGGCGCGTTCGTTCAGAACGTGAAGAAGCTCTCCGACTATTATCGCCGTCTCGATGACAGCCAGTTCCCGGTCGACCGCGGGTACGTGCTCGACAATGACGATTACATTCGCCGCTTCGTGATCCTCTCTCTCATGTGCAATTTCGAGCTCGACCTCGCCGAGCTTCGGTCCCGGTTCGGGATCGAATTCGCGGCTTATTTCGCCGCCGAGATCGACGCGCTGCAAACTCACGTCGACCCTGGGTTTTTCGAATGGACTCCGGC
>Ga0075418_10000207_pt1 | contig 57539 bp, 49 predicted proteins | sample SoiMetdeltSBSDD2_FD_81776 | JGI IMG/M metagenome (GOLD analysis project Ga0075418, IMG submission 81776) | Bulk soil microbial communities from a Populus tree surrounding site in Tennessee, USA - Soil MetaG P. deltoides SBSDD2 | ecosystem: Environmental > Terrestrial > Soil > Tree plantation...
CAACACCACCATGACCGTCGAGCTGGGCAAGCCCATCGCCATGGACGAGGGCCTGACCTTCGCCATCCGCGAGGGCGGCCGCACCGTGGGCTCGGGCCGAGTCGTCAAGATCCTCAAGTAGTCGTTCGCGCGTCCACCAAAAGGGGGAGGTCGGCGATCTCGTAGTTCGGCTGTCTGCCTGATGTGCGATTAGGGCGATGCGGCGGACGATGAGGTCATGACGCACCACCGAGCACCCAAGCCCCGCAAGCCGGTCCGCTGGCAGCCTCCCCGCTTCACGAGCAAGCGCACCAGTTCCTGGTCCAAGACGGTCTGAGCCGTACTGTCTCTCGTAGTGGTGCGGGTGTTGCTCGTCGACGATCAGGAGTTGGTCCGCTCCGGGTTCCGCATGCTTCTCGATGCCCAGGACGACATCGAAGTGGTCGGCGAAGCGAGCGACGGCGACCGGGCGATCGAGCAAGCCGCAGCGCTCTCGCCCGATGTCGTGCTGATGGACGTGCGCATGCCGGGCATGGACGGCATCGAGGCGACGCGCCAGATCGTCGCCGCCCAACCCGCAGTGCGCGTGCTCGTCCTCACGACCTTCGATCTCGACGAGTACGTCTACGCCGCGTTGCAAGCGGGGGCGAGCGGCTTCCTCTTGAAGGACGCGCCGGCGGCCGAACTCGTGCGCGGCGTTCGTGTGGTTGCCGCCGGCGACTCCTTGCTCGCGCCGTCGGTTACCCGCCGCCTCGTTGAGGAGGTCGCGGCCAAGGGTGGGCCAACGCGCAAGTCCGAAGCCGTCGACCAGCTCACCGCGAAGGAACGCGAGGTACTCGAGCATCTCGCCCGCGGTCTGTCTAACGCCGAGATCGCCGAGGCGATGTACGTCGGCGAAGCGACGGTGAAGACCCATGTCGGCCACGTCCTCACCAAGCTCGGCGTGCGCGATCGCGTGCAAGCAGTCGTCGTGGCGTACGAAGCCGGCGTCGTGCGTCCGGGTGATCGATGAGGTGGCGGTCAGACGCCGACCTAACCGGGCTGGCGTCGTACGCGAGCGATATCACCGCAATGGTGTTCTACGGGAACCTCATCATCCGCCGGCCGGAGCAGACACTCGACGGCACCGGTACGTGGGTGATGCTGGTGCAAGGCGTCGTTGTCGTACTTGCCCGGCGGCGCCCGTGGATCGCGCTCGGCCTTTGCATCACCGTCGCGTTGATCAGCGCGGCGACGGGTGGCGGGCCGGACCTCAGTGCTGGGGCGCTCGTAGTCTGCACAGCGGCCGTCGCAGCGAGCGGCAAGGGCGGCCTGCGCGGGCTCGCCTCGTTCGTCACCGGATTCGGCGCTGTTGCGCTCGTCGTGTTCGTGCCGTGGTTCCTGCATTTCGAGTCGAACACGGTGTTCACCGGTCCGGCACGCGACAGCAATGCTGGAATGGCGTTCTTCCTTGTCTCAGTGGCGTTCCTCATTCGCGGTGACGTCGTCCGGCTGCTGCTCAGTGCTCGGCACGCCGACGAACGGGCCGAGAAAGCCGTCGCCAATGAACGGGCGCGCATCGCCCGCGAACTCCACGACGTTGTGGCCCACCAGATGAGTGTCGTCGTCGCGCAAGCTCAGGGCGCCAGCGCGGTGCTGGCGTCGGACCCGACAAAGGCGCGGCGTGCCCTCGACACGATCTCGTCGACGTCCCGGGAGGCTCTCGTCGAACTCCGCCGGCTCGTCGACGTCGACCGCGGCGACACCGTCCCTGCGACGAGCTTCGATCCGGCCGTACCGCAGCCTGGCGTTGGACTCGACGATCTGGGGCGGCTGGCGGCCACCGCCGAGGCCGCGGGCCTGACCGTGGCGATGGATATTGAGTGGGCGACCAGCGGTGGCGTGCCCGTCGGGCTCGCACTCTCGGCCTATCGCACCATCCAAGAGGCGCTTACCAATGCGGCGAAGCACGCGCCCGGGGCCGATGTGTCGGTCCTTATCCGCGAGGAGCCGACAGCGTTGCGGGTGGTCGTTACGAACGGGTCCCCGAAGGGGCGTCCGACCGACCTACCGGGCTCCGGCGTGGGCCTGATCGGCATGCGGGAGCGGGTCAGCGTGTTCGGCGGCACGCTCGAGACGGGGCCCACGCCCGAGGGCGGGTGGAGGGTTGTCGCCACCTTCCCTACAATGGACGCTTCCACCTCGAGCGAGTGAGTCATGCCGAAGAACGAGAAGCGGGTCCAGGTGACCCTGGCGTGCGAGATCTGCAAGCGCCGCAACTACATCACGATGAAGAGCAAGGTCAACGACCGCGAGCGCATTGAGATGAAGAAGTACTGCCGATGGGATCGCCAGCACACCACCCACAAGGAAACGCGGTAACTAAAACCGCAGGTCAGGGGTCGAATCCCCCGATGGCGCCGGACATGGCCGGCCTCGTCACCGCCGCAAAAGACGGTGACCGGCAAGCCTTCGAAGAGTTGGTACGAGCTACGCACGCGGACGCGTACACGCTCGCCTATCGACTCACCGGCAACGAGGAGGATGCGAGCGACGTGGTGCAGGAGGCATATCTCAGGGCGTACAAGAGCCTGAAGCGCTTCCGCGGCGACGCGCAGTTCTCCACCTGGCTGTACCGGATCGTGGCCAACTGCGCCGCGACGGCGCTCGGCAAGCGCTCCCGCAACCGTCACGACGAACTCGATGACGACGCCGAGTTGATCGACATCCGGCCCGATTACGACCCGGATGCGCAGCTGGACGGCACGCTCGAGCGCGAGCGGGTTACCGAGGCGCTGCGGGAGCTGCCTGACGGTCTCCGCGCCGTGGTCGTGCTCAGGGACGTCTACGACCTGCCGCACGAAGCCATCGCCAACGAGTTGGGAATCAGCGAGGCCGCGGCCAAGGTGCGCCTGCACCGGGCCCGGCGTCGCCTACGGGAGCGTTTGTTCCCGCTCCGGGGAGAGGAGGCCGCCCGTGCGGTCTGACATCACATGCGAATCGGTCGCCGAGCGGTTGCCGAACATCGTCGAGGGCGCCAAGGCCGACGCCACCGTGACGGCGCACGTCGAGTCCTGCCTGCGCTGCCAGGCCGAGCTCGTGCAGTACCGCAAGCTGCTGCGTTCCCTCCACCAGCTCCGCACTGAGGTCCTCGAGCCCGCCCCCGGCACGCTTACGTCGATTCTCGCCAACCTCGAGGCCGCCGGTGAGCGCGGGGCGATCCGCTCGATGCTCTCCGGTCGCCGAGCTGCCTATGTCGGCGGCATCGCCGTGGCGACCGCCGCCGCTGGCGCCGCCGGCGCCCTCGTGCTCGCCAGCCGAGCCAAGCGCCGCGGCCTCCGCATCGCCAGCTGAGTTTCTGCCTGTCGGGCGCCCAGAATGGGGCCCGAGGGCCGGTGCTACCCTTCTCCGGGGAAAATCCCCCACCCACCGAGGGCAGTAGCTCAATTTGGCAGAGCACCGGTCTCCAAAACCGGCGGTTGGGGGTTCGAGTCCCTCCTGCCCTGCTGGCCCGTCCGCGGGCAAGGGCTATTAGGAGTCGCCATGGGCATGAACCGACAAATGAAGCGCATGATGCAGCGCCAAGGCCAGCTGGCCGAGGACGGCAGCCCTGCGGTTCAGACGCGCGAGCGCCGTGGCCCGCGCCCGCCCGCCCCGCCGCGCAGCAAGAGCGATGTCGGTTTGTTCCGCCGGATGTTCAACTTCGTGCGCGAGGTTCGCGCCGAGCTTCGTAAAGTCGCGTGGCCGACGCGCAACGAGGTGGCCAATTTGTCGGTGGTCGTGCTCGCCACCCTGGTCATACTGATCAGCTTGATCTTCGTCCTCGACCTCGCCTTCGCAAAGGCCGTTCTCTACCTCTTCAAAACATGAGCGACTTCCTGAACCCCGAACCCACCGAGGAGCCCGCCGAGGCAGCCGACGAGGCGCCCTTGGCTGAGGTCATCGACATCGAGGATCTGCTCGACGAGGCCGTCACCGATCCCGACGCCGAAGATGACGACGAGATCGTCGCCGTCGAGAGCCCCTATGACCGCCCGGGCCAGTGGTACGTCGTCCACACGTACGCCGGCTACGAGAACAAGGTGAAGTCGAACCTCGAGAACCGCATCGCCTCCATGAACATGGAGGACCGCATCTTCGAGGTCGTCATTCCCACCGAAGACGTCATCGAATTCAAGAACGGCAAGCGCGTCGTCGTGTCTCGCAAGATGTTCCCGGGCTACTTGCTCGTGCGGTGCGAGCTGGACGACGACTCGTGGTACGTCGTGCGCAACACGCCGGGCGTCACCGGCTTCGTCGGCTCCGGCGCCAAGCCCACGCCGCTGTCGCGCAAGGACGTCGAGAACTTCCTCCAGGTCCCGGCCGAGGGCACCGAGGCACCCAAGAAGACCAAGCCGCGTCTGGAGTACGAGGTCAGCGAGACCGTGCGTGTGCGCGAGGGCCCCTTCGCCGACTTCACCGGCACGATTGCCGAGATCAACGAGGACCAGCTCAAGCTCAAGGTCCTCGTCAACATCTTCGGGCGGGAGACGCCCGTCGAGCTCGAATTCAGCCAGGTCGCCAAGCTCTAAGAGCGTCTGGCCAATGAAAGGACACCCGTAAGCCATGGCGAAGAAACGCGTCGCCGCGATCGTCAAGATTCAGCTGCCTGCTGGTCAGGCCACACCGGCACCGCCGGTGGGTACCGCGCTGGGCCCGCACGGGGTATCGAGCCCCGACTTCTGCAAGCAGTACAACGCGGCCACCGAAAACCAGCGCGGCACGGTCATCCCGGTCGAGATCACGATCTACGAGGACCGGTCGTTCAGCTTCATTCTCAAGACGCCGCCCGCCGCAGTACTGCTGCGCGAGGCGGCTCGGGTCGAGAAGGGTTCGGGCACCCCTGGTCGCGAGACAGCCGGGTCGATTACCCAAGCTCAGCTCACGCAGATCGCGGAAACAAAGATGCCCGACCTGAACGCCAACGACATCGAGGCAGCGAAGCTGCAAGTGGCCGGCACGGCCCGCTCGATGGGCATCACGGTCAACAAGTAGTCAGGTAGGAGAGACATGCCGATTGGAAAGAAGCAGACCGACGCGAGGGCCAAGTACGACCGGGAGACCCTGTATCACCCGGTCAAGGCCATCGACTTCGCCAAGGATCTCTCGACCGCCAAGTTCGACGAGAGCGTTGAGCTGGCCGTTCGCCTCGGGGTTGACCCGCGCAAAGCCGACCAGATCGTGCGCGGCACCGTGAGCCTTCCCGGCGGCACGGGTCAGAACGTGCGTGTCGCCGTCTTTGCCGATGGTCCCGCCGCCGCCGAGGCTCGTGAGGCGGGCGCCGATGTCGTCGGTGCCGACGACCTCGTCGAGCGGGTTCAGGGCGGGTTCCTCGACTTCGACGTCGCTATCGCGACCCCCGACATGATGGGCCAGGTCGGCAAGGTCGCCCGCATCCTCGGGCCGCGCAAGCTCATGCCCAACCCCAAGACCGGCACGGTCACGACCGACGTCGGCAAGGCCGTCAACGAGTTCAAGGGCGGCCGCGTCGAGTACCGCACCGACAAGGTCGGCAACATCCACGTGCCGATCGGCAAGGTCAGCTTCGAGCGCAAGGCGCTGGTCGAGAACTTCCGCGCCGTCCTCGACGAGTTACAGCGGGCCAAGCCGGCGTCGTCGAAGGGCAAGTACATCAAGTCGATCACCGTGTCGTCGACGATGGGCCCCGGCGTCAAGGTCGATCCCAACCAGCTCAAGGTCACTGAAGAGGACCTCGCCGCGGCCGTCTAGTAAGGTCGTCGCTTCCGCAGACCTCCGGTGCGCAGCAGCGCTTAATGGGTTCGCCCGCCCGAGTAGGAGAAACGAAATGGAAAATCCGAGGCCTGAGAAGGTCGCCGTCGTCGACGAGGTGCGTGAGCGCCTGAGTTCGGCGTCCGCCACGATCCTCACCGAGTATCGCGGCCTGACCGTGAAGGACCTGGCCACGCTGCGCCGTTCGCTGCGCGAGGCCGGCGGCGAGTACAAGATCTACAAGAACACGCTCGTACGGTTCGCCGTGCAGGAGCTCGGCCTCACCGACCTCGAAGATCTGTTGACCGGCCCGACGGCGATCACGTTCGTCGAGAACGACGCCGCCGCGGTGGCCAAGGCGCTGCGGGACTTCGGCCGGACCAACCCGCATCTCGTCATCAAGGGCGGCCTGCTAGGCGGCAACGTCCTCACGCCGGCCGACGCCAGCGCCCTCGCCGAGCTGCCCTCCCGTGAGGTGCTGCTCGCCCGCATCGCCGGCGGCCTGGCTGCGCCGATGCAGAAGTTCGCCGGCCTCCTCCAGGCGCTGCCCCGCAACTTCGCCTACGGCCTGAAGGCGCTAATCGCCGAGGCAGAGGCGAAGCCGGCAGCCGAGGCGGAGATGAAGGGTGCGGAGGAGACTCCGGCGCCTGCTGAGCCAGTCGCCGAGACCCCGGCGGAAGCCGAAGCCGAGGTTCCCGCTGAGTCCGAGGCAGAAGCCGCCCCCGAAGAGACCGCAGAAACCGAACCCACCGACGTCGTAGAAGAGAGGGCGCCAGAGGCGCCCACAGAAGGAGCAGAAGATGGCAACTAAGGAAGAGATCCTCGAGTCGATCTCCAGCATGACGGTCCTCGAGCTCTCCGAGCTCCTGAAGGACTTCGAAGAGAAGTTCGGCGTTACCGCGGCCGCCCCGGCGGCCGTTGCCGCAGCCCCGACGGCTGGTGGCGGCGGTGGCGGCGCGGAGGCCGAAGAGGAGAAGGACGAGTTCGACGTCATCCTCACCGCGGCCGGCGACAAGAAGATCCAGGTCATCAAGGAAGTCCGGGCCCTCACGAGCCTCGGTCTGAAGGAAGCCAAGGATCTCGTCGACTCGGCGCCCAAGCCGGTGCTCGAGAAGGTGTCGAAGGATGACGCCGCCAAGGCCAAGGCCGCCCTCGAGGAAGCCGGAGCGTCCGTCGAAGTCAAGTAGTGGCTGAACTGGGGGGATGAAGCGACTCATCCTCCCAGTCCCGAGGTTTGTGCTCAGTTTCGGCCTGGCGCGACCGATGGGGCCGCTACGGAACCCGAAACTTCACTAACGGCGCCGGCGAGTCCGGAAGACGCATTCGACGCGCGCGCCATCATTCGGGACCGACTGATCCAGCGGTTGTGCCTGGCCGGCGGCCTGTGGCTGGGTGGCTACGCCGTCGCCACGGCCCTGGTCGCTGGCAGCGAGCGTGGGCAGCTGCTCCTCGGTGACGTCGCCTTCCACGTGCCGCTGCTGCTTGCCGCCGTCGCCGCGCTGACCGCGGGTGCTCGGCTCGATGGGCGGTCCCGGACTTTCTGGCGGGTGATCGGCCTGAGCGTCGCGCTCATCGCGGTCGGCGAGGGCATTTGGAGCTTTTACGAGCTCGTCCTCCGCGGCGAGCCGCCGACGCCGTCGTGGGCTGATCCCTTCTACCTGCTCGGCTCGTTCGCGGTGATCCCGGCCGTGTTCATCCGGTTCGGAGCCGCGCCGAGCGACCGCCGTAACCGGGCGTGGCTGGACGCAGCCATCGTGACCGCAGGCGCGGGAGCGATCGGCTGGCACGTCCTCATCGGCCCGCAGCTGACCGGCGGCTTGACGGTCGGCGTAGCGAGTCAGGTCGCCTACCCGCTGCTCGACATTGCGGTGCTCGTCGTGCTCGTGTCGGTTGGCTTCGGCGGCCACCGCAAGGTGCCGCCCACGATGACGCTCGTCGGGATCGCCTACGCCATCGCCGCGTTGGGCGACGCCATGTTCAGCTACATGACGCTCCACGGCTTCTTTGCCAGCGGTGGTTGGATCGACATCACGTGGGAAGCCCAGTTCGTGCTCCTCGGTATCGCCGCCGTCGCCGCCATCCGCCACCCGGCAACCGACGCGCAGGTGGTCACGCTCGATCGCGACCTTGGCCAGATACCGGTGGTGCTCGGCGCGGCGCTCGTCGCGGCGCTGGCGTTCATCGAGGTGGGGCGTGGCCACCCCCTCATGAGCGTCGTCATCGCCGCCGTGGTGGCTGGTCTGCTGCGTCGCCACCAGCTCACCGCACGCGACCTGCGACAAGTGGGCAACGCTCTTGAGCAGCTGGCCGCCGAACAGACGCGGCTGGCCACGACCGACGAGCTCACGTCGCTCTACAACCGGCGGTTCGTGGTCGACGCCGCTCGGGGCGCCCTCGGCGACCGGCGCGCCGGTTACGGCTACGTCGCCATGCTCGAGTTGGACATCGATCACTTCAAGCAGGTCAACGACACGCACGGCCACGACGCGGGCGACGTGGTCCTGGCCGAGGTCGCAAGGCGGGTCGCCGCGTGTGGACGAGCGTCCGACATCGTCGCCCGGTACGGGGGCGAGGAGTTCGTGATCTTGCTGCGCGTTGGCGATCCGGGCGACCTTTGGGAACTGGCCGAGCGGTGGCGCTCGGCCGTGTCCGCTGGGCCGGTCGTCCTGCCCGACGGGGCCTCGGTGCAGCCCACGGTGTCGGTCGGCGGAGCGTGCGCGGCACCGGGGCTGGCGACCCTCGACCAGCTGTTCGTGGCCGCGGACCGGGCCCTCTACGCCGCCAAGGGCGCCGGCCGCAATCGGGTCGTGCTGAGCGCCCAGCCCTGCGCCGCGTAGCCCGCCACCCACCTAAATCCTTGACCCCGGGGGCCGATGCCTTTACCCTGCTCCCAGCCGCCCGGATAGGGCTTGCTCAAGTGTGCCTGTTCGCGTACACTTGCGGGTTGTCGTGCTCGCCCGCTTCGCGTCCTCTGCAGTTCCATCTGTTCTGACGCGCGCCCAAACTCCCGAGGAGTAGGTCTTGCCGTCTCGGCTTGTCCAACGCGAACGCTTCTCATTTGCCAACCTCGAGGAAGTCCTCGAGTTGCCCAACCTGATCTCGATTCAACGGGACAGCTTCCAGTGGTTCCTCGATCGCGGGCTCGCAGACACGTTCCGCGACATCAGCCCCATCGAGGACTTCACCGGTCAGCTGCGGTTGGAGCTCGAGTTCGATCCGCAGGATCCCGATCTGCGCCCCCCGCCCAAGTTCACGGTCGAGGAGTGCAAAGAGAAGGACATGACCTTCGCCGCGCCGATCTTCGTGCGGGCGCGGTTCATGAACGCGACGACCGGCGAGATCAAGGAACAGACCGTCTTCATGGGGGACTTCCCGATGATGACGGACAAGGGCACGTTCATCATCAACGGCACCGAGCGCGTCGTCGTGTCGCAGCTCGTCCGCAGCCCGGGCGTGATCTTCCAGCCCGGCCGCGACGTCAAGACGATCGTGACTGGCACCATCCACCCGTACCGCGGTGAGTGGATCGAGTTCGACGTCGAGGCCAAGCCGGGCAAGGACATCACCGCCGGCACCCGCGTCGCTCGCAAGCGTCGCCTCAGCATCTTCATCCTCCTGCGCGCCCTTGGTTTTGAGGACGAGGCATTCCTCGAGCGCTTCGTCCGCCACTTCGACTTCCTCTCCGGACAGTGGGAGAAGGAGCGCGATCTGGCCCCGACCCGTGAAGAGGCGTTGGTCGAGATCTACAAGCGGGCCCGTCCGGGCGAGCCGCCCGCCGTCGAGTCGGCCAAGGCGTACTTCGAGAACGCCTTCTTCAACAACAAGCGCTACGACCTCACGCGTGTCGGCCGCTACAAGCTGAACCGCAAGCTCGGCCCGGAGATCGAGAAGATCGCCCAGATCCTTCAGATCCCGGATCTCGAGCGGCCCAACCCGACCCAGGGTGTGCTGAGCCCGAGCGAAGTGCTCGCCGCCGCCACCTACATGCTCCACCTGGCCAACGGCGAGCCCGGCTACCGCCTCGACGACCAGGACCACTTCGCCAACCGTCGCATCCGCTCGGTGGGCGAGCTGATCCAGAACCAGGTGCGCGTCGGCCTCTCCCGCATGGAGCGGGTCGTACGCGAGCGCATGACCACCCAGGACGTCGAGGCGATCACGCCCCAGACGCTCATCAACATCCGGCCGGTGGTCGCCGCCATCAAGGAGTTCTTCGGCACCAGCCAGCTGTCGCAGTTCATGGACCAGGTGAATCCGCTGTCGGGCCTCACCCACAAGCGTCGCCTCTCGGCCCTCGGGCCCGGCGGCCTCTCCCGTGAGCGCGCCGGCTTCGAAGTGCGAGACGTGCACACGTCGCACTACGGCCGCATGTGTCCGATTGAGACGCCGGAAGGCCCGAACATCGGTCTCCAGGGCAACCTGGCCACGTTCGGCCGGGTCAACGAGTACGGCTTCATCGAGACGCCGTACCGCAAGGTCGTCAACGGGCGCGTCACCGACGAGATCACGTATCTCGCGGCCGACGAAGAGGAAGAGCACGTCATCGCCCAGGCCAACGCGGCCACCGACGCCAAGGGCAACTTCGTCGACGAGCGTGTGCTCGTGCGTCGCGGCCCGCAGGGCGCCGGCGTGCGCGTGGGCGCGTCGACGACGTCCTACGGCACCACCAGCGAGATCGACTTCGTGCCGCCGGCCGAGGTCGACCTCATGGACGTGTCGCCGAAGCAGATCGTTTCGGTGTCCACCGCGCTCATCCCGTTCATCGAGCACGACGACGCCAACCGCGCCCTGATGGGCGCCAACATGCAGAAGCAGGCCGTGCCGCTGGTACGACCCGAGGCGCCGTACATCGGCACCGGAGTCGAGGCGCGCGCCGCCCGCGACGCGGGCGACGTCGTCGTCGCCGAGGGCAGCGGTCGGGTCAGCGATGTCACCGGCGACCACATCACCGTCGACTACGACAGCTCACTCGGTAAGAAGGTCTACCGGCTCTCGAAGTTCCGTCGGTCGAACCAGAACACGTGCATCAACCAGCGCATCCTCGTCGACGAGGGTCAGCAGGTGAAGGCGGGCGACGTCCTCGTCGACGGCCCGTCCACCAACATGGGCGAACTCGCCCTCGGCAAGAACCTCCTCGTCGCGTTCATGCCGTGGGAGGGCTACAACTTCGAAGACGCCATCATCCTGAGCCAGCGGCTGGTGAAGGACGACGTCCTCACCTCGATCCATATCGAGGAGCACGAGGTCGACGCCCGCGACACCAAGCTGGGTGCCGAGGAGATCACGCGGGACATCCCGAACCTCTCCGAGGAGATCCTCAAGGATCTCGACGAGCGGGGCATCATCCGCATCGGTGCCGAGGTCGAGGCGGGCGACGTCCTCGTCGGCAAGGTCACCCCCAAGGGTGAGACCGAGCTGACGCCGGAAGAGCGCCTGCTGCGCGCCATCTTCGGTGAGAAGGCCCGCGAGGTTCGCGACACGAGCCTCAAGGTTCCGCACGGTGAGTCGGGCAAGGTCATCGACGTGCGCGTGTTCTCACGCGAGGACGCCCACGAGTTGCCGCCCGGCGTCAACCAGCTGGTGCGGGTCTACGTCGCCCAGAAGCGCAAGATCAGCGAGGGCGACAAGCTGGCCGGCCGCCACGGCAACAAGGGCGTCATCTCCAAGATCCTTCCGATCGAGGACATGCCGTACATGGCCGACGGCACGCCGGTCGACATCATCCTCAACCCCCTCGGCGTCCCCAGCCGAATGAACGTGGGCCAGGTGCTCGAGAGCCATCTCGGGTACGCGGCGCGATGGGGCTGGACGCACGGCAACGAGACCATCGGTGAGGCGCCGGTGCGCGGCACCGAGCAAAAGACGCGCACGGTCACCGAGCCCGCGGTGTGGGTCTCAACGCCGGTCTTCGACGGCGCCCACTGGGACGAAGAGGACGACGCCGGCAAGCACCAGACGATCAAGAAGATCTTCGAGAACGTCAACGCCGAGAGCGCCGACGGCGTCCGCCTGATCGGCACTGACGGCAAGGCCGCCCTTTACAACGGCCGCACCGGCGAGCCCTACGACAACGACATCAGCGTGGGCTACGTGTACATCTTGAAGCTCGCCCACTTGGTCGACGACAAGATCCACGCCCGGTCCACCGGTCCGTACTCGATGATCACGCAGCAGCCCCTCGGCGGTAAGGCGCAGTTCGGCGGCCAGCGTTTCGGTGAGATGGAGGTGTGGGCCCTCGAGGCCTACGGCGCCGCCTACGCGTTGCAGGAACTGCTCACCATCAAGTCCGACGACGTGCTCGGCCGCGTGAAGGTCTACGAGGCCATCGTCAAGGGCGAGAACATCCCCGAGCCCGGCATCCCCGAGTCCTTCAAGGTGCTCATCAAGGAGATGCAGTCGCTGTGCCTCAACGTCGAGGTGCTGTCGACCACCGGCGAGGAGATCGAGATGCGGGAGCTGGACGAGGACATCTTCCGCACCGCCGAGGAGCTGGGCATCGACATCAGCCGGCCCGAACGCGGGTCGGACGAGGAAGACGAACGACGAGCCGCCGAACGGGCGCAGAGGAGTAGCTGGTAATGCTCGACGTCAATACCTTCGATCAGCTGCGGATCGGCCTGGCCACGGCCGACTCGATCCGCACGTGGTCCAACGGCGAAGTGAAGAAGCCGGAGACGATCAACTACCGCACGCTGCGTCCCGAGAAGGACGGGCTGTTCTGCGAGAAGATCTTCGGGCCGACCAAGGACTGGGAGTGCTACTGCGGCAAGTACAAGCGCGTGCGCTTCCGCGGCATCATCTGCGAGCGCTGCGGCGTCGAGGTCACACGTAGCAAGGTCCGGCGCGAGCGCATGGGCCACATCGAGCTGGCCGCCCCCGTCGTGCACATCTGGTACCTCCGCGGCACTCGTTCGTGGCTCGCGTACCTGTTGATGGGCACCGAGGCGCGCGAGGAGTTGAAGGCCAAGCAGCTCGAGAAGGTCATCTACTTCGCCGCCAACCTCGTCACGTGGGTCGACGAGGAGAAGCGCCACGCCGACCTGGCCAACCTCGAGTCCGAGCTGGCCGAGGAGCTGGAGGAGATCCGCAAGCAGGGCGACCTCGAGGTCGACCGGCGGTTCAAGGCCCTCGAGACCGAAGTTGCCGGTCTCGAGAAGGAAGGCGCCAAGGACAGCGAGATTAAGAACCGCCAGAAGGCGAGCGACAAGGACATCACCGCGCTTCGCGAGCGCATCGACGCCGAGCTCGAACTGGTGCAGCGCGCGTTCGACGAGTTCCGCGATCTGCACGGTCGCAAGATCATCGAAGACGAGATGCTGTGGCGCGAGCTGAAGGACCGCTTCGGCGAGTACTTCGAAGGCGGCATGGGTGCCGAAGCCATCGCCCGGCTCATCGACCGCATCGACTTCGATTCCGAGGAGATCAAGCTCCGCGAGGCAATCGACGCCAACGACGGCCGTCGTCCGCTCAGCGCGCAGCGCAAGCAGAAGGCCATCAAGCGGCTCAAGATCGTGACGGCGTTCAACCGTCGCGACGATCACGGCAAGCGGGCCAACGACCCGCGGGCGATGATCCTCGACGCGGTGCCGGTCATCCCGCCGGACCTGCGCCCGATGGTGCAGCTCGACGGTGGTCGCTTTGCCACATCCGACCTCAACGACCTGTACCGCCGCGTCATCAACCGCAACAACCGTCTCAAGCGACTGCTCGACCTGGGCGCGCCGGAGATCATCGTCAACAACGAGAAGCGCATGCTCCAGGAGGCCGTCGACGCGCTGTTCGACAACGGCCGCCGCGGCCGGCCGGTCACCGGCCCGGGCAACCGCCCGCTCAAGTCGCTGTCCGACATGCTCAAGGGCAAGCAGGGCCGATTCCGTCAGAACCTGCTCGGCAAGCGGGTCGACTACTCCGGTCGTTCGGTCATCGTCGCCGGCCCCACGCTCAAGCTGCACCAGTGCGGCCTGCCCAAGCAGATGGCGCTCGAGCTGTTCAAGCCCTTCGTCATGAAGCGGCTCGTCGACGAAGAGCTGGCCCAGAACATCAAGTCGGCCAAGCGCATGGTCGAGCGTCGCCGCCCGCAGGTGTGGGACGTCCTCGAGGATTGCATCAAGGAGCACCCGGTGTTCCTCAACCGGGCGCCCACGCTCCACCGTCTCGGCATCCAGGCCTTCGAGCCGATCCTCGTCGAGGGCAAGGCCATCCAGATCCACCCCCTGGTCTGCCACGCGTTCAACGCCGACTTCGACGGCGACCAGATGGCGGTGCACCTGCCGCTGTCGGCCGAGGCGCAGGCCGAGGCGCGCGTGCTGATGCTGTCAGCCAACAACATCCTCAGCCCGGCCGACGGCCGCCCGCTGGTCACGCCTACGCAGGACATGGTCTTCGGCGCGTACTACCTCACGCTGATCCAGACCGGCGCCAAGGGTGAGGGCCGCACGTTCCGCCGGCTGCACGAGGTCGAGCGGGCCTACGAGTCGGGCGACGTCGCTCTGCACGCTCGCGTGAAGTTCCGCACGAGCAACGACAGCAACGGCGACTTCGACGCCGCCGGCTTTGACGAGATCGAGACGACGCCGGGCCGGCTGTTCTTCAACACGGCGCTGCCCGACGACTTTCCCTACGTCAACCACATCGTCGGCAAGCGCGGCGGTCACGAGCGCGACGCCGAACTGGGCGACCTCGGGGCCCGCACGCCGATGAGCGCGCTCGTCGAGCTGCTGTCCGAGACCTATCCCAAGTCGGCGGTGGCGACCAGCCTCGACAAGATCAAGGACCTGGCGTTCCGCTACGCCTCGCAGTCGGGGCTCACCATCTCCATCGACGACGTCAACACGCCGCCGGAGAAGGGCGCGATCCTCGATCGCTACGAGAAGGAAGCCGAGAAGGCCGAAACGCAGTTCAAGCGGGGCATCATCACCGACGACGAGCGGCGCCAGAAGGAAATCGAGATCTGGACGTCGGCCAACTCCGAAGTCGGTCGGGCCATGGACAAGACGCTTGCGTCGCTCGAGTTCAACCCGCTCGACATGATGATCGACTCGGGTGCTCGCGGTAACAGCCAGCAGGTCCGCCAGATCGCCGGCATGAAGGGCCTGGTGTCGAATCCGCGAGGCGAGATGATCCCGCGGCCGATCAAGGCGTCCTTCCGTGAAGGGCTGTCGGTCCTCGAGTACTTCATCTCGACCCACGGCGCTCGCAAGGGCCTGGCCGACACCGCGTTGCGTACTGCTGACTCGGGCTACCTCACGCGCCGTCTCGTCGACGTCGCCCAGGAGCTGATCATCCGCGAGGAAGACTGCGGCACCGCCCGCGGCCTGTGGCTCGAAGATGTCGCGCCCGACCAGCCCGGCAAGCGCACGTACCTCGAGACCCGGCTCTTCGGCCGGATCCTGCTCGAGCCGGCGGCCGAGTTCGCGCCCGGCACCGAGTTGACCGAACCGGTGATCGAGTCGCTGCGCGACAACCCGGACATCGACCGGATCCGCGTGCGCTCCACGCTTACCTGCGAAGCCGTTCACGGCGTGTGCGGCCTTTGTTACGGACGGTCGCTGGCCACCGGGCTTCCGATCGAGATGGGCGAAGCGGTTGGCGTCATCGCCGCCCAGTCCATCGGCGAGCCGGGCACGCAGCTCACCATGCGTACCTTCCACACCGGCGGCATCGCCAGTGAGGGCGGCGACATCACCGCGGGCCTCCCGCGTGTCGTCGAGCTGTTCGAAGCACGCACGCCCAAGGGCGCCGCGGTCCTCGCTCGCACGTCGGGCGTCGTCCGCATCGAGCCCGAGGAGAACGGCCGCCGGGTGACCGTCGTTGGTGACGACGGGTCGGAGGAGACGTACAACGTCACCCTCCGCGCCCACCTCGAGGTCCGCGAGGGCCAGGAGATCACCGCCGGCGACGCGCTGGTCGAAGGTCCGAAGGACCCGAAGGAACTGCTCGCCATCAAGGGCATCCGCGACACCCAGCAGTACCTGGTCGATCAGGTGCAGAAGGTGTACCGGGAGCAGGGCGTGTCGATCCACGACAAGCACATCGAGCTGATCGTCCGCCAGATGCTGCGCCGCGTGTCGGTCGCCGAGCCGGGTGAGTCGCATTTCCTCCCGGGCGAGCGGGTCGAGGCTCGTATCTACGCCGAGGTCAACCGCGACCTGGTCACCGATGGCAAGCGCCCGGCCGAGGGTCGCCCCGAATTGATGGGCATCACCAAGGCGTCGTTGGCGACGGACTCGTGGCTGTCGGCCGCGTCGTTCCAGGAGACCACCCGCGTCCTCACCGAAGCGGCCATCGAGGGCAAGAGCGACCAGCTCTTCGGCCTCAAGGAGAACATCATCATCGGCAAGCTCATCCCCGCCGGCACCGGTGTCACCCGGTACCGCGAGGTGGGAATGGACGCCCCCGATGCCGAGCCGCTCACCTTCTGGTCATCGGACGCCGATGAGCAGGATCCCGCGGCGTGGCTCGCCAGCATCGGCCGCTCCGAAGAGGCGCCGGCCGCAACTGACGGCGAGGCCAACGGCGACGCGGTAGCGGTCGAAGCCGAAGAACCCGCGTAACTCCGCTACACCACTCACTTCAGTCTGGAAGTGAGTGGTGTAGCTCAGAGAGCTGCGACGCCGTTGGGCGAGCCGAGGCCAGTGGGCCCGTCGTAGCCGGCGCCAGCGGTGCACAAGTACGCGCCCGCTGTGGACTTGCCCCTGATGCACCGGCCGTTCGACCCGCTGGTGATATCCCACAGCGCGCTCGTGTGACCGTAGGGGTAAGCGGCGTTACTGATCGAAGACGTATTGCCCGCCACTGCATAGGCGGCAGCGATGATCGGTGCGGCGACGCTGGTACCGCCGAAGACGTACCAGTTGGCGCCGTTGGTCGAGCCGTAGCTGTCGTAGATGGCGACGCCGGTGCTGGGATCGGCGACCGCCGAGACGTCGGCCACGCTGCGCCGGGTGCACCCGGTGTCGTGCTGCCACGCCGGCTTGGTGATGTAGGCCGAGCAGCCACTGCCGGCACCGCTCCACGCGGTCTCGGTCCAGCCGCGGGTCGTGTTGGCGTGCACCAAGCGCGTGCCGCCGACGGCGGTGACGAACGACGATGCGGCCGGGAACTCGACGCCGTAACCGCTGTCGCCCGAGCTCACCGTGATAGCGATACCCGGATGGTTGTAGTGCGACTGGAGGTTGGCCTCGGAGGAGAACTCGTTGCCGCCATAGCTGTTGGAGATGGCGTTGGCGCCCAGCGTGGCGGCCATGTCGACGCCGGCCGCCAGGTTCGTAAAGGCGTTGGTGTCGGTCTCCACGAGCAGGATGTTGCAGGCGGGGCACACGGCCGAGGCCATATCGAGGTCGAGAGCGATCTCCTGGCCCCAGCCCACGTTGCCCGCCGGGTACGGGCCCACGGAACCCCGCTGGTTGACCTTGCGGAAGCAGCCGTTGGCGGTGGTGCACGCCGGCAGCCCGAAGCGGCTGCGGTACACGGCGAGGTCGGCCTCGGCCGTGGGGTTGTCGTAGGCATCGACGATGGCGACGGTCATCCCGGCGCCACCAGCCGGGATGGCATAGGCGCTGGCCAGGTCGGCCGGGTTGTAGCCACTGCTGTATGACGTGGTGGCGTCGGGTTTGCCCGTCCGCCCGTTGGTGACGACTCGGGCGTGGCAGCGGGCCGAGTTCGCCTGCGGGGGCGCACACGCAGGAGCGTTGCTGTGCTCGGGCCCTTGCGACGAGCCGTAATCCGCCAGCGCCGGCGCGGCCAATGCGTTCATGAGCGCGGCAAGAGCGGTCCCAATAGTCAGTGCACGCCTCACGACAGCCGCCCTCCTACAGTCTTCGTGTCCGCCGTATCGACCGTTTGCCGCGCCTTCTTAGACATGTGATCAAGGGGTGCCCGGCGGATCCCACGAAATTTGTGCTGTCCGGTGTTTCGGCCCTCGCCCGGTTGGTAAAGATCCGGGCCATGCGAAAGCTCCTTCTCAGCCTTGCCGGCGCGGTGTTTGCGGTCTCGACCATCAGCGGCGTGGCGTTTGCCAAGAGTCCGAACGCCAACGCCGGGAATGCTGACAACGTCAACGCCCACCACGGGAACCCGAACGCCCACGTCCCCGGCACAAAGGGCCCGGATCCGACCGGACCGGCCAAGAAGGGCCTCTGCAACGCCTACAGCCACAACAACGCCCACGCCAAGGCCAACGGCCAGGCATTCAAGAACCTGGCCGGCGCGGCGGCGGGCGCGAACCAGAGCGTCGGCGCGTTCTGCGGTGGCGGCTGAGTCTGGAATCGGCCAAATCTTGAACGTTTGATTGGTGCGGCGGCACAGAGCCGTCGCACCTTTCGCGTCGTACCGTCGCGGGTATGAGCGAAGCGGATCTTCAGGCAGCGGTAAGCCAGCACGCCGAGGCATTGGCGGTGCCGGGAGTCGCGGTCGGCGTGTTGCACAACGGCGAGGCGTCCTATGCGTTCCACGGCGTCACGAGCGTCGAGAACCCGCTGACGGTCGACGCGGCGACGCTGTTCCAGTTCGGCTCGACCGGGAAGACGTATACCGCCACGGCGATGCTGCGGCTTGTCGAGATGGGCATGGTCGACCTCGACGCGCCGGTCAAGCGCTACGTCCCTGACCTGAAGCTGAAGGACGAGCGGGTGGCGGAGCAGGTCACCGTCCTGCAGCTGTTCAACCACACCGCGGGTTGGTCGGGCGACTTGATGGATGACACCGGCGACGGCGACGACGCGCTCGAGAAGTATGTCGCCAACATGGCCAACATCGAACAGGTCACGGCGCTGGGCGAGACCGTCTCGTACAACAACGCATCGCTCGCACTGGCGGGTCACGTCATCGCCCGCACCATGGGCCAGACGTATGAGGCGGCAATGAAGGAGTTGCTGTTCCAGCCGCTCGGTCTCGACAGCACCTACTTCTTCATGAACGAGATCATGACGAGGCGCTTCGTGGCGGGCCATCGCCAGGACCCGGACGGCACGATCAAGGTGGCGCGCCCGTGGGCCCTCCCGCGTGGCGGTGCACCGGCGGGCGGCATGTCGGCCAACGCCGCCGACCAGGTCGCTTGGGCCCGCTTCCACTTGGGCGACGGCACCGCGGCCGACGGCACGCGCGTCCTGTCCAAGGAGCTACTCGACCGCATGAAGACGCCGACCGTCGACATGCGGGGGAGCGCGCTGGGGGACTACGTAGGCATCAGCTGGCTGCTGAAGGACGTCGGCGGCGTGCGCGTCGTCGGCCACGGCGGCACCACCAACGGCCACCACTCGGCGTTCGTCATGGCTCCCGAGCGCGACTTCGCGATCATTTCGATGACGAACTGCGGACCCAACGGACCGCAGTTCAACGACGAGATCGAGAAGTGGGCGTTCAAGACGTTCCTCGACGTGGTCGAGGTCGACCCCGAACCGCTCGCGCTGAGCGCGGACGAACTGGCCGCCTACGTCGGCGATTACGAGACGATCGCGGCCACGGTACACATCAAGGTGGACGGGGGCCGGCTCATGGCGACGGTCGACATCAAGCCGGAGATGCTCAAGGTCTTGCAGGAGCAGCTGGGCGAGGCGGACCCGCCGGAGCAGCCGCCGATCGCCCTCGGCATCATCGCCCGAGAAGGCGACCGCTACATCGTCACCGACGGTGACGGGAAGGGCATGCGCGGCTACTTCGCCCGCAACGCCGACGGCGACGTCGACGGCGTGCATCTCGGCGGCCGCCTGGCGACCAAGGTCAAGTCGGCCGCGCCGGCGTAAACCCGGCGGTTAACCTGCGTTCACGATGGGCCGGGGCGCGGTCGTAGCGAGTGTGGTGCTGTGTGTCGCGCTGGCCGCCTGCAGTTCGACCGCGCAGCAGGGCCGCACCGACCTCGCCGCCTCCGACGGGAGCGCGGAGGTTGCCGCGGCCACCGATGGCGCCACCGCCGACGCGGCGAGCGGCGCGCCCGCCGATGGAAACGTCGCGTCGGTCAGCGGTACCGCCAAGGGGGCGACCTCGGCGGCGCGGACGGGAGGCGCGGCGGCATCGACGGCGGCGATCCGCATCGGCGTCAACTACTCGAAGGCGCTCGGTTCGGTCCTCACGTCGGTTGGCGGCGTCGACAGCACCGACGGCGAGGCGATCGACTCGATCCGACCAATCGTGCAGTACATCAACGACCACGGCGGCATCGCCGGTCGCAAGGTCGAGGCGGTGTTGCACGGCGTCGACGTGCTCGAGGGCTCGTTCTCGGTGCAGGAGCAAAAGGCGTGCGCCGCGTTCACGCAGGACGCGACCGTCGACGCGGTGGTGTCGGGCGCGTCGGCGATGGGCCTCGGGTTCACCAGCTGCGTGGCGCGCAAGGGGATCCCCGTCTTCCTCGAGCTCCACGAGATCCTCGACGACACCGCGTTCGCCAATCACGGCGGGCTGCTGTACCAGCCGTTCGGTATCAGCACCGAGCGCCAGGGATTCTGGATCGACGAGATCGCCGCCGCCGGTTACTTCACGAACGCCAAGGTCGGCGTCATCAGCGTCGACGATCCGATCTTCGAGCGCTACCTCGACAAGGTGATCCGCCCGCGATTGGCGGCGCAAAACGTGCCGCTCACTCAGGTGTTCGAGTTCCAAGCGCCAGGGTCGGCCGGCGACGCGAGCAGCCTGTACTCGCAGGCGAACAACGCGGTGCTCAAGTTCCGCTCGGCCGGCATCACCCACGTGATCTTCGTGCCGACCGGCGGCACGCTTCCGTTCGTGTTCATGCCGACGGCGGAGAACCAGAACTACCGGCCGCGCTACGCGATGAACAGCTACGAGATCCCCGCCTTCGTCGACCTCAACGTGCCCGCCGCGCAACTCAAGGACGCCCTCGCCGTCGGCTGGCTGCCGACGAGTGACGTGCTCACGCCGCAACGGCCGCAGTTCCCGGCCGAGCGACTCTGTTTCAACATCACCAAGAGCCGTTCGGACATCCCCTCGCGCTACTGCGAAGGGCTGTTCTTCATCAAGGCGGCGTGGGACGCGTCGAAGGACGTCTCAGCCGCCGGGTTGGCGCGCGGCGCCCGCATGCTCGGTGACGGGTTCCAGTCGCCCTGGACATTCGCGACGCGGTTCGGCACTGGCCGCACCGACGGCGCCGCGGCGTATCGCCTGGTCAAGTTCGACGGCGGCTGCGAGTGCTTCATGTACAGCGGTCCACTGAAGTCGGTCCCGTGAGCAAGCGGATTGAATCCCGCCGCGCCGCCCTCGAGGCGCAGGCCGACGGGCTTCGCGCCCGGATGCCGAACCACTCGCTCGCGGTCATCTACCTGCTGACCGCGGTGACCGCCATCGACTGGGCGTCGCGGACGACCCTCGCCGTCGCCTTTGACGACATCAAGGCCGACTTCGGCTTGCGTGACTGGGACCTTGGCCTCCTGGTTGCCGCGTTTACCGTCGTCGCCACCGCCTCGGTCATCCCCTGCGGGATCCTCGCGGACCGGTGGAAGCGGGTGCGCTTGATCGCGATCGGGTTCCTGCCCTGGGGGCTCGGCATGATCTGGCAGGGCGCGGCGTCGTCGTTCACGATGCTGTTCGTCGCGCGCATGTTCCTCGGCGCCATCGAGGCGACGAACGGCCCGGCGTCCGAGTCGCTGATCGGCGACTACTACCCGGTCCCGCGCCGGGCGCGGATCATGGGGATCTGGCGGCTCGGGTTCCTCATCGGTTCGTCGATCGGTGGCGTGGTCGCCGGCGCCATCGTGGACGGTGCCGGATGGCGGGCCAGCTTCATCGTGTTCGGGTTGCTCGGATTCGTGTGCGGCGGCGTCGTCCTCAAGTGGTTGCCTGATCCCGAGCGAGGCTTGCCCGACGCGCTGCACGACATCGAGACGCGACTCGCAAGCGTTGACCTGGCCGACGACGTCGAACCACCGGACGGCGACGGCGTCAACCTGCGGACGATCTCGTTGCGCGACGCGTTCCGCCAGCTCGCCTCCATCCGCACTGCGTGGGTGATGGTGCTCGGCGCGTCCATCGGTGAGTTCGTGTTCTCGGGCCTGGGCGCGTGGGCGGTGTCGTTCTTCCGGCGCTACCACCACATGAGCGCGGGTAAGGCCGGCGCCATCAGCTCGGTGATCTTGGTCGGCGTGATCGGCGGAACCGTCGTCGGCAGCCGGCTGGGCGATCGATATCTGGCCGAGGACCGCCACGAGTCGCGCGTTCTACTCGGGGCCGCCTTCTTTGGTCTCGGCTGGCTTATCTCGATTCCCGCCTTCGCGACCGACATCACCTGGCTTTCGGTTGTCCTGCTGATGGTGACCGGCTTCTGCATCTACGTGCCGATCCCGGGCCTATGGGCGATGTGGTTCGACATCATCCCGGCACCGCTGCGCGGCCGGGCTAGTTCGTTGTTCACCATCGTGCGCGTGAGTTTCTCGGCCAGCGCGCCCGCGCTGATCGGATGGATTTCGACAATGACGACCCTGCGCACCGCGTTCCTCGTCGTGATGCCCGCGCAACTCATCAATGGACTCGTGTTGCTCGCGGCGCGGTCGTCGTACCGCGGCGACGCCGAGCGGGCGCGCCAGGCGACCCGAGCTCACCTCGCCGTGGAGGTCGTATGAACCTACGCAGGCCACTCGACGAACTGGCGGCGGACGTGCGCGGCGGGCGGCTCGGGGCCCGTGAGTTGGTCGGCGAGGCGCTGGCGGCGATCGAGGCCACCAATCCGGCGATAAACGCGTTCGTGGCGGTTGACGGGGAACGCGCGCTGGCCGAGGCGGCGGCGATCGACGAGCGGGTGGCGCGCGGCGAGGACGTCGGTGCGCTGGCCGGCATACCGATCGGCGTGAAGGACCTCGAGGACGCCATCGGATTCCGCACGACCTTCGGGTCGGCGACCCACGCGCACGACGCACCGGCGACGCGCGACTCGGTACAGGTCGGGCGGCTCAGGGCGGCCGGCGGTGTCGTCGTCGGCAAGACGAACATGCCCGAGTTCGGGTTGCGCGGCGAAACCGACAACCGCACCTTCGGCATTACGCGGAATCCGTGGAATCGCGACCACACGCCCGGGGGATCCTCGGGCGGCACGTCGGCCGCGTTGGCCGCCGGCCTGGTTCCCCTGGCGACGGGCTCCGACGGTGGCGGCAGCATCCGCATCCCCTCGGCCGCCGCCGGTCTATCGGGACTCAAGCCGTCGCTGGGCCGCGTGCCGACCGGCGACCGCGCCGCCCCGGGTTGGAACTTCCTGTCGGCGCGCGGGCCGATGGCCCGGCGCATCCGCGACGTCGCCTACGCGCTGGACGTGGTCGCCGGGCCGACGCCCTATGACCCGACCTCGCTGCCGCCGCCCGGCCTGTCGTTCTTCGCCGCGCTGCGCGACCTAGCGGCTCCCGCGGTCGTCGGGTGGTCGCCTGACCTGGGCTACGCCGAGGTCGACGGCGAGGTGCTGGCGATCTGCGAGGCGGCCGTGCGCCGGCTCGAGGCATCTGGCAGTCGCGTGGTGGAGCTGGGCCCGGTGTTCGCCGAGAGCCCGGGCATCCCGCTCGGTGCGCTGGTGCAGATCTTCACCGGCCGCACCGTCGAGCCGTTCCGCGGCACCGACATGTGGGAGCAGCTCGACCCGCTCGTGATCGTGTCGGCGGAGATGGCGCGAGCCCGGACGGCGAGTGGCCTTGACGTCGTCCACGCCCTCGACGCGTGCCACGCCGTGAATGCTGAGTTGGCCGATGCCATGGAGGGCATCGACTTCCTGCTGTGCCCGACGACGCGCGCCGCGCCGGCGCGGTGCGAGAACGTCGTGACCGTCGACCAGCTGCTAGCGGTGTTCGCCAGCGACCTACCGTCGCTGCCGCCGGAGCTGGCGTCGATGTTCGTCGACCTGCTGGACACTCTTCGCCGACTCGAACCGTTCAACGTCCCGGTCGGCACGGTCAACGGTGAGCCGACCGTCGAGTGGCACGGGATGACGCAGGCCTTCAACGTGGCGCGGGTCCCGGCCGGGACGGTGTGCGCCGGCTTCACCGCAGCCGAGGGCGTGCCCATCGGCTTGCAGGTGGTCGGTCGCCACCACGACGACGTCGGCGTGCTCCGCGCCATCGCGTGGCTCGAGGACCTCCTCGCGATCGACGCGCTTCCGTCGCTCTAGCGGCGACGCACGGCGACGCGATAGCTGAGCGCGAGACCGGCCGCGCACCACGCCGCCACGACCGCAAAGGCGAGCGAGGCGCTCACCGTGTAGTCGCCGGTGAGGCTGCCGCGAACGACGTCGGCCATGTACTGCACCGGCAACACGCGGTGGACCGCGCGCAGGACGTCGGGCAGCCGCGTCGCCGGGAAGTTGATCGGCGAGAACAGCAGAACGCCGATACTGAGGAAGTTCGTGATCTGTTGGGCGAGCTGCGGCTTCACCAGTGACGCCAGCGCGTAGCCGACGGATGCGCCGGTAAGCGCGACGAGCACGATCGCGGGGATCACGCTGAGGCCAACCTTCAGGTGGATGTCGAACCGCAACGACGCGACGAGCAGCGTCGCGACGGTGCCCGGTAACTGGGCGACCAGCCAGAAGGTGACGTCGGCCGCGAGTGGCGCCAGGCGCGGGACCGGCAGTGACGCGATGTAGTCGTACCGTCCGGTGAGCTTGGCTTGGCTCACTTCCTGCGGGACGACGGTCAGGCCCATGATGATGAGCCCGAGCGTGGGCGCGCCCGTCGCGAGGTAGCGCGCCGTCGTCGGGTCGATGTTCGGCAACAGCAACGCGAAGCCGTAGACGATGCCGACGCCTAGCAACGTCTGGATGAGGACGATCATCGGGAGGAAGGCGCGGTTGCGCTGGTACTGCCACAGCAACAACAGGCGGTAGCTAGCCCACGACCGGCGCATCGGCCACCTCCAGCGCGTCCTCGTGCCGCACCCGGCGGACGTACACGTCCTCGAGCGATGCCGCCCCGAGGAAGAACTCGGCGACGACCCCGCGATCGGTGAGGTCCTTGGCCCAGGCGACGGCGTCGCTGGCTTGGTCGAGCGCGACCTCGGTGAAGATGCGGCGGCCCACTATGACGGGCGACCCGATCGGCGACGAGGCCGGCGGGTCGGCACCGGGCTCGAGCACGAGCTCGAGGCGGAGCGCGGCGCCGATCTCGCCCTTGAGCGACGCCGGCGTCCCTTGGGCGACGACGCGGCCGTGGTCGACGATCGCCAGGCGATCGACGCAGCGTTCGGCTTCCAACACGTTGTGGGTCACGAGCAAGACGGCAGCACCGTTGTCGGCGAGGGCGCGCACCTGCTGCCAGAGCATCTTGCGGCGCAGCGGATCGACGTCGTTCGTTGGTTCATCGAGGATCACGATCCGCCCCGGGACGACGGCGGCCATGCAGAACGACACGAGACGGGAGACGCCACCGGACAGGGGCGTGACCATCTCGTTCCATTCATCCAGCTCGAACGCCGCGAGCAGCTCATGGGCGCGCCGCTCGACGGTCGCGCGCGCACCGCCGCGGAGCCGGCCGGCCAGCGACACCGCCTCCCTCGGTCGGAGGCCCTCGACCGGCGCCGACGACTGCGGCTGATACGAGCACTCTTGGCGGCCGACGTTCGGCGCGCGCACCACGTCGACGCCGTCGATCGTGATGGTGCCGCTCGTCGGCGCGGCCAAGCCGAGGATCTGGCTGACCAACGTCGTCTTGCCCGCGCCGTTGGGGCCGAGCAAGCCGAACACCTCACCACGATCGACGTGCAGCGTGATGTCGTCATTGGCGACCGTTCCGTTGCGGTAGCGCTTGGTGACGTGGTCGATCTCAAGAAGCATCGGCTGCTCCTGGACGCAGGTACCCGGCAAAGAGGAAGTGGTACGGCCGGGCTCCAGGCGCGGCGTCGCGTTGATCGAACGCGTAGTCGAGCCCGATCTGCACCACGCGCTGTTGTACGTCGGCGAGCTGCTCGGCATTCAGCATCAACTCGGTGAGCACCAGCACCGGGATGCTTGACGCCGGGTCGTCGAGGGGGACGTCCTCACGACCCGTCAGGGCCACCTCGATCTCGGCGTTCACCGCCTTCAAAAGGGCGGAGACGACCCCGCTCTCGGCGATGGCGCGCGCCGTGATGCCGGGGCTGCCCTGCCAGTTGTCGAGGATGCCGCCGTAGCGGCGCTCCTCGATGCCCGAGACCATCCGGCGCTCGACCACCTCGATGAGGTCGTGCTGCTCAAGGATGCGGACGTGGTAGTAGAGCCGCGTCTGGGGCACCTCGAGCGCGGCGGCCAGTTCCTTGACCGTCATCGGCGACTCGAGCAACAGCAGGCCGATGCGAATGCGCAGGGGATCGGCCAACGCCTTGAGCGTCGCCGCGTTCGCCATGGTGTCGGGCACCGTTCAACAGTGCCACAGCATTCAACTGGATTTCAATGGTTAATCTGAGTTGAGCGCCTCGATCGCCAGGCGGGCGATGGTGCCGATCGCGGCATCGACCGCCGGGAGGCGGGAGTCGAAGGACCGGGCCCGGGTGTAGACGGCCACCGCGTAGCGCCCGCCGTCGGCGAACTCGATCACACCGGCTTCGTTCCGGATCCCGGGCAGCGTGCCGGTCTTGGCGCTCAGGGTCACGCCGTCGCCGAAACCCGACGTGAGCCGGTGCGGCCACACCTGGAGGCCCATGATCCGGCGCATCGCAGCGCACGCGTCGGCCGACGCCGCCTCGTCGTGCCAGATCATGGCCAACAGACGGGTCATGGCGCGGGGCGTCGAGCGGTTGGTGCCACTGGGCTCGAGGGCCGGGCAGGCGCGCGGAGGTCCGTCGCCCAACTGCGCGCCGAGGTCGTCGAGCAGGAACTTGCAGTCGCCGAGGAGGTGGGTCTCCTCGCTACCGATCTCCTTCATGGTGGCGTTGATGCGCTCGGCGCCGCCGAGCAGTTCCATGAGGACATCGGTGGCCGTGTTGTCGCTGACCGACATCATCAAGAACGCGAGGTCACGGACCGACAGGTTGGCGTCATCGAGCATCACTGACAGCCCCGTTGGTCCGTCGGTGCGCCTCGACGCCGGTACAGCGATGCGGTCGGTGAGGCTGACACGCCCAGCGTCGGACTGCCGGGCCAACTCGATCAGGACCGGGATCTTGAACGTCGACGCCAACACCACCGGCGCATCGGCGTCGATGCCCATCTCGTTCTCGCCGTCGAGGTTTCTCGCGTGCAGCCAAACCCGGGCGCCGGAGGCTTCGGCGACCCGCTCGATCTCGTCGCGCACGGGGCGAGTATTGCGCGGCCGGTGTCAGCTCACGCTGACTCGGTAGAACTCCGTCTCGCCGGTTCCGCCCCGCACGTGGAGCGCCGGCGGATCGCTCAACTCGAAGATCGTGGACGCAAACGTCGACGCCGGTGAGATCTCGGTGGGCACTCGGCGGATGGGCACGGTCTCGTCACTGAGGATCTTCTTGATGTCGTCGACCCCGGTGGGCGGCGGCGACTCGGCGAGGAAGTCGAGCCGGGCTGTCGAGTTGGCCAGCGCGCCGGCGGCGACGTCGCCCCACTCGGCGAACATCGACGGGCGGGCGACGGCGTGATTGGTGTGCACGACGACGCCATCGCACGCCGGCGCGTCGGCCACGCCCTCGGCGTCGCACTCGAGGGCGACGATCGAACTGGCGTCGCCGACGAGGTAGTGCTGGCCCGAGGCGTGATCGACCTCGCGGAGGAACGCACCCGCCGTGGGTGCGTCGCGTCGCGCCAACACACCGCGGATGCCGGCGACAACCGGCAGCCCGGCGCTGGCCGACGGTACGTCGGGCAGCGCGTTGACGACGACGGCCACACCCTCGTCGTTGATGCCGTTCATGGCGAGGAACCCGGCGCCGGTCAAACAGGCGAAGCCGGGCTGGTCCTGCCAGGCGGGCACTCGCAGCACGACCTGCGAGCCGTTCCACCAATCCGGTAGATCGAGGTTCTGGGCGATCAAGCCGGCGGAGCCGACGACGCTGCAATGATCCGCCTCGACGCGGGCGTAACACCACTGCTCGTCGACCAGTTGATACGCGAAAGCGGTGACCTCGTCGATGCCCGCCCCGTGCGCGATGCCGGCGATCTCGTCGAGGAGGTCGGGCGTCCACTTCGAGAACGCGGGCCGGAAGTCCGTGGCGGCCAGGAACTCACGCACCCACTCGCGAGGATCGGCCGCGGGGAGGCTGTCGTACCAGCGGTCGATCGCCGCCGCGAACACGTCGCGCTGCGCTTCGCCGTGCGCCGCGCCCCGTTCACGCGGCGGCCCGGGCAGGTCAAGGACTCGTGGCGCGGACACATCCAGACCGTAGCGTCGGTACCGTTTCGTGATGGATTCGGGTCCGACGCTGAGCGATCTCATCGACGCCGTCGGCATTCTGGACCTGCTCATCGCGCCGAACGGACTCGATGTCGCCATCGGCGAAGCGGTAATCCATGACCCCGAAGAGGGTTGGTCGGGCGGGCCGGGCGATGTGATCCTGGCCGTCGGCGTCGACCCCACGCGCTCGGCGGTGTTGACCCTGGCGGAGAAGGCCGGTGGCGCGGGGTCCGCCGCGCTCGTCGTCAAGACACACGACGGGATGGACCTCACGGGGTTGCTCGACGCGGCCCGCGCCGCCGGCGTCGCCGTGCTCGCCGCCGCACCCGACTTGGCGTGGGGCCAGCTCCACGCCCTCGTGCGCACCGCGGCGGCGACCGGTGGTGGCGACGATCGAAGCGGCGCGCCGATCGGCGATCTCTTCGCGCTGGCCAACGCGGTCGCCGCCATGGTCGGCGGTCCGGTGACGATCGAGGACCCGCGATCGATCGTCCTCGCTTACTCGAACCTGGCCGACCACGAGGTCGACGAGGGCCGGCGCGCCACGATCCTCGGCCATCGCGTTCCGGAGGAATGGATCCGCCGCCAGCAGGACGACGGTGTCTTCCGCAAACTGTTCCGCGAGCCGGGCGTCGTTCGCCACCACTACGCCGAGTTCGGGCTCAAGCCGCGCATCGCCACCGCGATCCGCGCCGGCGACGAGATCCTCGGCTCCATCTGGGTGCAGGAAGGCGACAAGCCGCTCGACGACGAGTCGGAAGCCGCGCTCGAGGAGGCCGGTCGCATCGCCGCCCTCCATCTGCTCCGGCACCGCTCCGACGCCGACCTCGAACGCGGCCGGCGGGCCGAGTTGTTGCGCGCGGCACTCGAAGGCCGCGTCGCGCCCGACGCGCTGTCGACTGTGTTGCAACTGACCGCGGCCACGCCGCTCACGGTGCTGGCGGTCGAGCTCACCGGTCCCGTCGCCGACGACGCCCCGGCGCTCGCCGTCCAGGCCGACCGGGCCGCCGGCCTGGTGACGCTCTATTGCGAGTCGTATCGCCGCCGCGCTGCCGTCGTCGCCATCGGCGCGGTCGTCTACGTGCTGGTTCCCCACGCGGCGGCCGACGATCGCGACCGCATGGTCGGGCTCGCCACCGGTATCTGCGAGCGCGTCACCGAGGCCCTCAAGGTCGGGGCCAGTGCCGGCGTCGGCCGCACCGTCGCGTCCATCGGCGAGCTCATCACGTCACGGCGCGAGGCCGACCGCGTCCTGCGCGCCCTCCACGCCACGCCGGGGGCCGGGCCGGTTGCCACCGCTGACTCGCTGCGGAGTCGCGTTGTCCTTCAGTACCTACAGGACCACGCGGCAGGGGAGCCGACGCTGCAACGCGGTCGGCTCGACGACCTGGTCGAGCACGACGCGCGCAAAGGCACCGAGTACGTAGCGACGCTGCGGGCCTTCTTCGATGCGCTGGGCGACATGCCCGCTGCCGCCGCTGCGCAGGGCATCCACGCCAACACGTTCCGCTACCGCATGCGGCGGCTGGCCGAGGTGGCTGGCCTCGACCTTGACGATCCCGTCGAACGCCTCGTGCTCCAGCTCCAACTGCACTTCCTCGCCTGATCAAATAGCAAGCGTGCGATCGTTCGACCTCGAAGACATCTACGCCTTCCGGCTTCCGTCCGACCCGCAGGTCTCGCCCGACGGGTCGCTCGTCGCCTTCGTGATCACCACCGCACACAAGGACGAGGACGAGAACCGGTCGGCGATCTGGATCGTGGACGCCGACGGCGACGCCCCGCCGCGGCAGGTCACACATGGCCCGCAGGACTCGGCGCCGCGATGGTCGCCCGACGGGAGCCGTCTGGCGTTCGTCGCCGGCGGGCGGGGCGACGGCGTGGGACTGCGCGTCCTGCCGATGGCGGGTGGCGAGTCGATCACGGCGGCGACCGGCCGCAGCATTGGGAGCCCGGCGTGGTCGCCCGACGGCGCCCGGCTCGCGTACTGCGCGGTCGTCGGCGAGGTGGATCCGAAAGCGCCGGTTGTCGTGCGCCGCCTCGGGTTCAAGGCCGACGGCGCCGGCCTCATTCGCGAGCTGCGCCGCCACGTGTTCGTGGTTGCCGCCGGCGGTGGCGAGTCGCGCCAGCTGACGGAGGGCGACTTCACGGTCTCCGTCGGTCCCGAGTGGTCACCCGACGGCACCCGGCTCGCGTGGGCCGCGTCGACCGAGGCCGATCGCGACCTCGAACCGGCCCTGTCGATCTTTGTGTCCGATCCCGACGGCGGCGCGCCGAAGCGCGTAACCGAGCCGCCCTCGCTGGCGTCGTCGATCACGTGGACCGCCGACGGCGCGTCGCTGATCGTCGCCGGCGCCGAACGGCGCGCCGTCGGCCACACGCGTTTGTTCTCCGTCGCCGCCGACGGGGGAACGCTGGCGCCGCTCGCGCCCGAGTTCGACCGCAACGTCATGGTTGGCGCGCCGGGCTACCCGGGCGCCCGTCCGCAACTGTCACCCGACGGATCCACCGTGGTGTTCTGCGCGCGCGACGAGGGCTGCACCCACGTGTACGAAGTGCCGGTGGCGGGCGGCGCCCCGACCAAGGTGCTCGGCGATGCGTCGCTGAACATCGGCGGCGTGAGCGTCGGCTCTCGTGTCGCTGTTGTCGCCGGCACGCCGGCGACGCCCGGTGAGGTCTACGTCGACGGCCAATCCCGCACATCACTGTTCGCCGACGAGTTGGCCGACGTCGAGATCGTCGCACCGCAGTCGCGGATGTTCATGGCGCCCGACGGCACGGCCATCCACGGCTGGGTCATGCGCCGGCCCGATGCGCCCACACTGGGCCCGCTGTTGCTCGACATCCACGGCGGCCCGCACAACTCGTGGAACGGCAACGTCGACGTGCTGCACCTGTACCACCAGGGCCTCGTCGCGCTCGGCTGGACGGTGCTGATCCTCAACCCGCGCGGCAGCGATGGCTACGGCGAGGCGTTCTACGCCGCGGTCAGCGGGGGCTGGGGTACGAGCGACGAGGCCGACTTCTTGAGCGCCCTGGACGAACTCGTCGCCGAGGGCGTTGCTGATCCGGCGCGGCTGGTCGTCACTGGTTACAGCTACGGCGGCTTCATGTCCTGCTGGCTCAGCGCGCGGCACGACCGCTTCGCCGCCGCCATTCCCGGCGGTATCCCCGTCAACCTCACGAGCATGACCGGCACGGCCGACCTCGGTTCGTACCTTGCTGAACTCGAGGTCGGCGGCCTCGCGCCCGGCGCGCCGGGGATGATCGAGTGCTCGCCGCTGACGTATGTCGACGGCGTGCGCGCACCGACGCTCATCCTGCACGGCGAGTCCGACGATCGCTGCCCGGTCAGCCAAGCCGAAGAGTGGTTCAGCGCGCTGCGGCTGCGGCGGGTTGAGGTCGAGCTCGTCCGCTATCCCGGCGCCAGCCACCTGTTCATCGCGCTCGGGCGGCCGTCGCACCGTATCGACTACTGCCGGCGTCTCACCGAATGGGCGATCGACCACACGAAAGGGAACGACTGAATGGCTGCGTCCATCACGCGTCGGCTGACGCCGATCATCGAGAAGGCCATGGCGACGCACAACGTCCCTGGCGCTGCCGTCGGCATCCTCCAGGACGGCAAGGAGCACCACCTCGCCCGCGGCATCACCAGCGTCGAGTTCCCGCTCGATGTCGACGACCGCACGCTGTTCCAGATCGGCTCGACGACCAAGACGTTCACGGGAACCGCGCTGATGATGCTGGTCGAGGAGGGCAAGGTCGACCTCGACGCGCCGGTCAGCGGCTACCTGCCGAAGTTCAGGCTGGCCGACGCCAACGCGCTCAAGGAGTTGAAGGTCCGCCACCTCGTATCGCACACCGGCGGCTTCCTCGGCGACTACTTGACGATCTCGGTCGGGGCGCCGACGCCATCCGCCGCAAGGTCGCCCGCATGCGCAAGCACACCCCGCAGCTGACGCCGGTCGGCGCGCTGTGGTCGTACAACAACGCCGGCTTCTACGTCCTCGGTCAGCTCATCGAAGAGTTGACCGGCGAGGCGTACGAGAACGTGATCCGGGACCGCATCTTCGGCCCGCTGGGTATGGACATGACGTTCTGGTTCCCCGAGGACGTCATGACGCACAAGGCGGCGTTGGGGCACGTGCTCAAGGTCGACGGCTCGCTCGCGATCGCCCGGCCGTGGGGGCTCACGCGCGGCGCCAACCCGGCGGGCGGCATCTGCTCGACCACGGTTGACCAGATCCGTTACGCCCGATTCCACCTCGACGGCGGCCGCACTGCTGACGGTAAGCGGCTCATGAAGGCGGCCACCGTGCGGCGGATGCAGAAGCCGCTCGCCCACATCGGGTGGAGCCTGGCTGACGACGTCGGCGTGACGTGGTTGCTCGACAAGATCGGCAGCACCGCCGTCGTCAAGCACGGTGGCACGGTCAACGGCCACATGTCCGAGTTCCTCATGGTGCCGTCACGCGGCTTCGCGGTGACGGTCCTCACCAACGGCCAGCGCGGTCATGAAGTCGGCGGCGCGGTATTGAAGTGGTGCTTGGCCGAACTGCTCGGCCTCAAGAAGCCCGAGCCGGCGACGCGTTCGCTGTCCGCCAAGGCCGCGGCCGCCTACACCGGGCGTTACCCGACCGGGGCGGGCGACTACGTCGTGACGGCCGAGAACGGCGGTCTACTCGTGAGCTTCGAAGCCAAGAAGGAGCTGCTCGAAGCCGATCCGGAAATCGCCGCCCAGCTGCCGCCGCCGCTGCCGATCGCATTCGTCGGCAAGGACCGCGCCGTGGTCGAGGGCCCGCTCATGAACGGTGGTCGCGTGGAGTTCTTCCGCGACGACACCGGCGCCGTCGAGTGGATGCGCTTCGGCGGCCGCATCAACAAGCGCACGCCAGCCTGACGTGTCGGTGCGAACGCAATGCTTTTCGCAACCTGACACCGACACGTAGGTCTAGGACCGGCGGAGGGGGCGGCCGGCGCGGCCGTCGGTGCGGCCGTTGACGATGACCGAATGGATGCCGGCTGACGGTTGCTCGGGGTCGCGGTAGGTCGCGGTGTCGGCGATCGTCGCCGGGTCGAGAACGACGAGGTCGGCGAAGGCCCCCACGCGGACCACGCCGCGGTCGGTGAGGCCGAACGTCTGCGCCGGCAGCGACGTCATGCGGCGCACCGCATCGGCAAACGTCAGCACGCCCTCGTCGCGTCCGTAGTGACCGAGCACGCGCGGGAACGTGCCCCACAGCCGCGGGTGGGGCTTGCCCGGCGCGGGAACGCCGTCGGATCCGATCATCGTGTGCTCGTAGGCCAGCACCGTCCGCACGTCGGCTTCGCTCATCATCTCCAGGACGACGAGGGCGCGGCCGCGCGTGCCGTCGAGGACCGCGTCGGCCGCGGCCCGTCCGGAGATCGCGAGGAGTTCGCCGATCTCGTCGAGGTTCAGCCCTTCCCACTCGGGATGATCGGCGGCCGACGCGACCGTGACGTCACCCGGCTCGACCTTCCCGATCCCGCCCTTGCCGTCGTCGAGCGCGCCGTTCTGCACTACCGCGAAGAGGTGCGTGCTGCCCGCGGTGTACGGGTATTGATCGACGCTCACCGCGACGCCCCGATCACGCGCCGCTGCGATCATGGCCAGGCTCTCGTGCACCTTGCCCCAGTTGGCCTTGCCGCTGGCCTTGTGGTGCGAGATCTGGACCGGGAGCCCGGCCCGCTCGCCGATCTCGATTGCCTCGGCGACAGACTCCAACAGTTGGTCGGCTTCGTTGCGCATGTGGGTCGTGTAGATCCCGCCGGCGGCGGCGACCACGTCGGCGAGGGCGACGATCTCGTCGGTGTCGGCGTAGCGACCCGGCTCGTAGATCAGCCCGGTCGACAACCCGACGCACCCGGCCGCCATCCCTTCGTCGACCAACCCGCGCATACGGTCCAGCTCGGTCGCGGTCGGTGCCCGCTCGGCGGTCCCCAGCACCGCCGAGCGCACCGTCCCATGACCGACAAGCACCGCGACGTTGAGGCCGGGGGGCGCGGTGTCGAGTCGCTCGACGTAGCCGGTAAAGCCGTCCCACGGCGGCACGGTGTCGAGCCCGGGCGCCCACTCGGCGAACGAGGCCGCGCCGGTCGCGTGCGGCGCGATGCCCAGCCCGCAGTTGCCGACCACGTCGGTCGTCACGCCTTGGCTCGTCTTGCACGCGATCGTCGGGTCGATCAAGACCTCGGCGTCGTCGTGCGCGTGCACGTCGATGAACCCGGGCGTGACGGCGAGGCCGGTCGCATCGATCACCGTCGCGGCGCTCACGTCGTCGCCGAGGACGCCGACGTCGGTGATGCGGTCGCCGACGACAGCCACGTCGGCGCGCACCGGTGGCGCGCCGGTGCCGTCGTACACCTCGCCGCCCCGAATGATGAGGTCGACCGTACGGCTCACGCCGAGATGTACTCGCTCGATGTCGTCACCGCGTCCAACACGTCGGGGATGGGATCGACGCCGATGCCCGGCCCGGTCGGCACGCGCAAGCGACCGTCCTCCAGCACGAACGGCGCGGTGATGTCCTGGGCGAAGTACCGGTCTGACGCCGACGTGTCGCCCGGCAACGTGAAGTTCGGTAGGGCAGCGAGGGCGACGTTGGCGGCCCGGCCCAGCCCGGTCTCGAGCATCCCGCCGCACCACACCGGCACGCGGTTGGCCGCGCACACGTCGTGGATACGGCGGGCTTCGAGGTAGCCGCCGACCCGGCCGGGTTTGATGTTGACGATCGCGCAGGCGCCGAGGCGAATGGCGTCGGCCGCGGCGCGCGCCGACGTGATCGATTCGTCGAGGCACACCGGCGTGGCGATGCGCTTGGCCAGCTCGGCGTGACCGAGGATGTCGTCCTCGTCGAGGGGCTGCTCGATGAGGAGCAAGTCGAACGGATCCAGCTGGGCGAGCTGGGCGGCGTCGCCGAGCGTGTACGCGGTGTTGGCGTCCACCTGCAGCAGGAGATCGTCGCCGAACCGCTCGCGCACCGCCCGCACCGGCTCGACGTCCCACCCCGGCTCGATCTTGAGCTTGATCCGCATGTAGCCGCTGTCGATGTAGCCGGCGACCGCGTCGAGCAGCTGCGGGATCGAGTCCATGATGCCGACCGACACGCCGGAGTCGACCGCGTCGCGCACGGCACCGAGGTGGGTGGCGAGCGACACACCGGCGGCGCGGAGCTCGGCGTCGAGGATCGCCGTCTCGACCGCCGCCTTGGCCATCGGGTGCCCTTTGACCGCGTGGAGGGCGACACCGACGGCGCTCGCGGTCACGTCGTCGAGGGCAAAGAGACGTGGCAGGAGATGTTCACGGATGACGACCTGGGCGCCGTCGACGAACTCTGACGAGTACAGCGGCGCGTCCATGGCCACGCACTCGCCCCACCCTTCGGCGTCGGGCGTCACGGCCCGGACGAGCAGCACGTCGCGGCCCGTCTCGGTACCGAACGACGTACGGAACGGCGACACCAGCGGGAGCTTGACCCGGCGCAGTTCCACGCCGCTGAGCTTCATGGCCGCTCCAACCGGTACCACCCGTCGCGGGTGATCGAGTGGGCGACGTAGCCGGCTTGCACGGCAACACCGAGCGTCTCGCGCAGGGCGAGGCGCCACTCACGGCCGAGCGCGGCATCGTTGCGTCGCAGCTCGACGATGTCTTCGGGCACCCAGGCGCGAAGCGCGCCGTCGCCCGGCAACGCAGTCGTCACCGGCGCACCGGCGCCGTCGGTCGCCAGGATGACGACACCCTCGTGATCCCGAAGTCGCGCCGCGGGCGCCGGCGCCGCGAGATCCCACCGGACGACGGCGCGGTCGGTCGGATCGCCCGCGTTGATCGCGTCGTGCATCTCGCCGTAGAAGTCGGGCTCGAAGCCGACGAGCGTGGCTCCCAGCTTCATCAAGTTGAAGAACGCGTTGCGGCGAACGAGCGGATCGAACGTCCACTCGATGACGTTGACACCGCGCGCCAACGCCCACTCCCGCTGGTGTTGCTTGAGCGCCAGGCCGACGTGGCGCCCTTGCCACGGCGGCACCACGCCCGAGATGTGCGAGTGCAGGTGAACCTCGCCGTCGCGCACACCGAGGAAGCCGGCCGAGGCGCCGACCATCTCGCCGTCGGCAAAGGCGCCGGCCACGTAGCCGCCGGCCAGCGCCAGGGCGCGCAGCAGCTCCGACGAGATAGGGGCTTCGCCGTCGGGGAACGACCAGATCGCCCGCAGCGCGTCGATGGCTCGGGTCAGCTCGGGCATGCCGTCGAGCAAGCGGATCTCGACGGCCACCTCTACCGTGCCGGCGCGGGCCATGCCACAACGATGGCCCGCCGGCCCGGCGCGTGTCTTGTGCGGCCAGCCAACCTCGGTGGGCCGGTGTGGTCCGCCGCGCTCAGGCGCGAGGGTCGTCGACCGCGATCGGCCGGGTCAGCGCAAAGCCGAGATAGCCGCCGACGATGAGAACGATGAGCGGGAGGGCGAACACGACCGGGTACGCGAATCCCGGATTGCCCACGTCCACCACCGGGCGGAAGGCGGGTGCGGCGGCCGATCCGAGTTGCTGGCCGCCCCCATCGGCGGCGAGCGGTGCCGCGTCGGCCAGCGTGTCCGGGAGCGCCAGATCGTCGAACGCGCTGGCGTCGACGTCGGGCTCGACGGCGTCGACTGCCGGCGCTGCCGCGCCGGGCGTCGCGCTGTCGCGGGACGACCGGCACGCGAGCGTGGCCTTGGCCATGTCGGCCAGCCCCGCCGTGTTGGCCGGCGGCGGGAGATTGTCCTCGATGACATATGTCGTCTCGACCAGCGGGCCGACGAGACGCGTGTCGACGGGCGGCGGGATGCCAGCCGCGGCGACGGTGATTTGGGCGATGGCGGCCAGGGTCTGGTCGTCGATCGCGCAGACGAGCAAGGTCGACGACTTCGGCGCCGGCACGGTGCCGCAGATGATGAACGCGGGACCCAGCACCGGCAGGATGTTCACCGGCAGCGGCGCGCCGAGGCTTCCCACGACACCCGGCGCCAGGGCGACGACCAGCGTGGCGTTGCCGCATTGCGGGCTCACGATCGGCGCGACGATCTCGAGTACCGGTTGCGCTTCCGGCGGCACCGCGGGCACGGGTAGCGGCGGCACCTGAGCGAGAGCGGGAGCGGCGCCGAGCCCGATACACGCGGCGATCAGCGCGACGAGCGCGCGGGCAAGGCGGCGGCTCAACGGGTGCGCTCCACTTGTAGTTGCGCGAGCAGGTCGGCGCTGGCGACGACCAGCCGGTTGAACTGCGCCCGCTCGATCGCTTCGCGACGCCGCGACGCCTGCACCGCCAGCAAGCCGAGGGCGAAACCGAGCACGGCGACGCCGCCGATCACGCCGGACACTGCGTAGGGAAGCTGCAATGCGACGACGGTCGAGTCGGCGAGGGTGCGCCACGCCACGGCGATGCTGATCAGTCCGGCGAGGGCCAGCGCGGCGAGGACGATCAATGACCGCCGTAGCGAGGTCATCGACGCTTGCCCCGCTGCTCGTCGAGCGCGGTCTTGACCTCGTCGAGGATGCTCACGAGCTGGTCGATCTGGCGCTCGCGGGCGACGGCGTCCCGCCGCTTGGCGGTGACGTTGATCAGTGTCAGCCCGACCATGATCAGCCCCAGCCCGGTCAGCCCGGCGGAAACGATGTACGGCAGTTGCAGGTACACCAGCGTCTCGGCGGCGACCTGCGACCAGGCCACGCCGATGAGGACGAACCCGCCGAGGGCGACGACGATGCCGGCCCACACGAGCGTCGGGCTGTCGCCCGAAAGCCACGTCGGCACATGGAGCTGCGGGCGGCGGCGACGGCGCGTCGCGCCGTCGATCGTCTCGACCACTTCCTCATCGTCGGTCAGAAGCAACGTGCTCATCTCGATTCTCCGATCACAAGATCATCTCACTGCTGCTTTGCGTGTTCGCGTTCGCCCGGCGCCGTTGGGCGTCGCGCCCGAGCGCTCGATCGCCGACACGGACCCGCCGAGGTACGCCTCGACCACCAGCGGGTTGACCCGGACCTCGTCGGGCCGACCGACGGCGATGACCCGTCCCGCGTCCATGGCGACGATGCGGTCGGCGATCCCCATGATCAGCGGAATGTCGTGCTCGATGATCAACAGCGTGAGGTCGAGCTCGTCCTTGATCTCACGGAGCAGATGACCCAAGGCCTCGGTCTCGCGCTGGGCGATGCCCGATGACGGCTCGTCGAGCAGGAGCATGCTCGGCTGCAAGGCGATGAGGCACCCGATCTCGGTGATGCGCCGCGTGCCGGTCGACAGCTCCTGGATCTGCTTGTTGCGGTAGGCGTCGAGCCCCATGGTGGCCACCAACTCGCGTGCCATGCGGTCCTTCTCGCGCTCGGAGCCGGGCAACCCCAACACCGAACCGATGAAGCGGGTGGGCAGGACGCGCTCGAACGCAAGCCGCGTTGCGTCGAGCACCGTCATCGTCGGGAACAGCGCCGCGTCCTGGAACGACCGGATCAGCCCCCGCCGGCCGCGCTGTTCGGGTCCGAGATCGGAGACGTCGTCGCCGTCGAAGATCACGCGGCCGCTGTCGGCCCCGGTGAACCCGCCGAGCAACTCGAAGGTCGTCGTCTTGCCCGCGCCGTTGGGCCCGATGAGGCCGACGACCTCGCCGGCGCGCACGTCGAGCGACACGTCGTCGACCGCGATGACACCGCCGTACCGCTTTCGTAGCGAGCGGGCTTCGAGAAGCACGCTGCCGTTGGGCCGCAGGCGCGTCGCCGGCGCGGCGAACGAGGGCAAGGTGCCGGCCCGTTCCAACTCCGCGCCGCCCGCCGATGCTTCGGCCTCGGCCAGGTCGATGCCGTGGCGCCGCGCTGCCCACTGCGCGTAGCGGTCCCGCACGGGCTGGAGCACCTGGGCGATGCCGCCGGGCAAGTACAGGATCAACAGCAACTGGCCGAGGCTTGTCGCCGCTAGCCCCGCCGAGTCGAGGGGCAGGAACTCTGGGATGCCGATGACAACCATGGCGCCGAGCAGCGGCCCGGCGAGCAGCGACATGCCTCCGATCACCGTGAGCACGACGACGTCGATGCTCGCCTTCACCGGGAAGGCCGACGTGCCGATGCGCGACAGCATGTGGCCGTAGCACGCGCCGCCGACGCCGGCGATGAAGCCGGCGAGGAGGAAGCCCTGGAGCTTGACCAAGCGGGCCGGAACCGTGAAGGCGCGCGCGTTGTCCTCGTTGTCGCGCACGGCGACGAGCACGCGTCCGAGTCCGCCCCGCCGGATGTTGCGGGCGAGCAGCATCATCAGCACCGCGACGACGAGGACGAAGTAGTAGTAGCGCTTGCCCGTGTCGAGCTCCATGCCGTTGACGATCGGCCGACCGGGGTCGCGGCCGTCGCCCAACGTCCACGACTGCTGCAACAGCCAGCTGGCGGTCACCAAGGTGAACCCGAGCGTGCTGACCGTGAGCAACAGCCCCTTGATGCGCAGCGCGGGAATGCCGATCACGAGCGACAGCGCGGCGCCGGCGAGTCCGGCGTAGAGGAAGGCGAGCGGGAACGCGCCGATGCGGCTTGACACGTGGAACGACACGACGGCGCCCATGGCGGCGATGGCGAACTGGCCGAGGCTGAGCTGGCCACCGAGACCGGTGATCACGCCGACCGAGAGCCCGACGATCGCGTAAGCGAGGATCTGGGTGACGGTGATCGACGAGCTGTTGCTCATCGTCACCGGCAGCAGTGTGGCGATGACGACCGCGACGATAGCGATGATCGGTCGCGACATCCGGATCTCGCGCAGCTTGGCGACCGCCTCGGGCAGCGGCTTCCACGACTGGACGGCGGCCCAGCTGCCCTTCTCCTCCTCGCGCCCGCCGACGCCGCGCTGGATGAGCAAGGCGCCGACGATGATCACGAACAGGGCAACTTCGACGAACCCGGCGCGCGGGTAATTCCACAGCAGGAGCTGTTCGGTGACGCCGAGGCCGACGCCGGCGGCCAACGCGGCCGGCAGGTTGTTCATGCGGGCGATGACCGCGCCGGCGAGGGCGCGCAGGAGCAGGCTCGGTCCGAAGGCCTCGCCGGTTGTGAACCCGCGCGACGGGAGGACGAGGATCGCAGTGAAGGCCGAGACCATCCCGGCGATGGCCCAGGCGAGCGACGACATGCGGCCGGCGAAGATGCCGGCCATGCGCGCCGCTTCCGGATTGGCCGAGGCGCACCGGATCGCCAAGCCGTACCGACTGCGACGCAGGAATACCGCAAGCCCGATCACGATGATGGGGGAGAAGAACAACATCCCGACGTAGGCCTGCGTCAGCCGCAACGCGCCGAGGGTGAACTCGGGCAACCCCGGCGGACTCGGGAACAACGTGCCGGCGCCCGATTGCGGGTTGAACGCGGCCGAGAACAGCACGAGGAACTGCCCGACGCCGAGGGTGGCGACGATGCTCATGATGCGCGGCGCGCTGCGCAACCGGCGGACGATGGCGACTTCGGCCAGCGCGCCGATGGCGCCCGCCGCCGCGAAGGCGAGCGGCAGCGCCGCGTAGTACGGGATGTGCCACTTGACGACGGCGGTGCCGAAGAACGCGGCACCGAACGCGCCGACCTCGCCGTGGGCGAAGTTGATGATGCGGTTCGTCCGGTACACGAGCACCAGCCCGACGGCGAGAAGGCCGCAGGTGGTGCCGATGATCAGGCCGAGGACGATGACCGGCAGCGGGATCTCGAACCCGCCGGGCGTGAACGCGAGCATCACTTCTTGCGCGTCCCGCTGCGCCCGCCGGCGCCTTCGAGGAACACGGCGCGCAGCAGGTCGTCGCGCTTGAGAAGTTCGCGCGCCGCGCCGTCGAAACGGATCTCGCCCTTCTCCATGAAGTACGCGTGGTCGACGAGGTTCAGCGCGATGTTGACCGACTGCTCGACGAGGACGACCGCTGTCCCCTCGGCGTTGATCTGGCGCACCATCTCGAGCAGCTGGGCGACGATCACCGGCGCCAGGCCGAGCGACAGCTCGTCGATGAGGAGCAGCTTGGGCTGGAGGATCAATCCCTTCGACAGGCCGAGCATCTGCTGCTCGCCACCCGACAACAGCCCGGCGTTCTGATTTCTGCGCTCGGCGAGCCGCGGGAACGCTTCGAAGCACCGGTCGATGGCGGTATTGAGGCTCTTGGCGTCGCGCCCGAGGGTGTACCCGAAGCCGCGGAGGTTCTCGATCACGGTCATCGGTCCGAAGACGGCCCGCCCGCCAGGGATCTGCGTGATGCCGAGGCGCAGGCGGCGTTCGGCATCGAGGTAGGTGATCTCGGCGCCGCGGTAACGCACGCTGCCCCGACTCGGCAGCCCGATACCCGAGATGACCTTGAGCAGCGTCGACTTGCCGGCGCCGTTCACACCCAGCAGGGCGACCATCTCGCCGTCGTCGACCGTGAAGTCGACGCCGAACAACACCTGTAGCCGGCCGTACGAGAAGTCGACGCTGCGGCAGGCCAGCATCGGGAGGTGACCTCCCGATGCGGTGATGCGGCGGATCTCCTCGTCCTCGATGACCTCGTCGATCATGCGGTCGAGGTCCTTCGGCACGAGCCGTCCGGTGCTGGCGAGCAGCAGTGAGCCGACGACGCCGGGCACGACGATGGCGACCATCGTGCCGACCACGCCGAAGCGCCGGTCGATGCCGCTCAGGAACAGCGCGCCGATGAGGCCGCCGACGCCGCCGAGGAAGATGCCCTCGAGCGCGGCGGCGTGCGCTCGCATCTGGGCGGGAACGACACCGAGCATGGCCGCGTTCAGCGCCGGCGCCAGGATGGCGACCAGGGCCTGGGCGATCGTGAACAGCACGACCATCCCCCAGAACCACGGCGACAGGCCGCCGAGGCCGATGAACACGACGGCCACCGCGAGCATCAATCCCGCCATGCGCAGCAGGCTGCCGGGATCGCCGCGGAACCGCGCCTCGGCGCCGCGGGCGAACGTGGTGAGGGCGCCGATCGACGCCAGCGCGGTGAACGCGAAGAACAGGCCGCGCGCACCAGGACCGAGGTTCCATCGCTCGGCGAGGAAGAAGAAGAGGAACGTTTGGTACGGGATGAGCAGCAGGCCCAACACCGCGAATGAGGCGAGCAGCCGGCGCACGGTCGGCACCAACATGAGCCGGCGCACGGTCTCGAAGAAGCCGAGGGTGATGTCCTGGTCGGTGATCGTGACGCCGGCCATGCCCTCGCCGTGGTGCTGGCGCACCGCGTCGCGGATCCGCTCGGTGTCCCATCGTCCGAAACCGGGATCGCGCAGCCGGGCCGCGGCCAGGCTGGCGAGCAACGACGCCACGCCCAACGTAAGGAACACGCCGCGCCATGTGAGGCCGACCACGCTGGCGAGGAACGCGACCGCCAACGGCGAGATGATCATGCCGAAGGCGACGAACCCTTGATAGGCCGACAGCACGCGCACGCGGCCTTCAGCCGGATACGAGTCGAGCAGCAACGGCGCGTGCAGGGCGGCCACGCTGCCGGTGCTGAGGCCGTCGCCGAGAAGCACGATGACCAGGCCCCAGATGATCGTGGTGAAGCCGGTCGCCATCGCGATGAAGCTCCACAAAACCGCGGTTATGACACACAGCAGGGCGCGGCGATTGCGCTGTTGGGCGAGCGCGGCGATCGGGAGCGGCGCCAGCGCGATCGCCAGCGTCTTGATCGCGATGACACCGGCGATGGCGCCCTTGCCGATGCCCAGCGCCCGGCTGATCTCGGGCGTGAGCACAGAGAACGCGTAGCCCTGGAACTGGTCGACGATGCCGAGCAGTCCGATGGCGACGAGCGGGTAGACGCCGAGGTTGTACTGGGCCAGCACGTCGCGGAGCCGCGGCGTCGCGCCGGTGGCGTCACCGGTGACGCCGAGGGCTCGACGCGCGTCGCCGCGGAGGTCTTCGCGCGCCTGCTCGACGCTGTCGACCAGCGCTTCGGCGTCGCGCACCTCTCGCAAGTGTTTGGCAGTCTGTGTCCTCCGGATCGGCGCCGTCTTCGCCTTCGCCTCCCTTTGTGCCATCAGAGGGGCTGCTTCAGTTCGAACTCGACGGACCAGGCGCCCTCGCCGACGCGCCGACCCTGCGCGTCCAACAACACGACGGTCACCTCGTGGAACTGGCGACGGCGCTGGTCGCCGGTGAGGCGGGCGATGCTCTCGAGCGTGATCGCGGTATCGGTCGTCGCGTAGACGCCGCGCTCGGCGAGGAACTCGGCGCTGGCGCAGAGGGCGCGGCCAGCGCCGCCCTTGCACGAGTCATTGCCCCGGAACAGCCAGCCCAGCGGGCGGCCCGAGCGGGGCGGGGCCCGGTCCACGAGCACGGCGAAGCTGCCCGCGTCCGGACCGACCGCGAAGTTCCGCACCGTCCAGTCGATCGACACCGGGAGGCGGACCTCGTCGCGATCGCCGGGCCGGACGATGTCGACCCGCTCGTCCTGCACGAACGACAAACCATGCACGCCGCACCCGGCGGTGGTGAGGAGCAGGGCGGCGGCGAGGAGGACGGCGCGCGCGGATCGGGCGGGCGGTTTCAGGGGCCTAAGTATGGTCACGCCGGCCCGGACGACAGTGGGGGGAGCGAACAGGAATTCGGACCACTCGTGGTCTGTGCCCACAATTACGGCATCAGGACGTTGGTCGACCGGTAGGTGAAGCAGGTGCACGACGGCGTCCACGCGAAGTGGCGGGCGTCGCCCGGCGCGTCGTGCCGCGTCTTGCTGAACGACGCCCGCCCGCCGAGATTCATCACGCTGGTGTAGCCGGTGGTGCCCACCGCTTCGATGGCGCCGACGATCGCGGCGCCATCGGACCGCCCGCGTGTCGCTTTGAGTGCCGTCTCGTAGGCGAACAGCGCTTCGCACGCGCTGAACGCGAACGCGTAGTCGGCCGGCGCGCTGGGCACGATGCTCTTCGTCTTGAGCAAATCGAGACAGCGCTTGGCTGTCGAGGTGAGACCGGGCCAGTACTGCGGCCTGACGTCTTGCACCGGCAGCCAGCCGTACCCGTCGACGTTCGCCGCTTGGCGCGCCGGAATCTGGTTCTCCAGCACCGCGGCGTTGGCCAGCGACGACACGATGTAACGCGGGTGGTATCCCTGGGCCTCGGCGCCGCCGGAAAAGATCAGCAGCGCGGGGCCCTCTGACACCGTCATGAACATCACGGTGTCCACGCCGGCCGACCGGAACTGGAGCACGAGGCTTCCGGCTCGCGCCGCCTCGGCCCCGGCGTCACCCGCGCCGTGCGCGCACCCGACTTCGAACGTGGCCGTGACGGTCAGGGACTTGGCCGCCAGGTAGGGGCGGATCGTCTTGGCCCAGGCCGCCTTCGTGCTGGGGCAGTCGTCGATGACGACACCGAGTTTGCTGGCGCGCGTCGCCGCGCCGGTGGCGAGGGCGCCGTCGATCTTGGCGATGGACCGGCGCTCGATGAGCGGGGTCGACAGCGCAATCAGCAGCGGGTACTGCCGGAGCGTGGGCGCGTCCGGGACGTTGAACGTGGTGCTGAGGTGCGGGATCTTCTTGGACGCCAGGCAACCCTCGAACGAGTCCAGGTGGGTGAACACGTACCCGAGGACGGCGGCGACCTTGTGGTCCTGGGTGAACGACGCGCACGCCTCGGCGAAGTCGGTGTCCCACGAGGTGCTGCCGGTGTCGGTGTCGGCGTAGACGGGGAGGATCCGGCGGCCGGCGATCCCGCCGCGGTCGTTGAACGCGGCGACGAGCGCGTTGTCGATGTCGGTCTCCGAGATGCTGTTGCCGAGCGACGCCCCGAATGCCGCCGCGTTCGACACGCCGGTCCGCACGAAGCCCAGTTCGATCGGTGTCGTCACCGCGGCACCGCTGACCGCAACGTTCGTGGCCGCGCTCCGTTGCGAGCGCGGCGCCGTCGGGCCCGAGGCGGCGGCGACCGAGTTGCTGCCGGTGGCCTCGCCGCCGTCGGTCGCGTCGGCACTCCCGGCCGGCGATCCGAACTCGGCGTCGCTTGATGACGCGGGGCGGGCCGCCTGTCGCACCGTGCTGCCGCACGCGCACGCCAGCATCGCCATCACCATCGCCGCAATGCGCAGCTTCATCGGATGCCGTCCCAGAGCTCGCGCTCGATACCGGCCAGGTCGTCGACCGGCCCGCTGATCTCGTCGAATCGCATCGTCGTGCGCCGGGCCGCGTCGTACTGCGGCCACCCGGGATCGCCGCTGGTCGCGAACGCGACCCACGCGCGGTGCATGACATCCGCGAGTGCTTGCGGCGGTACGGCGCCGAGGTGGTTGCCGACCGCGCCGGTCAGAGCGATGTGCGTAGCCAGCCGGTCGTTGACGAACGGCAGCTCGAGGGCATGGGTCGCGCCGAGCTCCGGGAACGCGGCGCTGGGCCAGGCGAACTCGTACGCGTAGGTCGCCCCGGGTTGGCTGATGTGCGCTTCGAGGACGCGCAACGTCGGGATACGGAAGGCCCAGTCGGTCCACGCCGCCTGCAGCAGCTCAGGAAGGGCGGCGCCCGGCCGCGATGCCTTGCGGTAGGTCTCGAGCCCGTCGTAGTCGAGACCGAACGTGTCGAGTGCGGTGGCCACCCACTCGTCGGTGACGCTGTCGAGCATGCCTAGCGGTTGCGTGGCGAACGTCATCTCGTCGCGCGTGGTGCCCGCCATCACGTCCACGCCGTTGGCGCTGCCGGCGGCGATAGCGGGGACCGGGTGATCCGGCAGCACCTCGCCGTCGATCACCACGCGGTACGGGCTGATGATGAAGGACTCGGCCCCCCAGAATGCCGGACTCAGGTATTCGAAGCCGAGCGCGGCGACCGCGGCCAGCATCGTCTCGCTGCTCGTCGACGCGAACCCATCGCGCGTCGGCGGCGCGCCAACGAGCTCGCCGAGCCGGGCCGCGATTCTTGTCGCCAGTTCCGGCGCGGCGCCGCTGGCCGAGCTGCCGCTCTGGGCGATGGCCCGGCGGAACAGGCCCTGCGCCATCGGCATCGACAACAGGTGCGTCACGCTGACGCCGCCGGCCGACTGGCCGAACACCGTCACGTTGGCCGGGTCACCACCGAACGCGGCGATGTTCTCCTGCACCCACCGCAGGGCGGCGACCTGGTCCTGGAGCCCGAGGTTCACGGTGTCGCCGCCCAAGTAGACGAAGCCATCGACGTGCAGCCGGTAGTTGATCGAGACGTACACGACGCCGTCACGTGTCCACGTGTCGCCGGCGTGAGCCGGCGCACCGCCGCCACCAGCGACGTACCCGCCGCCGTGGATCCACACCATCACCGGGAGCCCCGCGGTTCCCGGGTCCGGCGTCCACACGTTGAGGGTGAGGCAGTCGTCGCCGAACACCAGCGGGTTGAAGTAGCCGTGGACGCCGTCGTTGGCATCGAGCACGGGCTGGCGACAGCCGGGCCCGAACGCGCCCGCGTCGCGCACGCCGTCCCACGCCGGGACCGGCTGGGGAGGCTTGAACGCGTGGGCGCCCGCCGGCGGCGCCGCGAACGGAATGCCGCGGAACACGGCGACGCCGTCCTCGACGCGGCCGCGTACGCGGCCGGCGGTGGTAGCGACCTCAGTCATGCGTCGAGGACCTCGAGCCCCAGGTGGGTGAGTACTGCCGGCAGGTCGGCCCGCTCGCGGGCGCGGGAGCTGCGGGCGTTGTCGTTGACGATGCCCAGCACGCCCTGGGTCAAGAAGCGGGCGTGGGCGTCGGTGAGGTCGGGCCGGGCGGCGGTCACCAGCTGCACCCACTCGGCGATGTAGTCGTGCTGCAAGCGGCGGACGGCGTGGCGCTCGGCCTCGGGAAGATTGACCGTCTCGGTGAGCAGGACGCCGATGAGATCGGTGTGCTCGATGACGAACTCGACGTAGGAGCTGACGACGCGCTCGACCGCGCTGCGGTCGTCGGCCGTCGCCAAGGCGCGGGACAGACTGAACTGCAACCACTCGGCGCCGCGGGTGAGCGCGGCGGTCAAGAGCGCGGCCTTGCTGTCGAAGTGCTCGTAGATGCTGGGACCGGCGATGCCGGCGGCGGCACCCACGTCTTCCATGCGCACCGCGCCGTACCCGCGGCGCGCGAACAGCTGGCTGGCTGCCGACAGGAGCGTCTCGCGGCGCGACACCCGCTCGACGTCGTGACGCGGCGCGGCGGCGACTGCACGATCGCGCTGAGGCGTCGTGGCCACGACGACCGACAGCACTCGATGCAGGATCACGTCATCGGTCGTGTCGACCAGTGCGATGCGGTGATACGACGGACTCGCCATGGCCGCGTACGCGGACCGGAGGATGAGCGACTCGTCGTTGGCCGCGAGTCCGGGCCGCTCAGCACGCAGCAACTCACTGACGTAGGCGGTCACCCGCGCCACGCGCTGACGAAGTTCGGTTTGATCGTCGGCCGTGAGGTGCCGCGCCTCGCGTTGGAGCAGCACGCCGAGCTCGCGGCGCCCGACGCCCAGCTCGGCGAAGCGGCCGAGGAGATCGTTCAGGTGTTCGCCGGGCACCGCGGTCGCGGCGACCTCGAGCGCGCCGACGGCATCGAACACGGCCGACCGCAACAAGTCGTACTTGTTGGCGAAGTGGCGGTAGACCGCCCCGCCGGTGATGCCGACCGACGCAGCCACGTCATCGATCCCGACGCCGTGGTAGCCGCGGTCGCTAAAGGCGCCGGCCGCCGTTCGGGCGATCTGGTCCTTCCGGTCACGCGGCCGCCGACGCGCCGCCGCCGTCGAAGCTGTTGCCACACGATGACCCTAAGGAGTGTTCACTTATTAGTCAAGGGGTCTCGCGAAAGTGTCTAATCGGCGTTTACTAGACGCACGTCGTGGTCATCGGCGTTTGGTTCGAGGAATCGCAGGAGCCGGAGGCCCTCGTCGCCGATGGCTCCCCGCGCCCGGCCGGTCAACCCGGCGGCATGGTCGACGACCAGTGCGACTCGTCGGCGCGACCCGGCCGGTTCGGTGCGCCACGTGCCGGCGACCGTCCCGTCGTGCATGACCGTTCCTCGCACGGGGCCCGACGCAGTGATGGCCCGATCGCCGATGAACCGCGATCGGTCGGCGTGCGACAGCAGGACGTTGTCGTACTCGGGAAGGAAGCGCACCGGCGCGGGTGTGTCGGGGTCGGGGCGGGGCCCGTCGGGAACATCGAACAGGTTGCGTCCGTCCTCGTCACGGAACGGGCGCAGCCGCTGGCCGACGCGCTCGACAATCTCGCGGAGGCCGGTGAGGCGCGACCACGCGGCGACGTCGGCGACCGTGGCCGGGCCGAACGCCGCGAAGTAGCGAACGACGGCGTCGTCGATCGACGGCGTCGGTACGACCGGACGGCCGAGCCAGGCCTCCGCCGTCGTCGAGCGCACTTGCGCGGTACGGCCCCACTCGCCGCGTGGTGGGACTTGGACGAACGCCAACTTGTTGCGGCACGCGTACGCCAGCGCCGCGGCGCTGTGTTGGGGGAAGCGGGCCGCGAGCGCCTTGCGCAGTTCGGGTCCGGTGTGAGGCCGTTCACCGACGAGCGGTCCGGCGAAGGCCATTACCGGATCGAGATCCACGTCACGTAAGAGCGGGCCGTATTCCGAGTGGCGCTCGAGTTCGCGGTCGAGCACGGGCTGCGCCAGCGGCCGCAATACGAGGCAGTCGTCGGCGGTCACCAGGTGCAACGTGCCGCGCATGACGACGATCCGCACGACCTCGCGGTCGACGAGAAGTTGCGAGAGCTCGGTCGGGTCGAAGTCGGCCAGCCGCGACCACAGACCGGTGTACGGGTTGTGCGGCACCTGCGCTTGCATTCCGACGAGATGCTCGACCGCGGCGAGCACTGGCATGTCGGAGCGCGCCAGTAAGAACTGCCGCGCCAATGTCGCCCGGTTCAGCTCGCGCCGGGTCAGCCCCACACGCTGTTGCTGCTGTCGGGGTTGTGGGCGCGGAGGCGCGAGTAGTGCCCGAGGTCGACCGTGTGGCCGCTGTGCGGGCAGGCGACCTGGACCGGCGTCCGATCGTGGTCGTGGCCGTTTTCGCAGCCGTCGACCAGGGCGGCGATGAACCGGCCGGCCATCGGTGCGTTCTTGAACTGGTTGCCACTCGTGCCGATCGCGACGTAGAAGCCGTCGAGCGCGGTGCGGTCGTAGATCGGGATCCAATCGTCGGAGACGTCGTACAGCGCGGCCAGGCCGCGCGGTTGCGGCGGAACCTTCAGCTCGGGCAGCCGGCGCGCCAACCGGAACACTTGCGCCTCCCACACGTCGACGGTCGGCTGGTCGTCGGCGGTGTCGGGGTCGTCGATCCAAATGAGCGGGTCGCACTCGGCCTCGACCCCGCCGACGATCACCGTTCCACCGGGATGCGGCCGGAAGTACGTGCCGAGGTCGCCATCGGCGACCACCGCCCCGCGGTCGTCGACGGTGAAGCTGGGCGGCGCCTCGACCGCGTGGACCTCTTGCCGCAGGGCGCGGGTGCGGACGTTGAAGTCAGCCAACACGCCCGCCAGCTCGTTGACCGTGGCTGAGTACGGCCCAGCGGCGTTGACGACGACCGGCGTGGCGATGTGTTCCCCGCCCTCGAGCGCCACGCCGCTGACGCGATCGCCCGCGGTCTCGATGGCGACGACGCGTTGCCGGAACCGGAACTCGGCGCCCTGAGCCTTGGCCGCCACCATCAAGTTGTGCGCCGCCAACTGTGGGTCGTCGACGAAGCCGGCGTCGGGCGTGAAGAACGCGCTCAGCTCGCCCGCGGGGTCGGCCCAGAACTCGGCGTCGTTCGGCAGCCTCGGCGGCCAGAAGCGGCCGGCGTCGAGGGCGGGCACCCGCGCTCGGATCGCGGCGGCGTCCCAGTCCTCGAACGGAACGCCGGCGCGGGCCAGCAGCCCGCGGATACGGCCCATATCGAGGCCCGGCATCTCGAGGATCACCATGCCGACCTTGAAGAAGCGGGCCATGCCGTCGGGGTCCACCACGCCGAGGTGGTGGGCCCACGCCTCCCATAGGAAATGCGACTCCCACGCGGCGACGACACCGTCCCACGTCGAGTACGTGTAGCGGATCACCGCCGAGGACGAGCTGGTCGAGCCGGCGCCGGCGGCCGGTCCCTTGTCGACGACGACCACTGATCCGCCCGCCCGCGCCAGCTCGAGCGCGACGGCGCTACCAATAACCCCCGCGCCGATCACAACGGCATCGGCGGTGCCCGCATCGCTCATCGGTTCCATGATGGTCCGGTGCGCGAGGACGAGATGGTGGGCCTGTTGCGAGCACTGGTGGAGTGCGAGTCGCCGTCGTCGGAACCCGAAGCCGTGGCGCGATGCGGATTGTTGGTCGCCGACGCGGCGAGCGAGTTGCTCGGTTGTGGCCCGCCCGAAGCAATCGATGTCGATGGCACCACCCATTTCCGGTGGCGCTTCTCCGACGCGCCCACGCGCATCGCGCTCATCGGGCACATCGACACGGTGTGGCCCGCGGGCACGTTGGCGCGGTGGCCCTTCACCGTCGAGGACGGGCGAGCGACGGGCCCCGGCGCGTTCGACATGAAGGCGGGGATCGTGCAGGCGTTGCACGCACTGCGCGCCCTCGATGATCGGAGCGGCGTGGTGCTGCTCCTCACTGCCGACGAGGAACTCGGCTCGATCACCTCCCGCGCGCTGATCGAGGAAACCGTCGCCGGCGCGGTCGCCGCGCTAATCCTCGAGCCCAGCGCCGGGTTGAACGGCGCGCTCAAGACGGCGCGCAAAGGCGTCTCCAACTACGACATCCGGGCGCACGGTCGCGCCGCCCACGCCGGGCTCGAGCCCGAAAAGGGCGTCAACGCCACGGTCGAGATCGCCAGCCAGGTTCTGGCGCTCGCGGGGATTGCCCGCCCCGACGTCGGCACGACGGTCACGCCGACGGTGCTTTCTGCCGGGACCGCGTCCAACGTGGTGCCGGCCGAGGCGCGGGTCCAGGTCGACGTGCGGGCGGCGTCGATCGCCGAGCAGGAGCGGGTCGACCGCGACATCCACACGCTGGTCGCCGCGATCCCGGGGGCAGCCATCGAGATGCTGGGCGGCCCCAACCGCCCGCCCCTTGAACGCTCATCATCGGCGGCGCTCTTCCAGGTGGCCTCCGACGCCGCCGCCGCGATCGGGCTGCCGCCGCTCGAGGGCGTGGAGGTCGGCGGCGGCTCCGACGGCAACTTCACGGCCGCGGTCGGCGTGCCCACGCTCGACGGCCTGGGTGCCGTCGGCGACGGCGCCCACGCCGAGGGCGAGTTCGTGGTCACCGCCACCATGCCCGAGCGGGCCGCGCTGTTGGCCGGTCTCATCAGCGAGTTGCTTGTTCGTGCGGGGCGACCAATGTCTTGAACGTTCAACGGCGTACCGTCGGCCCATGACTGGGACGTTGTGGCGGCGTCACCGAGCGCTGGTCCTCTTGCTCTCGCTCTCCCTCGTCGCCGGGTGCGGCTCGACGGTCTCGAGCGCGCAGCGCCGGGCCGCCCAACGGGCGGGCGCCTCCGATATCGGCGTCGAGGCCGGCGGTGCACAGCCGGGAACCGATGTGGCGACCGACGCAGGGGACAGCGCCGGGGCCGGTGGCTCCGACACCGCCACCGCCCGGCGGTCGACGAGCGGCACGTCGCGCACGGGCGCGTCGTCGACGGCCCTCGGCCCCGGCGTCAGCGCCAAGGAGATCAACGTCGGCCTCGCCTACGCGGTGAACTCCGGGGTGGCCAATGCCGCCCTCGGCGCCACCGGCATAACGCAGGGCGACGCCAAGCGCGAGTACGAGATCGTCATCGACGACATCAACGCCCACGGGGGAGTGGCGGGCCGGAAACTCGTCCCGGTCTTCCACGAAGTCGACGGCGCGACGACGGCAACGCTGGCCACCGTGGCCCAGCAGACGTGCGACGACTGGACGCTCGATCACAAGGTGTTTGTGGCGATGACCGCGGGCGACGACACCACACGGGAATGCCTGCACAAGCGCGGCGTGCTGCAAATCGCCGGTGACTTCAGCACCTACGAGTCGGGCGTGTTCTCCCAGTATCCGTATTACGTGGAGCTCAGCAGCATGAGCCTCGATCGCATCGCGATGGCCGAAGTCGCCGCGCTCGACGCCCAGAAGTACTTCACGGGTTGGAACCACGCGACAGGGACGTCCGGCGTGGGCAAAGCCAAGGTCGGGATCGTCACGTTCGATGATCCTCACTTTGGCCACGCGGTCGACAAGACGCTGGTGCCCGCGCTGGCCAAACTCGGCCTGGCCCCCGCCGCCGCTGACATCATTCGCGTCCAGACCGTCCAGCGCACGTCCGACACCGGCCCGATCGCCGCTGCCGTGAGCGGCGCGGTGTTGAAGCTGCGCAGTGACAACGTCAGCCACGTGATCATCTTCGACGAGCGCGGCGTCCTCACGTTGCTGTTCCTCGAGAACGCGCAGTCACAGCACTACCTGCCGCGCTACGGCTTCAACTCCCAGAACGGCCCGCAAGCGCTGGCCGACGGATCGGGTCTGCCCAAGCAGCAGCTCGTCGGTTCGCTCGGCATCGGTTGGTTGCCGGGCCTCGATCTTCCGCCGGCCCAGAACACCCCGACCGGCCCGTACTCCAACGAGGCTCGCCGCAAGTGCAACGCCCTCTATCAGAGCAAGGGCATCACGTTCTCTGACGCCAACGCCGAGGCGATCGGGCTGGGCATCTGCAACGGCTTCTGGTTCTTCCGCGACACCGTCAAGCTCTCTGGCGACATCCTCAACAAGGTCGGCTTCATGGCCGGCGTGGCCAAGGTTGGGACGTCGTTCCAATCGAACAGCGTGTTCGCGACGCGATTCACCGCGACGCAGCACGACGGCGTATCCGCGGTCCGCTACTACGCGTATGACCCTGGCTGCACGTGCATGAAGTACACGAGCGGCAACGTCAACGTTCCGTAGCTACGGGTTAACAGCCGCCTTGTAGCTCGGGCGTGCGGGCTTGGTTGCCTCGCGTGTCGGCGGCGACGACCCACCAGGTCAGCGGCGTGCTTTCCGGCAACTCGGTTGTGTAGCCCGCCGGTGTCGCCGTCATCGCCGCCTGGTGTTCGCCCCGACCGTCTTTCCAGTACAAGGTCGTCGCGCTCACCCCGCTGACGTCTTCCACCGTCGCCGTGACCGTGCACCCGTCGACGCTGGCCGCCAGATCAGGAGGACGCTCGACGGTGGTCTGGTACGCGGCGGCCGCCGCCGAGCCGTCGTCGCCGGTGACGGTGACGGTGGTGCGCAGCCGGCCCTCAGGTGACGACGTCAACACGCGTGTCGTCAAGACGCGCGTCTCGCCGGCGCGCAGCTCACCCTGGTGGGGGCGGATCTGGAGCCAGCGCGCCTCGGCCGTTGCCCGCCACGTCAGTGTGCGGCGCGAGCGGTTCGCGATCTCGATGACGTCGCGGCGGACGGTCAACGCGAGGTCGGCGCCCGCGGGGACGTGGACGAGCTTGGCGACGCGGCCGGCGCGGTCGTTCCGTGATCCGGTGATGGCGGCCGCGGTCGCCGCCACGCCGACGACGAGCGCGATGACGCCAGCAACGATGGCGGCGATCACGAGGGGCCGGCGGCGCGACGGCTCGATCGGCGGCGGCGGGGCAGCCGGGCGCATACGCCGGCTGCGCCGGGCCGCCTCGCGCACCGCCCCGGGCGTGTCGGGCGCACTCCGCTGCGACAACAGGGCGCGCACCGAGACCATGGCGCGCTGTCGATCGGTGCACGCGTCGCACGCGGCGACGTGGGCGGCGACGGCGGGCGCGATGGCCGTGAGATCGCCCAGCGAGGGGTGCGACAAGTCGGCGTCGGCCAGCAGGACGGCCAGCTCGGGGCAGTCGCCGGGTCCGAGCCGGGCGATGAGAAGCGGGTCGAGCTCGCGGTCCCACGCATCGCCGATGGTGTCGGCCCGGGCGGCGGCGGCCACCGCTGGCAGGCCCAAGGCGCGGCCGAGGCCGGCGCGGTCGAGCCGGGAGCGCAGGTCGAGGATGGCCCGCTCGGCGGCGGGGCGGGTCGACGCAAGGAGCGCGGCCAGGTCCTGGAGGTCGTCGGGTGCCGGCGTGTCGGCCGGCGGCGACGCGGGCTGACCCGTGCTCTCGAGCGCCTGATACCGCGCGTGGGCCAGCACCGAGGGGCGGGAACGACCGGCCCGGCGCAGGGCGGCGATGGCGGCGGCGGCGGCCGCGTCGGGATCGGCGAGGACAACCCAACAGTGGGCGAAGGCCGCGTCGGCGAGATCTGACGTGGGCACCTCCGCCGACGGTACTCGCCGTCCGTTTGTGAGGCTGGCGCTCAGCCTCTACCATGATCCGGCTCTTCTGCCGCGTCCGCGCCGCGGGAAAGCCGCCCCTCAGAAGTTCTCTAGTTCGGAGTTTGTGTGCCCACGATCAACCAGCTGGTCCGCAAGGGTCGCGAGTCGAAGTCCACCAAAGGGACGACGCCGGCCCTGAAAGGCGCGCCGCAGCGCCGCGGCGTCTGCACTCGCGTGTACACACACACCCCGAAGAAGCCCAACTCGGCGCTCCGCAAGGTGGCCCGGGTGCGGCTGACGAGTGGCTACGAGATCACCGCCTACATCCCGGGTGAGGGCCACAACCTCCAGGAGCACTCGATCGTCCTGGTCCGCGGCGGTCGGGTCCGCGACCTCCCCGGCGTCCGTTACAAGGTCGTGCGCGGCGCGCTCGACGCGTCCGGCGTCCGCGAGCGCAAGCAGGCGCGCAGCCGCTACGGCGCCAAGAAGGAGTCGTAGTGAGCGAGCGCAGCGAGCGAGCCAATAAGAGCAGCATGCCCTGGCATTTGGCCACCGCCGAAGGCGGTGTTGCCTAATGCCCCGGAAGGGACCCGCGCCCCGGCGCGAGCTGATGCCCGACCCGGTGTACAAGTCGGTGCTCGTCACCCAGATCGTCAACAAGATCCTCGAGCGCGGCAAGCGCACGCTGGCCGAGCGGATCGTCTACGACGCCCTCGACATCGTGAAGGACAAGACCGGCGGCGACGCACTCGCCACCCTCAAGCGATCGATCGACAACATCCGCCCGCAGCTCGAGGTCAAGAGCCGCCGGGTCGGTGGCGCCACCTATCAGGTGCCCGTCGAGGTCCGGCCCCGCCGGGCGACCACGCTGGCCGTGCGCTGGCTCATCGGCTACTCCAAGCAGCGTCGGGAGAAGACGATGGCCGAGCGGCTCGCCAACGAAGTACTCGACGCCGCCAACAACCTCGGTTCGGCCGTGAAGCGCCGCGAGGACATGCACAAGATGGCGGAGTCCAACAAGGCCTTCGCCCACTACCGCTGGTAGAGCGGTCTCCGCTCCCAGACATTTAGGTAACGAATATGGCTGAAGCCCCCAAGATCCGCGAGTTCCCCCTGGCCCGAACCCGAAACATCGGGATCATGGCGCACATCGACGCGGGGAAAACCACGACGACCGAGCGCATCCTCTATTACACCGGCAAGAACTACAAGATCGGTGAAGTCCACGAGGGCGCGGCCACGATGGACTGGATGGAACAGGAGCAAGAGCGCGGCATCACCATCACCTCGGCGGCCACCACGTGTCAGTGGAAGGACACGTGGATCAACATCATCGACACGCCGGGCCACGTCGACTTCACCATCGAAGTGGAGCGCTCGCTGCGCGTCCTCGACGGCGCCGTCGCCGTATTCGACTCGGTCGCCGGCGTCGAGCCGCAGACCGAAACGGTCTGGCGCCAGGCCAACAAGTACGGCGTTCCCCGTATCTGCTTCGTCAACAAGATGGACCGGATCGGCGCCGACTTCTACCGCACCGTCGACATGATCAAGGACCGCCTCGATGCGGTGCCCGCGGTCATCCAGATTCCGATCGGAGCCGAGAGCGGCTTCAAGGGCATGGTCGACCTCATCACGATGAAAGCGCTGGTGTGGGATGAGTCGTCCGAAAAGGGCGAAGCCTGGAACGACGTCGAGATACCCGACGACCTGGCTGCCGAGGCCGACAAGTGGCGGCACGAGCTGGTCGACGCGGTGAGCACGGTCGACGACGCCATCACCGAGAAGTACCTCGCCGAGGAAGAGATCACCGCCGACGACATCAAGCGGGCGCTGCGCAAGGGAACCATCGCCAACGAGATCGTGCCGGTGCTGTGCGGCTCGGCGTTCAAGAACAAGGGCGTGCAGCCCATGCTCGACGCGGTCGTCGACTTCCTGCCCAGCCCGCTTGATGTTCCCCCCACCGTCGGGCTGGACAAGAAGGGCATCGAAGAGATCGAGCGCCCGGCCGACGACGACGCGCCGTTCGCGGCACTCGCGTTCAAGATCATGAGCGACCCGCACGTGGGCAAGCTCACGTACATGCGGGTGTACAGCGGCCGCGTCGAAAAGGGCGCCGCGGTGATGAACAGCACGAAGGATCAGAAGGAGCGGCTCGGCCGCATCCTCCAGATGCACGCCAACCACCGGGAAGACAAGGACGCGGTCTTCGCCGGCGACATCGTCGCGGTCGTGGGTCTCAAGAACACGACCACCGGCGACACGCTGTGCGATCCCGCCTCGCAGGTCATCCTCGAGTCGCTCGACTTCCCCGAGCCGGTCATCCATGTCGCGGTCGAGCCCAAGACCAAGGACGCCCAGGACAAGCTTGGCAAGGCGCTCCAGGCGCTGGCCGACGAGGACCCGTCGTTCCAGGTGCACTCCGACGAGGAGACCGGCCAGACCGTCATCGGCGGCCAGGGCGAGCTGCACCTGGAGGTCCTGGTCGACCGCATGCTGCGCGAGTTCAAGGTCGACGCCAACGTGGGCAAGCCCCAGGTCGCGTACCGCGAGACGATCACGACCACGGTCGAGAAGGTGGAGTGCCGCTACATCCGCCAGACCGGCGGTCGCGGCCAGTACGGCCACGTCGTCATCACGCTGGAGCCCACCGGTCCCGGCGGCGGCTACGAGTTCATCGACAAGATCACCGGTGGCGTGATCCCGAAGGAGTACATCCCTTCGGTCGACGCCGGTATCCAAGAAGCACTCGGCAACGGCGTGGTGGCGGGCTATCCGATGGTCGACGTGCGGGCGATCCTCACCTACGGGTCGTTCCACGACGTCGACAGCTCGGAAATGGCGTTCAAGATCGCCGGTTCAATGGCGTTCAAGGAAGCAGCCAGGAAGGCCAAGCCCGTGCTGCTCGAGCCCATCATGGCGATTGAGGTCGTGACCCCCGACGAGTACACCGGTGAAGTCATCGGCGACCTCAACAGCCGGCGGGGAAAGATGGAGGGAATGGAGCAGCGCGGCAACGCACAGGTCGTGCGTGCGCAAGTGCCTCTCGCATCGATGTTCGGCTACGTTACCGACCTGCGGTCGAAGACCCAGGGCCGGGCGACGTCGACCATGCAATTCCACTCGTACCAGCAGGTACCTGCCTCGATCGAAAAAGAGATCGTGGCCCGGGTCCGCGGCGAATAAGAGAGAAAAGGCAGAAATGGCCAAAGCAAAATTCGAGCGCAACAAGCCGCACGTCAACATCGGCACGATGGGCCACATCGACCACGGCAAGACCACGCTGACCGCGGCCATCACCAAGGTCATGGCCGAGGCCGACCCG